>ENA-ORCS01000235-ORCS01000235.1-marine-metagenome-genome-assembly--contig:-NODE-235-length-50743-cov-7.508447_pt1 | contig 50743 bp, 43 predicted proteins | sample MGYA00237781_ERZ508513 | MGnify/ENA primary metagenome ERZ508513 (study PRJEB26184, sample SAMN06268793) | marine metagenome | isolation source: Eden Landing Ponds, San Francisco, CA, USA | place...
TTCGATATCGACACACAGCGGGCGCTCCGCGGGAGCGCCGGTATCCTCGGGTTCCTCGTGCTCTGGTGGCTCGTGGCACTGACCCAGCCGAGCTACATCCTCCCGACGCCGGCGGCTGTCGCGGAGACGTTCGTGGCCGAGGCCGCGTCCGGCGACATGGCGGTTGCACTCCTCAGCAGTATCATCCACTGGCTTCCCGGCGCGGTCGTCGGGACCGGACTCGGTGTCGCTGCGGGGATCGCGCTCGGCTGGAGCCCGTATCTCGACGATATCTCCGCCCCCGTCGTGCGCCTCCTCCGACCGGTGCCGCCGCTTGCGCTTATTGGCTTCGCGATTGCCTGGCTGGGGATCAACCACGCCGGGGCCGCGTTCATCATCGCCATCGGCGCGTTCTGGATCAACTTCTACGGCGCCTACGGCGGTGTCGAGGGCGTCTCGGACGACCTGCTGGACGTCGCCCGGAGCCTCGGCGTCCAGGGCGACGTGGAACTCATCAGGTCGGTCGTGATTCCGGCGTCGCTCCCGGAGATCATGACCGGCATCCGGACGGGCATCGGTCGCTGCTGGATGCTCGTCGTCGCCTCCGAGATCTTCGGCGTCGCCGGCATCGGCCGCGAGATCCTGCGGGCCTCGAACAACCTCCGGGTCGACGTCGTTATCACTTACATCCTCGTGTTGAGTGCGATGTTCCTGCTCGTCGACACCGCCTTCAGGGCAGTCCAACGGAGGGCGCTCGCGTGGCGATGACCGACGAAACGACGCAACCGCGGGTCCGCGTCGACGGTATCGGCCGGCGGTACGACACGCCACAGGGCGGCGTCCAGGCGCTACAGGACGTCACGTTCGACGTCGCTGCCGGTGAGTTCGTCTGCATCGTCGGCCCCTCCGGAAGCGGGAAGACGACGCTGTTTCGCATCATCGCGGGGCTCGAACCCGCAACGGCAGGGACAGTGTATCTCGCCGGCGATCCGGTGGAGGGCCCCGGGCCGGAGCTCGGGCTCGTGTTTCAGGAGTACCACCTGTTCCCCTGGCGCACCGTCTCTGGCAACGTCGGGTTCGGGCTGGAGAAACAGGGCGTCGACAGCGAGCGGCGACAGCAGCGGGTCCGTGAGTTGCTCGAACTGGTCGGTCTGGACGGGTTCGCGGACAGCTATCCCCGCGACCTCTCCGGCGGAATGAAACAGCGGGTCGCACTCGCCCGTGCACTGGCTATGGACCCCGACCTCCTCCTGATGGACGAACCGTTCGGGGCTGTGGACGCCCAGACCAAGCGAATGCTACAGGACGAACTGCTCGAAATCTGGTCGGAGACGGAGAAGACGATCCTCTTTGTCACCCACGACGTGGAGGAAGCGGTCAAACTCGCGGACAGAGTCATCGTCATGGGGACGGAGCCAGGCCACATCCGAGAGGTCGTCAACGTCGACATGGACCGGCCGCGGTCCCGGTCCGACGCCGCGTTTGGAGACTACTACGAGCGCATCCTCGACCTCATTCAATCGTGAGCGAAGTACTGGGAACGGCAGATCATCGATAGCCAGTAGCCCACGGAGTTACCCCCACCTCACTCAACCATTAGTACCGCAGCGACACGAAGGCCTGTATGACTGACCCGTTCGTAGTCATCGGCGGCGACGCAGCCGGACTGAGCGCCGCGAGCAAGTTCATCCGCGAGGCACCGGACCGCGACGTGATCGTCTTCGAGAAGGGGAAGTGGGTGTCGTACGCCCACTGCGGGACGCCCTACTACGCGAAGGGGACTGTCGAGCGGTTGACGGACCTCCTCTCGCTGTCGCCCGAGCAGGCGGCCGAGCGGGGGATCGACCTCCGCCGGAACCACGAGGTCGTCGGCGTGGACACCGACGCAGAAACGGTCACCGTCGCTCATCACGGCGAGACGTTCAGCCAGCCATACGGCGACCTGCTGATCGCGACGGGTGCACACGCGGTGACTGGGCCGATACCGGGGGCGGAACTCGACGGCGCGTTCACGATGCACGGGCTCGATTCGGCCGCCGCGGTCCGTGCTGCTTTGTCCGAGGAGGGCGACTCCGCCGTCGACACGAGCATCGAATACGTCGATACGGCGCTCGTCGAGAAGTACACCGACTGGGAGCCCCCGGAACGAGTCGCCATCGTCGGCGGCGGCTACGTCGGCGTGGAAATGGCCGAGGCGTTCCGGGCCCACGACGTCGAGACGCACCTCTTCCAGCGGTCTGGCCACCTCTTGCCGCCGTTCGGCGAGGCGGTCGGCGAGCGCGTCGCCGACCATCTCCGGAGTCAGGGCGTGACACTGCATCTGGATACCGCCGTCGAGGAACTCGTCGGCGATGATGACGGGCGCGTCGCGTCGGTTGACCACGACGGCGGGAGGACCGACGTAGACCTCGCCCTGGTCGGTATCGGAATCAGTCCGAACACGAGCCTCGTCACGGATACGTCGGTGGAACTCGGGGCCTCCGGCGCGATAGCGGTCGACGAGTACGGGGCGACGAGCGTCGATGGCGTCTACGCCGCCGGGGACTGCGCCGAGGACAGCCACACCGTGACCGGCAACCCTGACTGGGTACCGCTGGGACTGACCGCGAACCGGGCCGGTCGCGCAATCGGCCAGACCGTCGCCGGCGATCCCTCGCTCGTCGGAAAGATCGCCGGGACAGCCGTCGTCAAAGCGTTCGATCTCGAATGCGGTCGCGTCGGCCTCCTTGACCACGAGCAGGCCAGCACCGCCGGCTTCGACCCGGTGTCGAAGACAGTCACGGCCGGCTCCCGGTCGGGGTACTACCCCGGCGGCGACGACACCGACGTGACGCTCGTCGCCGACCGAAAGAGCGGTCGCCTGCTGGGCGGCGCAATCGTCGGGGCAGACCGGGCAGCGATACGTATCGACACGCTCGCGACAGCCATCGAGGCAGACATGACCATCGACGAACTCGAACGGCTGGACCTGGCGTACGCACCGCCGTTCAGCCCCGTCTGGGACCCGGTGCTGGTCGCCGCCAAAGTGCTCAACGGACAGCTTGACTGATACGGACTGGTGTGACTGTGTCCCAAACGTAGCGGTCGTGCCATCAGTACCGATATGATGCCCGCCCATCTGACGCTGAACAGGGTCGTCGGCTATGCCTTCCGGGACGCCGGTCGTAGCTGTCTTCCTCCGTGCAGTCTCCCTCGGCTTCGGCCGCTCTGTTCGCGAGGGGCCTCAGCGAACGCCGAGGACTGCCCCGCAGCCCTTGCACCGCCAGACGTCGCGGAGCCCCGTTCCGATCCGAATCTGCGGCGGACCCTCGTCAGTCTCTTCGACCTCCATCTCGGGGACTTCCTCGTGCTCAACCTCGTCTACGGTTTCGAAAAACCTGTCACAATTCTCACAGCGTGGCATGCCTATTGGTACCACTACGCGTGTGATAAATTGCTAGTAACCCTCCACTCACCCGGTTCCGGTTCTTCAGAGCCACATGGTGACGTAATCGGGAGCGAGGAAACGGGGAGTGCGGACTGAACGGCCGGTATTACACGGCTCGGAGCGTCACAGTCGCTTCACACCACTGGCAACAGCGAGGTACAGTGGCAAGGCGAGTAAGAGAACCATGCCGATCAACCCCCAATCAGTGAGTCCGAGCGGGACCGTTCCGAAGTAGCCGTTGAGGGGGGTGTACAGCACAGCGAGCTGCAGGAGTATCGACCCACCCACTGCGAACGCGAGCCACCGATTCGACAGTGTCGGTGTCTCTCGGAGCCAGCGGATCACGTACAGCTTCTCGAATTCGAGGAACACGAACCCGGTGAATACCATCGTCATCGCGTACGGAGTGACTGCGGGTGCACCGGCAAGCGTGACCAGCAACAGTCCGAGCATTACAACTGTCGATATGACACCTGTTCCCCCGATGAGTGCGAGCATATCGCGGTCAACGATACCGCGATTCGGGTCTCTGGGCGGTCGCTGCATCACGTCACCACTTTTGGGGTCGGTCCCGAGCGCAAGTGCCGGCAGACCGTCGGTCAGTAGATTAATCCACAGCAACTGGACTGCCGGCAGGACGAGGTAGCCAAAGAGCGAGGCGATAAAGACGATGGCAACTTCGGCCACGTTGGCACTCAGCAGGTAGCCGACGAACTTCCAGACGTTGTCAAAGATCGCCCGCCCGCGCTCGATTGCCCGTTCGATTGTCGCGTAGTTATCGTCCAACAAGATAACGTCGCTGGCCTGTTTGGCCACGTCAGTCCCGCGGACGCCCATCGCGACGCCGATGTCGGCGTTCTTCAGCGCTGGTGCGTCGTTGACTCCGTCGCCTGTCATGGCGACGGTGTGACCGTTCGCCTGCAGCGCCTGCAAGATCCGGACCTTGTGTTCCGGAGACGTGCGTGCGAACACGTCGACTGTCTCGACGCGGTCGCGGAGCGCTTTTTCGGAGCATTCCTCGACGTCGCGGCCTTCCATCACGCGCTGCCCCAGGCCGAGTTCTCCGGCGATGGCCGCGGCGGTCCGGACGTTGTCGCCGGTCACCATCTTCACACCAACGCCTGCACGCTCGGTCGCCGCAACCGCGTCGGCGACCTCCTCTCGGGCCGGGTCGATCATGCCGACCAGCCCGGCGAAGACCAGGTCGTCACTGACATCGTCGGCATCGCCAGTGGTGGCGTCACGTTCTACGACAGTGGTATCTTCCGTGTATGCCACTGCGAGCACCCTGAGCGCGTCGTCAGCGAACGCGCCGACCTGCTCCCTGATCTGCTCGGCTCTGTCTGGCGTCAGGTCCGTTGGTCCGGCATCGGTGAGGACGCGAGAGCACTTCGAGAGGATTACTTCAGGCGCGCCTTTTACGTAGACCCCGTCATCGTGAACAGTACCCATCCACTTGCGCTCCGACGAGAACGGGATCTCGTCCGTTCTGGGATGCTCTTCGCGGAGGCGTTCCACATCGATTCCGCACTCGTCAGCCGCCATGACGATAGCCTGCTCCGTCGGGTCGCCCTCTTCGAGGGTCGCATCGCTACACAGTGTCCCTGCGCGGAGCACCGTAGTAACGCGATCAGACAGGGCTTCCCCGTCCATCTCGTCACTGTCGACAACAGCGTCGTTGACCCAGATCCGACTGACTGACATTCGTCCCTCGGTCAGCGTCCCGGTCTTGTCTGTGCAGATGACATCGACGGAGCCCAGCGCCTCGACTGCGGGCAAGCGCCGCACGAGAGCGTTCTCGTCAGCCATTTTCCGGACACCGAGGGCCAGCGTTAGCGTCACCACCGCTGGGAGTCCCTCGGGAACCGCGGCCACAGCGAGCGAAATAGCGGTGAGTGCCGCCTGTACCAGTTCGGTCCCCCGGATGACTAAGAGTGGAACCACGAGTCCAGCGAGCACCACCACGCCGACGCCGAGCGTCCGGCCTAACGTGTCGAGTTCCGTCTGCAGTGGTGTGTCGGTTTCCCCCGTTCCTGCGAGCTGGCGGGCGATGGCCCCAACCTCGGTATCCATCCCGGTCGCCGTGAGAACGGCAACGCCCGACCCGCGCGTGACGTTCGTGCCCTTGTACACCATCGGTTCTCGCTCCGCAAGCGGCGCGTCGGCGCCGACTGAGTCGGTTCCCTTCGAGACCGGCGTACTCTCCCCAGTGAGCGCTGCTTCGTCGATCTCCAGGGCCCGACAGTCAATCAGCCGACCGTCGGCTGGAACGACGTCGCCGCTCTCCAGTTCGATGACGTCACCCGGGACGAGTTCGGTCGCGTCGACCTCGACGGGCTGTCCGTCGCGTCGGACTGTCGCAGTTGGTGCGGTCAGTTCCCGCAAGGATTCGAGTGTTCCTTCTGCACGGTAGTCCTGAACGAAGCCGAACAGGCCGTTCCCGACGACAATCACGGCTATCAGTACTGCGTCGACAGCGTGTCCCGCCCACACGGACAGTGCCGCCGCCGCAACGAGCACCCAGATAAGGGCACTATCGAACTGGGCGACAACGATGTCGAATGGTGTTCGTTTGCTTCCCTGCGTGATTTCGTTCTCGCCATGTCTGTCGCGACGAGTTCGGGCTTCTGATGCCGATAGCCCATCAGGCTCACTGTCAAGCGCCGAAAGAACGTCGGCAGTCGGTTGTGTGTGGGCCGGTTCGGACATGGAGTGGTGATCTACCGCTATGTTGATATGAGTTCGCCTCGTCATCAAAACGGTTCTTGTTTGCGACGCCGATTTTACCGGTAGAGTGGCGTGTGGGACTCGGTCCTGACGCGTCGGCGGCGGGCATGTCACACCAGCCTTCGATCTGGTAGTTGGGAACTAAGTCCGCGAGGATAGTCGGCTCACGTCGCTATTTAGAACGTCCTCGAAGACAACAACTCGTCTAGTTCGGGTCTCACTGATGACCGGATGCTGCGAGGAACCGTATCGAGCTAGGCTTCAGTCCGCCCAGTTAGTTCATCCGGTACGAGGCGATAGAACTCGAAACTCACTTCACGGAGAGGGTGTTCGAAGATGTCAACAATAGGCATGTCAACGTGTTCGAGCCCTTCCAGCGTGTCCGTCTCGATCCCCTTCTGTTCGACATCTTCGAGCCGACCGTTCGCGACCGCGCTTTGCCATCCCGAATCCGTCTCGTCATAGGTCACGAACGTGGCCGGGCGGTCATCGAGTTCACCCTTCGACCGCTCTGCACCGACAGCCAACCGGAAGTAGAAGGTACTGGTCGGCGCGTCGTACCCGTATGAAACAGGAACTGAGTGCGGCGGAGCGTCGCCAGCAGCAAGCGAGAGGACGCCAGTCCCGCCGTTGTCCAGAAACGCGTCCCGTTCCTCGTCCGTCATCGTGACAGGGTTGTCCGCAGTCATAGTTACTGTCACGACAGGAATAGCAATAAGTGCATGGTCGCCCCTGACTGCTGCCTCGCTGGGGACACAGCGAACTGGAACACACTCAAACGCAGACAGGTATTGAAAGCCTTCCGTGCCTTCAAGATTCGTCAATACGCTGGTCCCGGGCGTTGACTGCCAGGACAGGCATATCAGCGTGTCTAATGATCCGTTCTGTCGTGCTTCCCATGAGGAACCGATTGAGTCCGGTCCGACCGGTCGTCCCCATCGCGATCATATCGATATCGTTCTCCGCAGCGTAATCGAGAATATCTGTCGCCGGGGATCCGGTTACGACCTGTGTAACGGCTTCTACTCCGGACTCGCGTGCTTGCGTTGCTATCCGTTCGGTCTCTTTCTCACCTTGCGATTCCAGTGAGTCGATCAGGTTTTTTGGCAGCGTGTATTCGGAGCCGGCTGCGATATCGCCGAGATTGACGACGTTGAGAGCGTGCACACGGGAATCGAACTGCGCCGCAATCTCGCAGGCGGGCTCGACTGCGGCCGCTGCCGATGCGCTTCCGTCCGTCGGGACGAGGATATCGTCGTAGGGAGCGGTGTCGCGACTGCGGTCGGTTGCACGGACGGTGAGAACAGGGACATCAGCCTGCCGGACGACGCTCTCTGTCACGCTCCCGGCGAGATACCGTCCGACACCTGTGCGGCCGTGCGTTCCCATTGCAATCAGGTCCACATCGTGGTCGTCGCGGTATGTGCGTATCTCGTCGGCGGGGGCTCCCTCGCGGACGGTCGTCTGTATCTCTCCAGAGACGTCGATAGCGTCCGTGATGGCGGTGATTGTTTCTTCGGCGTCGGCCGTCATGCGGTCGAGTATCTCGTCTTCGAGATCGTCGCCGCTAAACGGGCCGCCTGCCGTCCGGGTGTCTATGACAGCCAAGACGTGCAGGCTCGCGCCGAATGCGTGGGCCAGGGCCGCTCCGTGTTCAGCGGCCCGGGTCGCGTGTTCGCTGCCGTCGGTCGGGACCAGGATTGAATCGAACATTGTTGTGTTTTCGACTCGTTGCTGTCAGTAAATAAACCACAGTCACGATTCTCGCGATATTAGAACTCCGACGGCGGCACCGACCATCTCGACTGCGTCGCCAACGATCCGCATCAGTCTGCGACCCCGAGTATGAGGGGAGAGCGTAACAATCGTACAGGCATTACCAGTCTATGTTGGGAAGATACCCAATTGAAACCAAGTCGTGAGAACCGCTACTGGGTACCCCTTCGGGCCTTCAGCAGACTACTGTGGCCCACCGCCGGTTTGAGCCTCTTCCGCCTCGCCCCAGCCGCCGGCATCAACTATTCCGAACAGTTCACGCCAGTTTTCGTCGTCCTCGCTTTCGGGGAGTTGGCCCCGAAGATCATGAAAATCGGCGTCTGGAACCACCGTACGCATCAGGTCAACAACGACGCGTGCGTGGTACGCTGCGTCCGATGGCTCGGTACCCTCTATTTCGGCGACACGGTCAACGAACTCCGTCCAGTCGAACCGCTGGCCGTGGTCGTCGACCGCACCGGTCATGTACCACTTGATCTCCATCGGGAGAGAGGCAGCAAAGTCCTCGGCGTTCTCTTCCGGGATGCGCTGTCCCAGGGAGAGCAGTGTCGCACGAATCGTACGGACGGCCTCACCGGTACCGGGTAGTTCAAGCCTGTGCTGTATCTCGCCGGTGAACTCATCGAAGTCCATGCACTTGTGTTGGCAGTGTAACAGTATAGAGCCCTGTGAGACTTCTCACCTGCTGAAAATCAGCCGGCAGACCTACTACTGGCCGACGAGTAACGAGCGATTTCGGAGATGAGACAGTATCAGGACTCCCCGTGAAAACCCCGCTCTACTTTTTTTAGCTTGGGGGTGCATTCGTGATACGTAACTGGATGATCAGACGCGACCTATGACAATCGACCAATTAGAAGAGTATGGACTTGAACAGATGGACGACGAAGAGATTCGGGAATTCCTCTCCGCACACTCGACCGGGGTCCTGGGGCTTCCGACGACGGATGTCCCCTATCTGCTGCCGCTATCGTACGGCTTTGATGACGGGGCCTGCCTCTATTTCACATATCTCCTCGGCGAATCGAGTCAGAAAGCGGAGCTGACTGAGCGGGCCGGCCGCGGCCGGTTCCTCGTTTACGAGATAGACACTGCGTTTGAGTGGCAGAGCGTGATGCTTGCTGGCGATATCAGCAGTGTGCCGGAGGACGAATGGTCGGATATCACGGCGATGACTCAGAACGCCTGGCGACCCAACTCGCTCCAGACGGCCACCACCTCCGGCGGGGTCGCACTCTACGAGTTCGAGATAACGGACCTGGCCGGGATCCGGCAAACCGGATTGGCACCCGACTTTCGGGAGAACATCGAGCCGTGACTGCCGCCGGCTTGTGACGGAAAAAGACGCTCGTGCCCTTGAAGAGCAGATAGACGCCACTTACCGAATCTGGCTGCGGATCTGTAGCTGATCGTTCGTCCGGCATATGACAATAGATTATTACTGCTTGAGAATGGTAGGCGGGTTGAAATAGGTACCGAGCCTTTCCGCTAGTATGTACGACACAATCGTGGTTGCGACCGACGGTAGTGCCGATGCAAACCGCGCAGCGACACACGCGCTTGAACAGGCTGAGCAACACGATGCCGAGCTTCACGCTGTCTTTGTTGTCGATACGGATCGACACGCCGAGCCTGCCTTGAGCAGTATGGAACTGGAAACCATCGAAGTCGAAGAATGGGGGAACGACGAACTCACGGAAATCGCTGAGAGAGGTGACGGACTCGGCGTCGAGGTCACCACTCGATGCTGCCATGGGAAGCCGTATGTCGAGATCATCAGCTACGCCGACGAAGTCGACGCCGATCTGATCGTGCTCGGGTACCACGGCCACTCCCACACCGAGACCGACCAGATCGGAAGTGTGACCGACCGGGTCGTGCAGAACGCGGGACGACCGGTTCTCGTGGCTACCTAAGCTGGGTACACAGATACCCGGTCGGACGGCTGGTCACCGACAGAACCGTGCCGGGCTCGAACCTCGATCCGAATTCAGGCGCGAAAGCGACTGCTACCGAAACCGATTCCAGTGCCACCGCCCGAAACGTGACCTGAGAGATGTTCCAACCCACGGCTGATTGGATCGGACCTGGTCAAACGGTAATGTTGATCGCCGTGCTGGGTCTCTCTACGCTTGGAACCCTGGCGTTGTTTTTCGTCGCAGCAGTCAGTACATCTCGACGCCGGTCACGTCCGTACGTTCTATTGACGGTCGCTATCGGGCTGTTAGTTCTTCGGTCCGTGGTCGGCCTTGGGACCGTACTCGGTGCCGTCCCGATGGTGGCGCACCATCTCATCGAACACGGATTCGACTTCCTCATCGCGCTGCTGGTGCTGAGTGCGATCTACTCTGTTGCGCAACCGAGTGTCCCCGACTGACCCGTGTTTCGACGGTCGCACCATGAACCATTTGGTGTCGTTCAGCGTAGCATCTAGTATGTCTGAACACGCAACAGGCCTCACACGACGGTGCTTCCTGGCCGGGACTGGGACTGTGGCAGTCGTATCACTCTCGGGTTGTCTGGGAACCAGTGAGGAGATGGAACCGGTCACCATCGAGAGCGGACAGAACTGTGACCAGTGCGGGATGGTCATCGACCAGCACCCGGGTCCAGTTGGGCAAACGTACTATCAGGACAACACGCCCGAGGGCCACGACCCGCCGGCACGGTTCTGCAGTACGGTCTGTACGTACCGGCACCGATTCGCCAAAGAACAGTCCGGGTGGACTCCTGCGGCGACGTTCCTTACGGACTACAGTGCAACCGACTACGAGATTCGGACCGACGGGGGCAAGACCATCATCTCTCGGCATCTAGAGGCCGAAGCGTTCGCTTCGGCGGGGCAACTCACCGTCGTCGCGAACTCGGACGTAGAGGGGGCAATGGGGACCGCTATCGTCCCGTTCAGCGACAGCGCGGACGCCGAGTCGTTTGCCGAGGAGTACGGCGGGCAGACCTTCCCCGCGGAGGATATATCGCGGGAACTGGTTGGCGGGATGTAGGCGAGTTCCCGCGCAGTGAGAACGTCCGATACCCTGTTGTCTCGGTGGGTCGAAAACTGCAGTGAAGACTATGTCCACGGTGACCCAGCAAGTGCGTTCTCATGTCGAGGCCAAACCGGGGGTCCATTTCAATGCGCTTGCGGCGGATCTCGATATTGCAACCGGTCAGGCACAGTATCACCTGCGGAAACTGCGTCGTGCCGGCGACGTGGTTGCCGAGGAAATCCAGGGCAAAACGCACTATTACAGCCAGGAGTACAGCCCCTGGGAGCGGCGTGTGCTCGCGTTTGCCCGGCGAGAGACTGCACGGACGATACTCCTCCATCTGCTGGAGGCGGAGTCTCTGTCGGCAGACGAACTGGCCGACCGACTGGGAGTCGCCCGGAGTACCGTCTCCTGGCACGTTTCAGCGCTGGTCGAGGCAGAGATACTCGAGAAAACGTACGGCGAGCGGGGGCGTGTCATCGTGGCTCTGACCGACCCGGACGAGACACGGCGGTTGCTCGCGGCGGTCCGTCCATCGCTCACCGACCGCCTCGTCGACCGGTTCACGCGGTTGATCGACGAAGGGCTCGCGGCCGCGGCGGACGGCGAGTGAAACCTTACTGTTGGCTGTAACTATTGCAAGATATTCGCGGTGGCGAAATTCGTTACACACGGACAGCCGACGGTATCAGGCCGCATCTGTCGCAAGCATCGCCCCCACGAACGTCAGGACCCACCAGAACAGGAGCGAAAGGGCGGCCACCCACGTCGGGACGAACGCCGACCGGCCCGGAACAGCGACATACAACACCTGATCGAACACGAGACCGCGGTACGCCCCCGCCGGAGTCAGGGCGAGCGCGCCGCCGAGTGTTCTCGTTGTGATACCGGTGTCCAGCGCTGCAAACACCGCAAGGTCGCTTCCGACGGTGAGGACAAGCAGCCCGGCGAGTGCGAGCACGAGCGCTCGGCCCCGGCTGCCGGCAAGCGCTGATAACAGGAATGCGATAGTCAGCGACGAGAGCGCGTACAGGACTGTCAGCGCGATAAACCGGATGAACAGGAACGGCGAGTCGACGCCGCGATGGCTCGCAAACACCGTTGTCTCCGGTCCCACGGTCGTCGCCACGTTGATACCCAGAGCTAGCAGCGGGACGGCGATGATGACGAGCAACAGTAGCGCACGGCCCGCGTACACCCCACCGACGTACGACCACGTCGAAAGCGGGTAGGTGTCAAGGATGTCGAGTTCACCCCGGACAGCGGGATCGGCAATCGCGCGGTAGCCGACTGCGAAGGCGAGCGTCGGCACGAGTACTTCGACGGCGACGAGCGTATCGACGACGGTGGGGACGTAGCCGCCAGCCGGACCGCCCCCGGCATGGGCGAGGCCGAACAGGACAATCCCCGTGACCAACCCGAGCGCGAGATAGGTGCGTGTCCTGACTGCGCTCCGGACCTCTCGCACGAAGACCGTCCAGAACCGGTTTACGTCGGTCATGACTTTTCGGCCCCCGGAGCGGCGATAGCGGCTTTTTCTTGTTCCAGAAGTGCTGTGAACGTCTCGTGGAGCGGCCCGCCGGTCTGTTCCCGAAGAGATTCGACCGACCCGGTCCGCACGAGGCGGCCGGATTCGAGCACTGCCAGTCGGTCGGCCGTTTCCTCGACTAACGGTAGTTCGTGCGAGCAGAGAACCACGGCGCGACCGGCGTCGGCAATCGATTCAATGATGTCGAATATCAGTCGGCTCATTGCCGGATCGAGGCCGCTTGCCGGTTCGTCGAGCATCACTATCGGCGGGTCACCGGCCAGTGCCTGTGCGATTCCCAGGAGGCGTGTCATCCCTCCGGAGAGCCCTGATACGGGACGGTCTGCAACTTCTTCGAGGCCGACACGTTCCAGGAGTCGGTCCGGGTCGTCGTCGACGAGGTCCGCGTAGAACGCGGCAGTCTCCCGGACGCTAAACCCGGGCCGGAAAGTCGGCCGCTGTGGCAGGTAGCCCAGTTGGCGTTCGGCCTCAGGCCCGTCGTACGAGACGGTGCCGCTGGTGGGCCGCTCGACCCCAAGAAGCACGCGCAGGAGCGTCGTTTTCCCGGACCCGTTCGGGCCGATGAACCCGGTCACCGCGTCGGACGGCACGTCGAGTGACACCTCCGAGACGGCTGTCACATCGCCGTACTTCTTCGTGACCTCGTCCGCCGTGAGGTACGTCTCGCCAGTCATGCTGCCCCCTCAATAGATGTCTCGTTTCGAAGGCGCTCGACAGTCTCGGGATTAGCAGGGTCGGTTAGGGGGGCCCTGTCGACAATGCTTCCCCGGCGAAAGCCGGGTGTGGTTCCGCGGAGCGCCCGGAGACCCCGGACACTCGGTGCCGATCTGAGGACGACCGCAGCGTCGGTCTGGTGGAGTCGACGGTCGACGGAATCGGTGGGCGAGTATGGCTGGGCCAACACGGGGCCACCTCCCCCTGTGAGGTCGTACGCACCGCTCCAGTAGTTCCCCCTGCCTTCGTGAGTATACACGCGTAGCGGCCCCGGTCCCGAGACGGCGTGGCGGTCGTTCGCGATGAAATCGTTCTCGGTGACGATGTTCGACGGGACGACTGTCGACGCTCGCACACCGATGTCATTCCCGTAGAGTACGTTGTGCTCGTACAGGGACCGGTCGGCATTTGTCGACATCGCTTGCGTAGTGTCGACTACCACGTTGTGCGCAATATAGCTCCGGGACCCGGCTAACATGACGCCACTGCCGGAGTGGCGCACGTCGTTCCCGACGATGGCGTTTGCCACGGGGTTCGTCATGACGACGACACCGGCGTACTCCTGTCCCCGAGCGATATTGTCCGCAACGAGCGACCGGGAAGTGTACATCAGGTGGACGCCGAAGCGGTTGTTCCTGAACGTATTGTTCCGGATAGCGGTCCCGTCTGCCCGGTGGAGGTACACGCCGTCACGCCCGCCGTTGAAGACCGACTCCTGTACGACGATCGGCCCGTGCATCCCGATGACGCCCATGAACCCGTCTTGCCAGGATGCTGACCCATTGACCGTGACGTTCTCGACGACCGCATCGGGTGTCCGCCGCAGAACGACGCCGCTAGCGGGCGTCTCGACGCTGAGGTTCGCGACGTACAGTCCGGACGCGTTCCGACCGGTAACGGCAGCGTCGCTGTTGCCGTAGGCGGTCGTCACGGTTGCGTCCCAGGCGCTATCGCTGGCGTTCGTCGGATCACCGACCGTCGTGTTTCCGACGCCGACGATTTCGAACCCGGTGACGCCGACCCGGTCGTCGGTCACTGTCACGACAGTTCCGTTCCCGCCACCGTCGAGCGTCGCTCCGGGACCGCTGAGGGTGAGTGGCTTGTCTATCGTCACCTGTTCGTCGTAGGTCCCGGCCGGGACAACGACCGTCGTGTTCGGCGGTGCCGCATCGACGGCACCCTGGATCGTCGGCGCATCGGTTCCGACTTCGACCGAGACAGGTCTATTTCGACGCTGTCGTGCCGCCTGTACGGTGGCATCGGCATCGCTTCGCCGAGGGCCGACCTGTTTTCTGACCGCTGCCGCCTGTTCGAGATCGAACGAGCGGGTCTTGAGGGTCTCCCAGTCGATGATTCGTCCGCCGCATGTATCGGCGAACGCCGCGGCGTCGTCCCGGTCGGCGAACGGCACAACCGCCGGCCCGGACGGGACTCTCGTCGACCCGTCGACGACGTAGTGGGCCTGATTTGCTTCGACCCAGTCCGGCGGTGTGGCGGTCCGGAGATAGCCGTCGTCACCGCACCTGACCGGCCTGTCACTGTAGTCGGAAACGTACACCGCGAGTGGATAGCCGAACTGCTGTTCGTGCCCCGGTTCCGTGAGCGCTGTCACAGCCTGGTCGAGACCGACGTAGCCGATGACGTAGCGATACTGTGAGTAAAAGACTTCGGCGTGCGGGACGCTGATGCTCCGATTCCGAGCGATCTGCTCGTCGGCCATCGTAATCCCGCGTTGCACGGTGTTATCGAACGGTACGGGTTCCGGGCGGGCACTGGTTGTATCGACAGCAAACGACGTAGCGAAAACCAGTGTGCCGAGAACTACCGCGAGTAGGGCGAAGACTTGCACGGTCGTCAGGGCTGGTCGCATCTACCGGCACTACGAGGGACGGCGCATTACAGTGTTTGGTGTGCCTCTCGAAACTGCCGACGCATCAATACAGGTGCGGCCACACGTCAACTTCCCCGCCCACAGTGGCGCGGCGCTTGTCAGTGCCGCCACCAAGGACGCTGATGTCGTCGGCGAGTAGATCACTGAAAGCGTGTTACCAAGTGTGACACACCACTGATCCATCAACGTCGATTATGCGGTGACGATGAGTGCACCGATGCCGACGTCGGCAATAGCTTCTGACCGTCTCACAAATCAATCGTTGGAATCAGGCTAACACTCGGTGAGGGTGTCACCAACTGAACCACGCAGCAACGACCCAGTGATCGTCCTGCTCGATCAGATTGTTGTAGTGGGCTGGTGATATTACTGGACGGGCTTTGGCGTCATAGATGAGGTATTCTCGATATCTCGCCACAGTGCATGGCTCAAAGATGGTGTCCTGCTTATCTTCAAAGGACTGGAATTTCTCAACCATACTATCCCAAACGTCATCCATTAGCTCTTCTGTCTCGTTCTCTGATGTAGGGTAGATCCCGTCATCATCCGGTGTGGGGTATATGCTGTCCTCATCTTCTGCGAGGTCAGCATATAGGCGATACCAGTCAAAGATCGGATTTGTTCCGCCAGGCGCCTCGCTTTTTGTGGGACATAACTCAAGGAACGCTCCGTGTGCATTTTCGATTGCCTCTTCTCGTGTTTCGCCTGGTACAATTGCGTACAGTGTTATCTTCATTGTTTGTGTAGGTTGGTTGCTTCAGTGTTCTTCGATCGATTCGATAATCAGCCGCGCTAATTCGGTAGAGAGGGGTCTGCTGTGCCCTTCCCGGTGTGTGGCATTTCCTCGTCGCACGCTAAGGCGGCACCTGCAGATCTCTATGCTGTCCGGTAGTTCATGTGGTGCTGAGCGCTCACCACAGGCCACACATTTACTTACCAACGCTGGCTTTAGTGGCGCAGCGTCTGTCGGACCTGCTGTCGACCGTCTCTCGTGATTAACCGAACTGTCGTGTTGAGTGTGGTAGTCCTCTGTGTTGGTGTGGTCGTGTTCCGTCATCAGTGACGTACCGTCTGCTGTGTCGATTTTTGAGCCGTATATTATCCATTTCAGCCGGTTTAGCGTCGATTCGTGCTCGCTTCATAACTTTTGACTACCGTGTGAACCACGGTTGTATAATCGAGGTGGATTGACTATTATAAATGCTCGTAAAATGGTGACGCCCCTCTCCCCCTGCATCCCCCAACACTTACCCTATGTTTCCGATGGCCAGTTATCTCCTCTGCACTGAAAATACACTGCCAGAGGATATGTTCCTACCCACAAGAAAACTATTGATAAACGGATAATTTGTATCGAGGGTGTCATAGAAGAGTTCTCACACCGTGATCACGGCACTTCCCGGATTGTCTCCTCGTTCATAGTTGGTGATAGCGACGACGAGGCGAAGGCACAGAGCGAGGAAAACCTGCGCTCGTGCGTGGACGCGGCCTCGGGCGTGCGTTCGCCCGAGGCCGCAGTCCTTCACTGATTCATTGGTTCGCTCAACTCCTGTGCGGCGGTTGTACGTCTCGTCTATCGTCGATAGCTTCAGGTGAACGTCTTCGCTGTGTTCTTCGATGCGGTCTTCGACCCTGTACTCGATGTCTTTCGGGTCGTCAGTGTTTCGTGGGTTGTATGGGGCAACTGGCACGACCCCTGCGGCCAGCAGGTGGTCGTGCCAGTCGAGTGTGTCGTAGGCGCTGTCTCCAAGCATCCACACCGGCTTGGCGACGGCGAGCGCGTCACGCGTGACGCGCATCGCCGTCTCTTCTGGCGCTTGTTTGCTTTCGGTAAACTCCGCTGCGATCGGTATCTTTTGTCCGGTCGAAACGATCGTACAGCCGTAGCCGTAGTAGTACTCTTCAGCTGTGGGATCGTAGCATTTCGACGCGTCTGAATCGGCGGGCATCGCTCTCACGTCCGTTGAATCAATTGAGTACGTCAAGTCGAGCAGGCCGCGGCGGGCGGCCTGCTCGACGAGTCTATCGAACACTTCGTCAACGACGTGTTCGAGGTCGGTAAGGAAGCGATCGACCGCGTCTCTCGACGGCGGTCGATCGAACCCACAGCTCAGCCAGACAACCGTGTTCCGAAGCTCTCGTTCAACGGGACGAATGCCGTAGATGTCCTTGTAGTAGCAGTGGAGAAAGCCACGCATCAGCTCTGGTGGTTCGTGGTCTCGTGTTCGCCCCGTCTCCGCCGGGGCGAACACGTCGAACTCTTCGAGAAACTCGAAGGAGAGGTGCTCGAACAGCGCTAGCGTCTCGGTCTCCACGACATTGAAGAACGAGTCTACCGAAGGATCATCTTGCAGGGTCGCTGAACTTCATCCACCTCAGCGTTCACCCTGCTCTTTAGTGTGCTACTCGTTCTATGACACCCTCTATTTAGTGAAATTTGGCACGGTCCGATTCCGTTCCAATTATTATAGTCTCCCTCCGAGATTACTGATAAGAATAGACAATGAGTGACCGAGAAGATCAACAGGAGAATAGCTTGTCATTGAGTGAAATTGACTCAAGCAGAACTCTTGATAAAAAGCAGAGAGACGGCAAATCGGGCGAGATAACATATAAAATAAAATTTCACAAAAGTCAGGAGCCTACCATCGAGGAAGGGAAAGTGACTGAAATAGGATTATTAGACGATTCTCCTCCCGTTGATCTTCAGGCACTTAATACAGATACCTATACTCACTATGGCATCTTCCGAATGAAAGATCGTTCAACGACGATGATCGTACAGGACCAGAACGGGGAAACATACAAAGCGCTCTCGTTAGGCAAGGATACCGTGAAAATACCTTATCCAGTGAGTATTGAGTCATAACTCAGTTGTCAACTAGTGACCTTTTGAAATAGTGAAATTCAGACATGAGAGGCAGGCGGATAGGGAGATCATGTCTCCTATGGGATTCTATGCGACGACATTTCGGTCACCCACTCAGTTTATCTTCCAGGAGTTTGTGGGTATTCTGGCTACTCGACACCGTCGCCGTTGGGACCGCTGATCAAAGACACACAGAAGATCCGTCAACCGACCGATATTGCAGTAGACGCTCGCAGCCGCTCCGCAACCAAGCTGTAAGGCTTATTTAAGAATATTGTGTTAGTTTCGGATTAAGGGATGTCGGTACAGTAGTCTTATAATGAATCGGAGTAACCGTTTACCAACGATGTCCTCTTACCGTGTCGGAAAAAATCTTCACCAAGAACGCCTCTACACGATTTGACCAGATCAGAAATGAGTGTGAGGATACAATCATCAGAGTGGAAGTCTTAAACCCGAAACCAGATCCTAGTACCTAACTATGCAATTATATGCTTCAATGACAGTAAGTCCATCGCTCATCGATGAGATGTGTAAAGAATTATCTGATCGATATGGAACCCTTGACCCACTAAAACCCCTAATATACACACCCATCGCCACAGGTGACAAACTTACTGAGAAATTAAAGGAACTCAGTAAAGAAGGGTTTGAGATAATGTTTGATTCTGGGGGGTACCATGTTCAGACAAACAATGGTGATTTTGAAGAGTTATATAAATACATTATGCCATTCTACGAACAGAATAAGTGGGCTCACGGATATGTATTACCGGACAATGTGCCGCTTAGTGATGATGACAAGGCAACGGTAGATCAAAAAGTGAAGGAAACACGTTCCAATGCCAGACTATCGTACTATTTTTTGCCAGATGAACTCAAATCAAAAGCAGTCCCAGTTATCCAAGGGAGCACCTATGAACACGTAACCGAGTGTCTTGAGACATATGCCGAGCTTGATCAAGTGCAGACTGTTGGATTCGGGAGCTTCGAAACTTTCGGTAATAACAACGGCGTGAACATCATTTCTGAGGATGTCGCCGCTACACTCCGGTACGCTGTGAATCTGGCTCACGAACAGGAGTTAGAACTTCATGCCTTCGGTGTCGGCGGCCCGACAGTGATTCCCGTTCTTGACCATCTTGGAGTCGACTCATTTGACTGCTCAAGTTGGATACGCGCGGGTGGTTATGGAGACATATATTTCCCATTCAAATCGCCAATGCACGTCTCCCACGATACCGATCGGAATGGGCCGAAGGTGTTCCGAGAAGACCTAAATCAGTTAAGAGTTGAGTCTGGACACGACTGTCCATTCTGCAGTTCTTATTCGGAACTCCGAGAATCCCGTATCTCCCGTATCCTTCATAACCTGATTGTTCTGAAGGAGATGAGTAGGCAGGTTGGCGACTATACTACGAATGAAGTGATTGCACAAATGAACGACCAATCAAGATATACCTCCTTGTTACGTTCGCTCGCCTAAATTGCCACCAGCGTGTAAGTATCGTTGGAACCAACTTGAGCTCAAGAGTTGCCTTTATACCCCGCTGGGGTCTTCTCTCTGCTAGTATGGCCCAGATCTCTTTCCACATCCGGGATGGAGCTAATCCCGAATGGATATACCAATACTTGGATACATTAGACCAGTACCCAGAGATATCAAGCGGGAAGGAGGCCTACGAGAAAGCCAAGGAGTACGGCTATGAAGTTGGATATCAAAGCGAACGGGAAGTTCCAACTATGCTCAAAAAGATGGACGTCCTCTCTTCCTCAACCTCGTTAACTGATCGTGGTAAAGAATTGATGGATGTGATGTATTATGACATGAATCTCTTCAAAAACATTCTTCATCACCTGTTCTACATTCGAGACCGGTTCGCAGCTGCACAGGGTATTCCGCCACGGGAACGTGAGATGACAGCCTGGAGCTATGCGGCAATTGTAGACTACCTAATCGACAATAGTCCATACAACGCGATTTCACTCAAAAAGTCTCGTCAAGAGGTCGCAAATGCCGTCTACGACAAGGCTCAAAATGAGCTCCCGTCGATTCGAGATGAAGTCTCCATCGGCCCTCGAAGCGTGTCTGGTGCACTACAATTCCTTCGGGGGTTGACCCCACCCGTTATCCAAGAATCCCAACATTCAAACAATGAGCAGGTTGCTGATTTCAAAGTCAGAAGTTTTGCCCCCGGTGAGATGCTCTTGTTAGCTATTGACGCCCGCTATCGTGAAACCGACACCGATTATGGGACGCCGTTGCTCCTGAATAACGAGACAATCGAAGCACTCTGCAGGACACTTGTTCTGGACGAATCCGGGTTTGACGAAGTACTTGAATGGGCTGCCGAGTATGATCAACTAGATGTCGAAGGTGTTTCTAAACAGGTTCGCCTCGTCGAACGGGTGGCACTAAATGACCTCATCTGAGTTAGCCCCACTCCTCAGCCTAAATAATACGCTGAAAACAACTGCTGCAGAGGCTGACTTAGTTGATTCCCAGTCGGAAGCTCTGGATCAGATCCGGGCCCAGCTACAGGATGAACCTCTCGTGGCATTAATCGGCTCAAAGGGTGTAGGGAAAACGTTCATCGCGTGGGTGCTCTGCAACGAGTTGGACTACACATACAACACGTGGCCTGTCGAGTCACTGTCTGGACCGGGTGCAGTCGTTGACAATGCTCCATCAGAACGAGTCGACGCTCGAGCCGTCCGAGCTCACTGCCGCTTGAATAACGTCAGTAACTGTGTATTTATAACGGATCATCGGATGCGTGAGGCGAAAACTATTCCAACTGTGACTCTACGTCTTTCAAACGACGAAGAAAGATCGATCGTTCACAGATGGGAAAAAGTCAGTAACAGCGCCCTGGAACTGACCTCCACATCTATATTATCAGCAAGAAAAGAACTAAACCACCATCAATAATGAGTTCTTCAAACCAACTATCTCGTCTGGAAGAGATCGCAAAGAAAGAAGAAGTTGTAGACACGGTGCAAGCGCGCCATTTACGAGATCAACCCCGAGAAGTAGAACAGACGTACCGAGACCATCTCCGAACACACTTGTCGCTCGGAGACAGTTCTGGCACCGAAAAACAACTCCTTTCTAATCTTGAAGAGGAAGAAGGAACGATAGGAATAATCGCGGGCAAATACGCCTACGGCAAAACAAGTACATCGATCAGCTTCTGGGCAAGTTGCGAAGACGCAGGGTATGTCGCTGTCCCACCCTTTATTCTATCGTCACTGGCCGATCTGATGGATGCGACCACGGGATGGTTAAAACACAAGCTTGGCGATCGCTTCTCGAATCGCATCCAACAACTTCACGAAAAGTACCAACAGAAGGGTGTTCAAGAACTTGCAAACGAAACCGGTGAGGAGCACGACATCGATCCTGACAAAGCGAGCGAACTCATCGCCGATCTTAGCGAAAGCGGTCGGATGAATGAGGATATCCCAGCTGAAGTGCTCGTCGAATACTATCTTGACGCCACTGAGCTTGTCAAAGATGCCGGCTACGATGGTTTAGTGGTGTTCCCTGATGAAGTTCAGCAGTTTTTCAAGAAACACTCTTACTCGGACGCTGAGGAGGAGCTCCGCTCCTTGATTTGGGGATTCAATCCAAGGTCAGTTCCCTTCGGGATGATGTTCTCAATCCCGGACGAACAACTTGCAGTAATAAATGAGCGGGGCGCAGACATTCTAGACCGCGTCCGGGAGAACAACCTACTGCTGAATCTAACATCCACATACGACCACGATTTCCCCAGGGAACTCTGGAACCATTACGCCGAGAAATATGATTTCGAGGACATCAAAGACGAGATCATCCCCGAAGAAACGCTGACTTCCATCGGGCAGTACGCCACGCGAGACGATTTAAGCCGCGGACCACGAACCGTTATTGACGCGTTTGGTCTAGCGGTTACCGAATATCTTGAAAAGGGCTCGACCTTCACGCCGATTGGCTTCATTGAGGCGTACATCGATAACCGTCTTCGGTTTACCGAACCTCAACAAAAAGTCCGTGGTGCAGTTTCTGAAGCCGAAGCCGCTGATGTTGTCCAGACACCCGATCACAAACGGGCCATTAAACTCATGGCTGCATTCCCGAAAGGAGTGCCAGAAGCCGTCGTTAATACCTACGGATTACAAGGAGCAATGAGTGAACTTAGCTCAGAGCTCCACGGAACACTCCTAACATTCTATGCGGATGGATATACGCTCGTCCAAATCGTCAAAGGTGATCCGGACGTGAGTGTCGGGGGAGAGATTTTGAAGAATTTCTGGCGTGAATTCCAGGAGAATGACGAAGACGTTGCCGACGCAATTGAGGCGTTTGACAAGCACGTAGTTCCCAAACTATTCCCTCAAAAGGGGCGCGGCCAATCACGAACCGGGTGGACGATTCGTGAGTCAAATAAACTCCACAAACATACTATTGAAAGTTATCGTGAGGGAACCTTTGACCCATCTTATCCACAGAGAGGCTGTTACATCCGTGTAAGCGGGCGTAACAAGGATCTCGGCCGCGTGGAATCTGAGAACAACCTTGATGATGGTTCAGATCTCAGCCTCGGTTTCTTCCTCGATCATCAGTTTGTCGCAGAGGAAAATATTAGCGAAATAGAAGACAACACGACCTATCAGTTCACTCTGAATTTGAAAGAAAGTTTGATGAAAGGCGACCTTCCGCAACGGATTCGAAAGTTGAAGGACTATATGAATCCGCGATCGGTCTCCCCACTCCTAATGCTAGCTCTCACATCCCGGATCGACCGGGAAATTGCTGAAGCGGAAGACAATATGACGCTTGCTGAGAAGCAGTCGCTTGAGAACCTCCGTGAGAACCTGATCACAGAAACGATCGAAATTCTGTTCGATGACGAACTCCGTGAAAACACCCCGGGTTCACTCGATATCAGGCGTCTCCGTGACCGGATGGCTGAGGATCTGTTCCGGTCGGTTATGCGGGATCGCTACCCTGACTACGAAACCCTATACAAAGGACGGAGTATCACGAAACTCGTTGGAGAGTATATTTCTGCGCTGGAGAGTGGCTCGCTTAACTTGGCTCTCACACAGAAGCAAGGACGCCGACCCGTAGTTATTTCGAAGGATAATCTCGGAGAGGCATTCAATGTAAAGAACCATTCCTCACTCAGGAACAAGCTCACCGATAAGTATGCACAGCTCGTCGATCTTGAGTGGGGTTACGGAGACAACTCGGATGAGGTTCGAGTCACATTTGCATTACACCCCCTTGAGCAGGAGATTCTGGATGCATTCCCCTCGGATGAGGCAGGAGCCGAACTAAGTAGATCAAGCGCAAAGTCCATAGCAACCAGAAAGGGGTACCGGGACGAGGAGTTCGAACAAGTCCTGCGGTTACTGCAAGCCCGGCAATATTTTGACGAAGAGGGAGAACAGCTGGTCCGCATAGAGAGTACCGTAGATAAAGAGGACATTGAGCAGGAATTGGCAGAGGTTCGTGAAACGCTAGAGACGCTAACTGCCGACAGTTCCACTCAGGAAGATCTAAAAACGCGAGTAGAGACCACGAATTCTGACTTAGATGATACACCTGTTGAACAAGAAGAACGGCTGGAGGAAATTCGAGAAGAAGTAACGGATCTCCGACGAGCTGTTGAAGAAGAATTAGAGAGGCAGTTCCGGGATCTCAAGCGAGACATGGACGATCTGGCGGATCGAGCGTCATCGATTCAGCGTCAGAGTCAGAGTAATATACTCAACAAGGTTGAGATCCCAGCGACGTTCTCTCGCCATCTCAACAAGCAACGGACGAAAATCAACAACCGCTACGAGCATATCAGCTCTCGGGCTGAGAAAATCGAGGAGCGGATCAACCGCGATCTTGACCGATTTAATCGTATCTCACCGGACAACTTCGAAGAGTTGTCTGAGAAGTATTCTGAGGAGCAAGCTCGACTGAACGAATTAGAAGCAGAACTTGAAGAAGAAGAAAAATATGGTGAGGGGTACTCAAGTTGGCGATCATTAGCTGGTAAAGCGCACGATCTCGACGAGCGAGTCATGCGGTTTACTGATCGGTCGGGTGAGGAGGAATTCGAAACTCGGGTGAATAACCTGTTGTCAGAGATCAGTGAGCGATTCTCGGAGCACGGCAAAGAACTTCTTCTGCGTGCTGACACGTACGAAGACGAGCTTGCAGAAATCACGAACGACTTTGATGACCGAGTTGGGCAGCAACGGCAAGCCTTTCAGTCAAAAAAGACCGCTCTTGAAGACATCCTTAGTACTGCAAAAGGAAGCCATCCGGGACTTCGAGCCCAATTCTCAGAGGCGAACCCACAACAATCTTATGAGAATCTAGAAGATGGATTCCGGAAGGCGATTCGTGACGAGATTCTAACTGAGCTGAGCGATTCCGTTGAAGAACTGCTTCGAACTGTGAACCGGGCTGACCGATTCCAAACTATTCCGGGTAGTATTAACTTAGATTCGCTCCGAGACGAGTTAGGTGCCACCAAGGAGGAGCTGGAATCCTTGATGAACGAGATTGAAACTTGGTCGATCGACAACGGTGATGAAGCGATCACAGCCACAGCAGAAGATATTGCAGACCTCCGTGGGCAAATATCCGATCTTGAGGATGAAGTGGAGGAATTGAATCGCCCGGTACGACCCGATTCTGACACCCAAATTGAGATCTATAAAGAGCTGGAGTACGGACGGGAAATCCAGCTGGATGAGATCTTAGAATCTGATGAACAGGACCCAGAGGATCTCGCACAGGAGCTTGCAGGGCTCTTCCAACGTAATCTCCTTGATATCAAGGTTCAAAAACGATTCCGGGATCTCCCAGACAAATAATGGCTACAATTGAAGAGGTGGTCGAGGAGGCGAAATCGCACCCCGTAGAGGTTACTGTGCCGCACACGCTAAGTTATCTCTTCCTAGAGGATCATGTGAATGTGTTTAATGATGGTGACGTTCTGGAGTCCCATTTGGACGACCCGTCATATGAGTTCGATACTAATGCTGTATTAAAAACCCAGTCAGAGCTTGCAGTGGAGAATAGATATCCACAAGTAAAGCTGGATCATTCTCCTATCTCTCCCCTCCTCAACGAAATAATCGCTGAGAAATATGAGCGACTTTCCGATCACCTAATCACGCAGCGTGATATTAAATCGCAGATACTTCAGCGGGTGACTGATGAAACTGTGGTAGTGCTTCTCATCGCTGATGGACTCGGATATGATGATGTTCTGGGTACGCCGCTAGAGGGTGAACCATGTCTAGTGAATGGACCGACTGTAACACCAGTTGGATATCAGAACGTCGTCTATGGTCGAGACGACACCCCCTTAGTAAATGAATTGACAAAGCGCGGATTCGTTCGGGTTCGTGGGTATAGCTACTGGGACGAATCGACATACAATGATTTGAATTCAAAGGTTTTTGAAAATTTTCCAGAGGTGAATAGAGTTCGCACGGGGGAGGAGGTCTTGGAGGATCTACAGAGGAATCCGATCCATAATGATAGAACATACATCCAGATCAGTCGACGAGTATTAGACCAGCAGGCACACGATGGGAAGGAGGTTCGAACTTCTGACCGTCAGCACGAAATTTCGAAGCTCAATACTGATATTGAACAATTGGATGAAATTTTAGAAAACCAGGTCGACTCGCACCTCATTATTGTAACGGGCGACCATGGTGTCTTATGGCGGAAGGACTTTGAAGAAGATATGAAAATAGTCTCTACGAATGGAAAAAGCAGTATGCGATACGCTCGTCAGAAGGTCGGCTTCGACGGTAGAGCGAAGCTCATTGACGCATTTGGTAATACGTATACTGTGTTTGACTACCCATATGCAGCATCGTCATTCAACGCCGATGAAGCAGGAACCCATGGAGGATTGTCATATCATGAATCCCTGGTTCCTCTCCACTTCCGAGGTTCAGGGTGATAAAAATGGATAAAAGTATAGATTTATTCATCGGGAAGGACGCAGAGGACGACTCAGAGACATACATAGACGGTTCGCACTCACGGGCCGTTTTCATATGCGGGAAGAGAGGCAGTGGAAAAAGCTATTCGATGGGCGACGTGATGGAAGAGGTCACCGACCACACTGACAACGTTGTCCCGTTGGTAGTGGACCCGATGGGGATCTACTGGACGATGGTGGAGGGGAACGAAGAGCAGCAGGACTTACTGTGGAACTATGGACTTCAAACACAATCTTACGATGTGAATCTGCTTGTGCCGGGCGATCCTAGTACCCGCTATGGGGACGATATTCTGCGAGAGATGAAACGACGGGGACTCGAAGTGAGTTCAGTTCGGATTAATCCGTCAGACATCTCTCCAGATGGTTGGTGCGATCTGTTTGATCTAAACATAAATAAACCGATGGGCATTACGCTGTATCGGGCCATCAGAGATCTGTCTCGACAGCATGGAGACGAATTCTATCTTGATGATATTATCTCGTCGGTAGAAGGTGATGCAAACGCGAATGAACGGACACAGGAAGCACTATTGAACCGGCTGGAGATGGCAAGAGACTGGGACTTATTCAGCACTTCCTATGAGCCGATCTGGGACCGTTTAGATGAGAACAGTGTCAACGTCCTGGATCTCAGTATCATTGAGCCTGGAAAATATGGACTACGCAATCTGGTAGTGTCTGTCCTTACTCGGGATCTGTTTAACCGGCGGATTGAGGCTAGAAAACGGGAAGAACTCAACATTGGCGTCGACATCCCCAAAGTGTGGCTGTTCATTGACGAAGCGCATAACTTTGTCCCCAGCGGGCAGAGCTCACTATCAAAGGACGTTCTGATTCGGTGGGTGAAGGAGGGACGCCAGCCCGGGGTGTCAATTACGGTCGCAACTCAACAGCCATCTGCAATTGATCACGAAATGTTATCTCAGTGTGATGTGATTCTTTGTCATAAAATCACCACAAGAGAGGATATTAAAGAGATGAACCGACTTTCACAGGATTACATGGGAAGCGAACTCAAAACATACATTCAGAAACTGGATCGTGTCGGTGAGGCTGTCTACGTAGATGACGAGGATGAGAGCGTCTCGATCGTGCAGATGCGGCCTCGACGAAGTCGCCACGGTGGTGGAGAAAGTTAAAATGTCGTTACAGGAGCCAACCATTGAGGTAGCCGATCAACCCCACCATATTGATACGATTCAAAATCTATTTAATCAGAAGCAAATCAAAGAGGAACTTCATTGGTTCACGTATAGGGATGCTCTGGAAAGGGCAGTGCGTCGTGATGATCGGGAAATATTTTATATAACTGATTCCGATGACGATATCATAGCCGCATCGATGGTTTGGTGCGAATCGAGAGCTTTGGCAGACAATCGAGCTCAAATCAGACTGATCGCTGTCCACCCAGACGCCAGAGATCAGGATCTTGGTCGAGCACTAGTCCGTGAATCTGAACGGTTTGCTGTCTATCACAAGAAGGACACAATAATCGCAGAGACGGGCGCTGACAGTAAAGCAAAGGGGTTTTGGGAGGCAGTCAGATATAGCGAGCTCTCCCGCAGATCAACAGAGAATGGACGTACAATGATACTGATGGGGAATGAGTTAGATGAATGACCTACATTTCGCAGGTATTACTGAGTCTGCCAAGTCACAACATGTTCGCGCACGGAGTCGAGAAAATCTTCGCCAGTACATCGAAGTAGTCCATCATGCCGGTGAAAGCGTGAATTATGACCGCGGTGCGATGCTGGATCGATTCCAGTCATATGCTGGTGAGACACGGGAATCAGCAAAAGAAACGAATGCATTTGTAAAGAAGCTAGGATTTCTAGATAGAAACAATAAGCCAACTACGGCTGGGGAATTCGCGGGAGAGGTGGCCGCACAAAGCCGGATGGATCTCCTCAGGGACATGTTTATTCAGCACTTTCGAGCGATGCCGACAATTGCCTATACTCTTGATATTATGCTGAATTTCAATGAAGTCTTAACGTCTGAGGAGATCCATGATGAAATGGTCAAAATTGCCACTACGGATTCAAGCTCCCAGGCTAATTCGGTACGAAATGCGCTGAATATCTTGGAGGAATTCGGTGTCGTAAACAAGTTCGATGATGGCCACAAATGTATTCGACGAACCCAACCAACACTGGAGGCGATACCGTATGGCATTTTCCTTCTAGGCGTGGATAGGGCGACAGTTGATGCACCCGTCCTTAGAGAAAGGCTTCCCCGTCTGGTACATTGCGAACCGGAGAGTTGCGAAAAGCTATTAAAAAAGGCCCGGAAGCGATACAACCTATTTACATATCGAACAACGGGTGATACCTCACGGACAACTCCCTTCGGAGGGATTTTTGAGGTTCAAGTTGGAGATGAACTGTTCACTGCGCTAAGGAACAATTTATTATAATAGGGTTTAGAGGTTTAGATTGGCATCATAATGCGATCCGAACTCTGGAGTTACCCTGAGCGTTATTCCCTAACAGAGCATCAACAGGGTATCGCTTCGCGTCTTTCACCCGAGGAGGATACCAGGATCGTCGGTGATATCGGTGCGGGGAAAACGTTTGCCGTCAGGCACTTTCTCCGAGCCAAAGATATAGAATTTGGTTACTTTACGGCATCAGAGTTATACGGGGAAAGCAGCGATCTGAGTGATGAAATGGATGGGAACATCGACGTCGTGGTGGTTGATAACTTTGACGTCATCCCTGAGCAGCGCTCTTACTTGGAGGTGATACATGAAACAATCGAAGTTGAACTTGCAGCATTTGACAGATCGATTTGGTTGATTCTACCATCTTGGTACCAGAACGAATGGTTCGAAACCGTGATTGAGAGTATAGGGCGCATCCAAATCGACAGTTCGAAGATTAATCGATTAACAATTGACCATGTCGTGAAAAATCTAAACAAACTACACGATGGGCCTGAAATCAGCCTCGATCCGAATGCTGTGAGTACTGACTATGGTTATCACACGATCGTTCAATCCTTCGAAGAGAGTCTAGAATAATTATGGTTGATACACAGACTGACCCCCCGAGCCGGTACTTCAAAGACAATCGTAGTGCCTTCCAGATCGTAGTTCGTCTGGGTAATACACGCCCAGGGGAATATGAGCAAGAAGAGATCCGAAGCAATATCGAGGAATATGCTCGCGTAACCTCTTTGGGAGACGTTCACCGAGAGGGATTGCAAGAGATACAGGAGTTACTCACCAAATACAAGGCTACGAGCGAAAAGTATCCTGAAACGAAAGGGTACGGTGTTGTTGGGCAGTATGGGGATGGGAAGACCCATTTCCTGACTGCTATTCATGACCTCCTCAGTAATGACTCGGACTTGGTTTGTCCGGAGGACATGCGCCTATTGGTTTTGGACCCGTTCCAATTCACGAGGAACCCAGCAGATATCGTGGAGGCTCTCCGTGAACGTGTGAAAGTTGAGCTCGGCCCGGATGCATCAGATCGAATACCCGAGGTCAAAACCGACGAGACTCAAGACGTAATCGAGGACCTCATTCAGCAAGGCCATTCTCGAAAAAAGGCTGAAGAGATTTTCTCAGGAAGGGAAGTTTCTGGAATTCGGGGTGAAGCTGCTGGTCATGCCTTCTCATCGGGGTGCAAGCAGACGATCCAGAAGGAGAAGTATGACGCAATCGTCCTATTAATGGACGAGATCGAAGGCATCGCCCGAGGAGAAGACATTGACTATCAGGACTTGGATAAGTACCGCGAATTCTTTGATCAGATTGATGCAGACACCCCGGTCCTAATGGTGATGACAGCACCCAGGGATCAGTGGAATCGGTTCGAGAGTGTCCATCAGGCTATGATGGATCGGGCATTTGGACCGGAACCCCGTCAACATACCCGTCTTCGTCCACTTAACGAAGAAGAGCTTTCAAAAACCTGGACAGAGCGGCGAAATAAGTATCTTGTACGTGACGATGTCTCCCTACCAAAGGTTGCAGACAACGAGTACTTCCCGCTCCACGTGACGACGTTACGAGCAATACACCAGATTGCCCGTCGAGGGAACTCTAACCGAACAGCAATCAAGCTGATGAGAGAGGCTTTTGAAACCTTTCTGCAGCGTGACGATCTTCGTTGGGTTACCCCAGGCGATATTTTAACAGAAACCTCAGCGCGGAATACTGGGGAAGGCGGGATCTTTGTTCGTGAACAACTCGATAAAATGGTTGAGCATAATGAACAAGGTATCCTCACTAGTATAGCTGCCGTCCTCCAAGAAGGGATTTCTAAGGGAGAGTTATCAGATATTTTTATGATGGATGAAGCATCTCTGGAAGAGCGTCTAAAAAACCTATCTAGTGGCGGTTGGATAACGCAACAACAGATCAACAACGAGACGATATACCAACTTCATCAAAATCAAATCAGTCAGCTTCTCGATGAGGAAGAACAGCAGGACAGTGGGGAACTGACGAAGACCGTTGCAACAGTCATGGCGAACACATCTGAGGATGATGAGTTCGTCTATCGTAATCTCGCAAGAATCCTCCGTGAGCAGCCACCGTTTGAATCTGACTTAGTTGCCGGGTCCTACGACGATGAAGACCATTATTTCTTACTCGACAGTACGTATGGGCACTTCCATGACCGGAGGATTCTGGTTACTACAGGGAACCACTCAGAAGAGAAACTCGAATCGCTGCGTCAAGACGAAGATGCCGAATTAGCTGTCACTGTTAACCTTTCAGGGCGAGCATTTGACAGCAATCGGATCTATAGTATTGATCCCAACCCGCTAAATCAGGACTGGGAATATGAGGTTGAAGGGCTAGAATATTCCGCAAAGCAGTGGATTTGCGCATTTCGACAGCTTTCAGATCAATTAGAGCAGGGTGGGCACACACTGCTCTCTTCGATCAAGTCCTATGTTGTGGGCGAGGTTCTCAATATCGACGCGTTCCAATTTGGGACTAGTCTCGCCCAGCAATTAGAGACGATCTATCCGGAGTATCCTGGCCCATTAGAGATGATGAACGGCAATGCGTTAAAAGCGTATCGTGAGGCCCTTGATGAGGGGTTAACCGGCCGTCAATTCAGTTATGATGAGGTCAGAGCTCTTGGATATGCTGAAGGAAAGCAGGCTATTCAAGACTACATTAATGAATGGAAAAACTATGATTTGGTCAAATCTACTGGATCAAATACATATACGGTAGAAATTAAAATCAGCAACTCAGAGAGCTTAATCCTTGATGCTGTCAGGGAGCATAAAGGCGGGATTGAGAAAAGCGAACTTTACTCGAAGTTGGAGAAAGAGGGATATCCGAACGATGACGTAGCTCAGTTTGTTGATCTCTTGTGTGAGCGCGGGAAAGTGCGCACGGAAAATGGAACAGTCCAACAAACGAGTAACGATCTCTTCGAGGCACGAGAGTACTTGAAAGCTGTTGAAACTGTTGTTGAGTGGTTAACAGATGATGCTTTCCCTGAGGATTTCCGCGAAAATAACATCCAATCGCGGGACGACCTGATCAAACAGTTGGGCCACTGTAATCGGGAATTAGAGCGACTAAAAGACCTCGACAATGACTCCAGTATATCTAACCCCGTTGAGACCTTGATCGAAGATATCACTAATATTCAAGGATTGGTAATTGATACAATTGATAGTTTTGAAAATACGTCGTATGCTCAGGAGCTCGCGGATACCGAGAAGTTGATCAACGGAATCCGGGAAGAAGCACCGGAGAAGGAACTTCGGTCGGATGAATTTTTCAATGAAGTTTCTGGTTTGAATTCTGTCGCCGCAAACCTTTCAAACGGCGCTCGTGGCTATATTGAAAGTAATCTAATAAGTGATGCTGGCAATAGTGTTTTCGGACAACTTCAGGCCCTACGGAACGAATTCGTCGATGAGTTCGCTAAGATTGGGCCATACAACGATTACAGTAAAGAAGAAGAGATCAAGAAGGTCGTCACTGCGTTCGAGGAGATGAGACCGGATCCAGAGAAGGTACGGTCTGCGGTAGTGACTGTCGAAACGTTCAAAGATAAAACGAGGTATGCAAAGAGAACTTGTCGGATCGCTGTGGAAGTGCGAGATTGTTTAATAAATATTGAGGATACGGAGTATGAAAAGTACGATATTGAAAGTGATTTGGAGTTAGCAGAATTGGCCCAGGTAGCAGTGAATAAATACAAAGAGGCTGCCGACGAGTATTCGACACTCGCATCTCGGGTTAACAGTGTCAGTTTCAGTAGTCTAGATGAAGAGGAAGTTGATAATCTAGAGACAGCAAAACAGAACACTGACGCGATCTACACCGAGGCCCGTGAGACTAAGCAGAAGGTCGATCAAGAAATCACTCAACAGGCAAGCAAGATCTCCTCTGCTGTTGGGGATGTGCGTGCTGCTGCTCGAAAAATCGACTCAGATCCAAGCTGGGCAATCCTTTCCAAGATCAAGGTTCCTGGGGTAAGGACGGAAGCTCAGGAATGGCGGAGTGACTTCGAGGGGTTTGTTAAAGATCTTGAAGAGATTGGTGACAAGGTTCTCGAAGTTCGACCATCGACAGTAGAGGAGTTGGGCAAGATGATTGAGCGGTATGAGGAGTACAAGTCGGCTACATCTGAATTTGAGTCCCTTGCAGAGCGTATCCTAAAGATAGAGGATGAATACTTCCAGAGCGAGAAAGGTGACCTTCCACCAGGAAAGCTTGAGGAAGTGAAAGACCTGCGTGAAAATGATCCAGGGTCAGAGCCAGCTGACCAGGTTCATATGTCGTTAGATCGTATTGAAGCGATTAATGAGGCTCTTGAGATTGATGTTCCCTCCAAAGAGGAGCGGATTCAAAAATTAGTACGGGCCCGCCAATCTGTTACCCCCGATGAACTTGTGGAAGAGGTTCCAGAGGAAGCTTTCCAGGAAACACCGGAAGAAATCGTTGAGGCGCTTAATTCCCTCATTAGTGATGATGAGCTTGCATTGGGTTATGATGGCAGCGTCGTCATGACATAAATATATGAAGATTGTTCATGATCCCGATCGGTGGTTTGAGCGCCCGTCCGTAGAGACTAATGTAGTTGAGTCTCCGGATGAAGAAACAGCTGAAGTCATCAACCTAGTTAGTGAGTCGGAACTACGCCAAGTTCGGGACAATCTGGACAAAGGTCAAATCGAGAGAACATATGTCACAAGGGACATAGACCAGACTCGATCTGAATGGCCGGCTCTCGTTGCACGATCAAGAATAACTGATGCACCGAGGGTGATTGAGGAATATCAGGATATCGCCGGTGTTATTCTACGGGCTAATGCTGATCTCTGGTTTCAGGATATGCGAAGACTGAAAGAATATATTGATGAACCGACGAGAGTCCGAAGAAAATATCTTATTGAAGCGGTAAATCTGATCGTCTCGACTCGGACTGGTGAGGATTATATTCCGTCGGATGAATTGGTATCCGAATATCCGGTTTTAGTTGCAGAATGCCTGAGAATCGAAAAATCTCAAAATATTCGCCAACAAGTTATTCATCGTCTTCTTGAGGATTCAGAATTCAGTAATGCACTGGAGGTACCGGGACAGGCTGACGATCGGTATCGAGAGTGGTTGTCCGAGCTCGACTGGATTGACGGTGACACCCTCAAGCAGGGTGGGATTCAAACCCTTGATTACGCCAAATCTAACGATGAAGATAGGATAAAGTGGAGTGCTTGTGCGCTGTTAGAAGCTGCGAAAGAAAATACGGGCCATCGTCTCGAAACAAAACTCGAAAAAGCAATTCTGTCGTTGTGGACCACTGAAGAGATTGGTGATTTGGATAAATCGCTTAAAGATGTCTTGGCAACAACAGCATCTTCCGAAGCATATTCGCTGGCTCGGGAAGCTGCTGATGATCAGCGCCTTCTAAATATTGGCGACGGTTTATCGATTGATGAAGCAGACGTACTTCGATATATAGAGGAGAGCAAGCCCGATAAGCTAAAAGAGTCGGTTTTGATGCAGCTTGAGCAGATTCCTTTAGCGCTATACGAATCCCCACCAGATTTTGTGGAACCAGTACTCTCAGCACTTGACTCTGAAAAGATAATCGCGTCACTGGATCGTGCTATAGCTGAAGATGCGGCCCAGATTGAGAAGACGATTGAAACTATTGAAGACATAATAGCGGTGCTGAAGCCATTACTTGGGGGGCGGGCTGAAACGCTTCAGAATGATATTGACTCCGCTCGGGACATGCTCAAGTCGCTGAACCCACCTACCCCTACCTCGCCGGGCGATTGCGTCTCCCTATACGATGAACAGCTAGCTCGTGAGGCATCACTTTCAACCCAGTTTGCGGAGTCGGAGCCGGAGCTAGCAGACAAGATTTTAGCAGAGTGTGAAGAGTATATTCGTGATAATTATCGGGGATGGGCGAATTCGGATCCGGAAGACCGTCCGATCGCCATGATTCCTGATATCCCGTCACGCATTGCGGATCTATTGGACGAATATGACCATATTTTGTTGATCGTTTCTGACGGATTTGGTCTTCGACAGTGGTTAGAAGCCACCCATAACAACGACCAGATTCAAGCATGGGAGACGGAGGGTATCATCTCAAATGAACTCATGACGACTATCTTCCCCTCGGAAACAGGGGCGAGTCACTATTCGTTGTTCACGGGGCAGTTCCCGATGGGCCATAGGCGAGACGATATTCAGTCATCGTTGCAACCGGAGGATGGCCACCTGTTTGACAAAGCGGAAGAAGCAGGAGCGTTCACGCAAGCACTTTCTTATCTCCCGCCTCAGCCAGGATTTAGCGGTGTACTGGAGGAGACTGCGGATGAATTCCACCATTTGGAAGGCCTAAGAGCCGAGGATGCTGCTTTGAAAAAAGAAACGATCGGCCATGTAGCCTCCGCAGTGGCTAGGCACGATAAGTCAGTAAGTCTACTCCAGCATAATCAAATCGATCAATTACATGAAGGAATGGACCATGTTGCGGACTCACTTATTCCAGGAGTTGCAGATGATTTGGTGATGTTCATTAGACAATTGTCCCACCGCTTAGGTAATGACATTCTGCCTATCTTGACTGCAGACCACGGAATGCTTCGAACCCGTGATACATTGAAAAGCCTGACTCACGGAGAAGCGAATAATGCATTAAAACAGATGGGTGAACATTATACTGACCTGGGCCAACGAGTTGTGGGACTTCGATCTAAATCGGGGAGGCAAAGTTATGGGAACCGAACAACCAATCAGTATTTTGAGATCCTATCAGAGAAGCAGATGCGGCAATTCCGGGCACTCACGGAAGAGAAATGTGACGGTCGAACCCTTCGATATCGACGCCGGTACTATTCGCACGGTGAAAAATTAACTGCGACACATGGAGGCCTCACATTTGATGAAATGTTTATTCCATTCGTGAAATTCGACACTACCAAACTTTCGGGCTCAGACTAGTCCAAAGTGGTCTATCCAAAAACTCGCTCTTTGGTCGATAAACACCCATTCTGTATCTTATTTTTCCGAGAGTAGGTAATGTCGGGCAATGTATGAGTAGCACGGGATCTTGGATGGTGGCTGGGATGTCGCCAGACTTTTGACTTATTCGGGTTACGTTTAATTGGTTATGAGCAAAGAACTCCGTGAAACATCTCATAGTATTATTGAGGTGTTTGATGCACCAGCTAGCGAGGCCAAGCAGGTCTACACGTTTACTACTGATGAGTTAACTGCCCTTTGCCCGTTTGATTTCGGCGGCCCTGATTATTATGTCCTAACACTACGATATACGCCGACAGACAGTTGCATTGAAAGCAAGAGTTTGAAAAAATATATTGAATCGTTCAGAGATACTGAGGTCTCTGCTGAGAGTCTGGGTGCTGAGATTTTTGGGACGATCAAAGAAGCCGTCGAACCGAAAAAGCTGTATATCCGTCTTGAACAGGCTCGCCGGGGCGGGATCGAAGAAGTCGTAGAAATAGGAGATACGTCGCTCCGCCCCAGTACATAATGTCGTTCTCGGAATGCCAGCATTAGTCCCTCTAACTATGTAGAACTGAATTTGCACGAGTACCGCCCTGCCTGCGGACAGAAATTAGTGGAATCCAATCTTTGACTCCATTGTTCCATACCGCCACATTACAATAGCTATTTGTGCCTAACGTAGCAATCACCCAAAGTTGGCCCAGTCGACCGTTACACACTCACGCCGTGGGCCGGACCGTCGCAACCGCCAGAGGAAGACATCCGAATCGAGTTCGTCCCGGCCGGGTCCGAACCTACGGACGAGGAGGAGCTCATCGCTGGCATCGACACCGATGCCGTTCGCGCTGAACTCGTTAGAGTCGTCATCGACGCCTTCGCCATCTATAGCAGTGAACCCGGATTCATGTATGCGATTGACTCTGTCTCCAGCCCAACGCTCGCCGTCCGTGCAGCGACCCACGACGACCTCGTGATGGAAGAACCAGGTCCGTACTCGGCGCCGATTCCCGGCGCGATCAGACACGCCTAGTCCGATCGGGTAGGGTGAGTGAACGAAACAGGATGACTACCGAATCACCCATTTGATACCGCGCACGATTGCCCGGCCGACTACTCGGAGAACCCGCAGGACATTGTGTTCGCCCTCATCGTACTGACTCCCGGTCGGGTGGCCGTGGATACCGTCGTGACAGTACTGACAGACCGTCACGAGATTCGCCAGATGATGCCGCCCGCCGTCACGGAGTGAGATCAGGTGGTGCGCGTGGAGAATCGCCCCGCCGTCGCCGGCGTGAGGTCCACTCCGCAACCCACAATCCTGGCACGTGTAGTTATCACGTTCGTAGACGGCTTTCCGGCGGGCGTCCCAGTCCGGCGGATACTTACCGTCGTGATTGCGGGGATCGTCGTATTTCGGGTCAATTCCGGAACTACGCCCAAACATCGCTCGTTAGTCCTCGATCAATGTTTCCTGTTCCGGCTCCTCGCCGTCGACGTCGTCGCCCTGGCTTCGGCTTCCTCAAGACGCTCCTCGATCGTCTCCTCGTCGTCGGAACCCGACGATTCGTCACCATCGAGGAGGTTCTGGAGCGCGAACGCCGCGACATGCGCGAAGTACGACCCATTATGGCCGTACTGTTCGCGAGCGAGTGCGGCTACCTTCGGGGAGGTCTCTCGGGCCGACTCGACACGCTCGAGTGTTCGCCGCGCCGTCTCGAATACCCAGCTGTTGCGCGTCCTAACATCGACGATCCCGACGTCCTCGGGGACGAGTGAGGCATTAATCGCTCCGTCGTCGGTCTTGTACGTCCGGGGCTTGCCGATGACCGCGAGGAACTCGGGGGCCTGAATTTTCTTTAATTTCTTGAGTGCCTCATGTTGGTACTGCCCGGCGTACACCCAGAACGTCCCGGTCGGGTCGACGACACGCACTCGAAGGTACTCTCGATCGTCGGTTCCGACATCCTCGACATCCGTGACCGTTCCCATGACACACACCCGGTTCGCTCGCTCTCCGGTGGGGAGGGCGACGTAAACGGGGGCACGCTCGTCTTGCGAGGTCTTGAACGAGTAGGTCGCTTCGTTCAGCTCGGCGGCAAAGACGTGCTTCGCCACCTCGCGGTCTGGGACGGTCGTCCCCTGCTGTGATTGAGAGTCGCTTGTTGCCATGTTTTCAGTCGCCTCCAAGACCGCCCGCGTGTGCATCATACGAGCGCGGGAGGTCATCGATGGACGCAGCCGTGAGCCCCGGCCCATCATATCTGTGTTCTGCGAGCAGTTCGACGACTGCCTCCTGGTAGCCATCCGAGAACGCCCTTTCCGGTGTCTCTTCGACCTCCTCTACGAGGAGATACCTCCCGAGTAGGGGGCCTTCAACAGTGAAACGCCGCCCGATCAGAAGGTCGGTGAAGCGGTCGGAGACGACAGTGAAATCCAGTGAGTCGACCGCCATCTCCTTGGCCTCTTCCAGGTCAATCCCCGTGACCTCCTCGGTGACGCCACGAGTGAACAGACATTCTTGGGCAGTGCGCCCATCGTCGATGACCGCTTTGATACGCAGGTCGAACTCGCCGTCGACGGCGCCGTGTTCGCTGCACTCACCGCCCGTGACGACACGAGTGCAATCGGAAGCCGAGCACCGCTTGATGAGTCCAGACTGCCCCTGGATAGCGACGAAGAATCCATCGTGTGTCGTGGTCATCGTCCCGACATCTGTCACGGCTTCCTCGCTATCATGCGCGTGCTCGATAATCTCGCTACGCGAGTTGATTTTCACCGAGTAGGAGCCTTCGTACTCCTCAACGACGACGTCTTTGAACGTGTAGGTCGTGTCTTCCTCGATGTCTGGTGGGTCCGACTTTGCCCACGCGGTAAACTTGAGCCGTCCGCTCTCATCGCCGATGAGTCCGACCTGGTGGATAGACTCGTGCTTCGGTTCCCAGAGTTCGACGACCTTCGCCCGGATGGTGACCCACTCGTTGTCGGTGGTACACTCAGCAAGGGGCAGGGGATCGTCAGTCGTTCCCCGTTCGCCATCGCGTTGGGCCGCCCAGAACGCGTCGGTGTCGATGCCCACCTCTTTGAGGACGCGGCCTCGGACACTCCCAAACGCCTGGTTCCTCGGTACTCGATACGTATTGACGTAGGAGTCGAAAAGCGCCTCGAGCGCGTCAACGTCATACTCATCAGCGCAGTCATCCGGCAGATGGGGAGCCAGCTGCTCATGGAGTGACTGCGCGTCTTCTCGGAGGGTACTCATGTATTCTGCACCCTGAACTACGCCTTCTGGCAGTATAAAGAAGTCCAGCAAAATCGGAGCGGTAGGGGCGTTTCTGTGTGGAGACCCACGGAATCCCGCCTCTCTACAACACGCCACCGGCCTTGTTTAGACGCAGCAGACGTCGGGTCTCACGCGTTGTGCTCACAATACGAAACCGTACCGTGAGGGACTCACTACCGGATCCTCGTCAGCCGAAGTGGCTACTGATCGGTCCATTCGAGAGCGTCTAAACAGGGCCCACGCCACCTCACCGGCGTGTCGCCACCAACTGATACAGCGTCCAGATACAGATTGAGATATGAATATAGATGCGGATACAATATACAGATACACGATACAGAATACACTTCGATAGCGGGGTGTCCCACTCTCGACAGTCGTCCCGTTGCCGAGAACAGACCGACTCACTACCGCAACCCCTCGATGCACAGCACTGCAAGGGGAGATGCGTCACTGTCGTCCTACGTAACAATCAGAACGTGATAATCCGATGCGTAACGTAGGAACGCTTGCATTGCCCCGTCCGCGCTGTGATGCCAGTCAGTAGAGGACATGATGGAGAGTACCAATGAGTGAGAAGCGCTGTTACTGGTAGCCGATGGTCGAGTCGTCGGACCCGTCGTCATTATCTGGCTTCGACCGGACGGCGACATCAGGATCTCGAGGGTCTTCCTCGTCGTTATCCCCACCGTCAACGGTCGGGAGATCGTCCGTCTCGGGTTCCAGCTCTGCCGCTATTACCTGGAGGTCCTCAGTCGATGGGAAGTCGTCGCGAGTCAAGACGCGAGCATCGCGGTCAGCCGCGTTCCGTCGGGCTTCGTCGACGAGGTCGGCGAGATCCGCTCCCGTCATCCCAGCCGTGTGCGTCGCGAGAGCCGCGTACTCGGCATCCGAAAGCGACGACGGCACATCGGTCAAATGCGTCCGGAGGATGGCGGTACGGGCTTCCTCGTCCGGGAGGCCAATCTCAAAGTGTGCAGCCAACCGTCCCGGTCGAAGGATCGCCCGATCAATATCACCCGGTCGATTCGTCGCCGCAACCACGATAGCCTCACGGTCCTCGTGAGTGAGCTGCGCGAGGAACTCGCTCGTCACCTTCCGATCCTCGGCATGCGCTCCCTTCCCCGAGTATTCACGCGCCCCGAACAGATGCTCGGCTTCGTCGAGGAAGATGACACACGGCCCAATCTGTTTTGCCTCCTCAAACAGCGTCTTCACCCGGTCACTGCTCTCGTTGATCCACATCGATGTCACGTCCGCTGGAGAGAGCTCGACGAACGGGACAGTGAGTTCGCCAGCAAGCGCTCTCGCAAACATCGTCTTTCCCGTTCCAGGCGGGCCATACAGCATGATTCCGCTCTCAGGTTCGACACTGAACCGCGAGAAGCGGTCATCCCCATCGCGATGCGCCAAGAGAGGCTCGAGGACACGGCGTTCGAGATCGGCCTTCGCCTCATTGTAGCCGCCGATGTCGGTGAATCGCTGCGGCGAGTGCTGCCAGTCGTACGTCAGGTTCCGCAACTGTACCTCTGACGGGCTACTCTCGGTCAAGGAATGAGTTCCTGGCGTCCCGTCAGTGGACACATCCTCGGCGGCGACAGCATCGTTCGCCTCGTGACTGCTTGGACTGGGGTCTCTGTCCATGTTCGTGTTCCGGGTCGAGGAGGGAGAATTTGGACTGGAGGAGATTCGTGCTCGCTCCCGCTCATTCTCCTGATCGTTTCGCCGCTTGTCCGTCAGCGTGGTCGCAACGTACGTTCCGGCGATGACGGCGAGTGCATTCCCCATAATAAGCGGGACCGTGAGCGCGTCCGAGTATGCGTCGCCAGGCGTGCTCGGGAGGAAAGAGTTCACCCCAACGAGCAAGAGCGCTATGAGAAAAAACAGCAGTCCACTCACCCCGAGCGGGAGATACAGCGGTCGCTTGAGAAGCCAGAGGGCGACAAATCCGGGGATGAACAGCAGGCCGTACACCGCAAGTCCCGCGACACCCGTCGAAAAGGGATCGAGAACGAGTGGTGCGACCGCCCACGCCCAGCCCATTACGACAGCCGCGATGAGCGAGGCTTCGATGAGGCGGCCACGCCGACCGTAAGTTGGGAATGCGTCACGCTTTCGGACGAGTCCATAGACGACGTCGGCAGCAATGTAGGCAGTTGTGGCAGCGGATAGTGACATGTGTTGATTTCGGCGATGTCTTGCGTTGTTTGGGTGGAACGGTCGATTCTTGATTCGTCGTTTTTCGAGTGAAGACACCTGTGAAACGCGTGAAATTCACAGTCGAACAGAGTGACTCACGTATTATATCCCGTAGTGGTATATAAGCCTGCGTGCGGTCAGCAGATCGTCAGCAGGCCGTTACAAGGGGCTAAGACACCCGAAAGATGCGAACACGAAGAGAGAGTCCTCACGTCCTACACGTCCGTTCCAAAACAACCAGCGGTGGGCTAGAGCTATAGCCCTCCGCCGTCGTCGTTGTTGCCTTCATTAGCCATTTCCTCGGGCTTGGACGCCTTCCCGCCAGATGCCCGGCCGAACTCCGAAGTGATCATCGGCTGGGATGACCGGCGACCCATAGAGTGTGCGAGATACGAGTTCCCACCGACACCACCGGTCATTGCGGCCACGCCAGTCCTCGTCGTGAACGCCCCGGCCTTGACGCCAGCTTTGCCGATAGTCTTACCCCTGTCAGCTCGACGCTTCCGAACCGACGTCGCGTCAACCTGCGACTGTGCTTCCTCAACACGCTGACCGGCATCGCGCTGTTCACCCTTCGCAGATTTGTACTTCTGTGTGAGGTTAACGGCGCGAGAGGCCCCGTCCGTACCCACATAACTCATCTTCACGTCATTCGTGTCGGGATCAGTCTTGAATTTCGGCGTCTGTCCTTCGACGGGCTCGGCGTCAAGGAATCCCTGCTCTTCCGCCTCGGCCATATCCATGTCGCGCGACGCCATCGAGTTCTGGATGAACTTGGCCTGCGAACCGGCTGCTTGTTCATCCTGTTGCGCCGCGTTCAGGGAGGACTTCGCCTTATTGAGCTTCTGGGTTGTCCCGGCATATCTGGAACGCTGGGCTGCCCTCTTGCCCGCGACGTTCTTCGCTTTTCCTACCGCACCCTTCGCCCTGGTCGTCATCCGACTTGCTAAGCCCGACCCACCTGCACCCACGTTCGCACTTCCGGCGCCCCCAGCACCTGCACTCGAGGCAGATGCAGACGCGCTACCACTCGATGCACCACCAGCAGTTCCACCGGCCGCGGCGCCACTGCCGCCGCTACCGCCTGCTGCACTGCCGGCCGCGGACGCACCACCGCCTGCTGCACCGACAACGGCGCCACCTACAGCCGCCGTGACAGCCAACGTCGCGACCGAAGCGGCTTCACCAGCCCCGATTGGCTGGCCGGCCCACGAAATAAGCTTCCAGATCGTCACGATAAGCAGGACCGGGAAGAGAAGCATTAGCGCAAGTTCAGCGAACACAAGGCCGATGTTCCCAATAATGCCACTCTTTGCGGTCTGGAGAATCGCGCCATGCTCAATGACCTGGAACGTCAGCACAATAACGGCGATTACAGGCCCGGCTAACAGGGAAAACACACCCATCCGCATGAACGTCGCGCCGACGCTGCCGACGGACTTCAGCGGGCCGCGCCCTGCGAACCAGACAACCGCGAAGAACGGAGTCCCGATGTAGGCCATCCAGATCATGAACCAGCGCAGGAGGAGGAAGAATATCGACAGTAACAGTGCCAGGACTGCGAGAATCGCGGCAACTATCGAGACGATGAACTTTAGCACCCACACACCGAATGTGGTGGAAGCTCCAACAAGCCCGTTCTCGTACCCGTAATTGACACCACTACCCGGGTCAAGGTTCAAGATGGCAACCGTTACAGCGTTTGTCGCATCAATCGCGAACCCCCATGCAGGCTGGGAGATGCCAATAAACAGCAAGATCATCACAACACGGACGACGAGGTCCAACAACCCGGCTTCACGGTCTTCGCTGAACGGCCACGCGATGAGCGCGAGCGCGATCATTATGGGAAGCAAGACGAGCGATATCTCGAACATTCCAGTCCACGCGTTGCCCGCCGTCGCTGAGTCATACGGGTTCGGGATCTTCAGCAGACCCTTGATGAGTTCGTCCGTCAGTGCCGTCGATAGTTCGGTCGCAATCGCGTCAGCCGTATCCGCGATCCACCCGAAAATCGCCTCAGCTATCGCCTCGGGAATGTCACCCAGCCCGAGTTGGAGAGGGACGAACGTCATCAGCAGGAGCGGCTCGACCGGTATCGCCATCGCCATTAACGGTCACCAGAGCCGGATGTCAAGGAGTTCGTCGTGTCGTCGTCAGCGATACTCTCGGACTGTTCCTGCGTCGTTCTGTCTTCTGCGAACGCACTCGACAGTTCCATGTCCAGCTCCCGATTCGACACCAGAGGCATTTCGGACGTCTCGAAATCGGGCTCCGCATTGGGATCAGCTCCACCGGGGCGCATCGGTCCCTCGATTTCCTCAATGTAGTCCCACGGGTCGAGATTGTCGTCGATCATGTAGTGCTCGAAGTCACCGGAATGGATCTCGAGACGGCGGCGCCCGTGCTTTGTCGTCGACAGCAAACATCCGGAGTATCCGGACTCCTGCCCGCGGGGGGCCGATTGGAGGTACTTCACCTCAGCCGGAGAAAGATCGAAGTACTCCTTCGTCGCGTCCGACACAGACTGTGCATAGAACAAGAGCTTGATGTCGCAGTTCTCATAGATTTCGCGGCGAGCGTCCGTCCGCATGAACTCGTGAGCCGTCTGACTCATCAGGGTGAGGCCCGCGTCGTAGTGGCGTGCGTGCCTGATGAAGAGATTGATGAGATCCCGCGTCGATTCACGCCCCAGTAGGTAGTGGGCCTCATCGAAGGTCACGTCGAATCGATCTGGCGACCGTTTGGCCTCGAGGTACGCCCACTGGAGCATCGCATGGAGGATCAGCGGCATCTCGCCTGTATCGGCAAACGAACTCATGTCCATCACGACGAGACGTGAGTTCAGCTCGAGGTTCGTTTGGCCGTTCAGGTTCGCATTGATACCCCCCGGCTTGAACGACTCGAACTTTGGTTCCAGCGCCTTCGCGACCTCCTGGTGCTTCTTCGAGGGCGTGATCACTGCCATCGGCACAGAAATGTGCGTCTCCGTGACTGGGTTGCCGTCCTCGTCGAGAATATCCAACTTCTGGAAGTGCTCGAACACTGCCTCGTGGACGAGGTCCGATTCGAGCGCCTCCATGAAACCACCTTCTGTGATGATTTTCACACCCTGGATGAGATCGTCGATGACGGGTGATTCGTTCGCGTAGGTGTCGTACTCGCCAAGAATGATGCCCTTCGAGAGGTAGGCGTAGTGCGTCGCTTGGATGAGCATACCCTCTTCCGCAGCAGGGAGCCCGCCACGGTCTTCGTAGTGGGTGTTCAGCATCTCTACCACGGAACGCACCGTGAGCGGGTAGGTGTCCTCGGACGCTCCAATCTCACCCGTGGGTGCTGAGATGTCCATCGGATTGACTTTCTGCGACCCACCAAAGCGGATGACCTCACCACCCAGTTTCTTCGCGAACTGTGGATAGTCGTCACCCGCCGGGTCGAATAGGATACACTGTACCGTGGGGTCGGTCAGCAGTCGGCGGTAAATTTCGAGTTTCCTAGCATAGGACTTCCCAGAGCCAGTTTTCCCCGAGATGGTCATCCCGAATCCGGAGTGGGCGTAGCGGTCGAGGATTACTGGGCGCGATGTGTCGTCGAAGCCCATCATGATGCCGTCTTCGTCGTAGATCGGCGGCTCGACGAGGTTGAACAGCGTCCCGAGCGCCTCAAGCTGGATGGGGTGGACGTTCTTGATTGTGTCCGTCGCGAGAGGGACAATAGTCCCATTACCCTCGATCTGTTGGTGGTGCAGTACCGTTGTCTCGACGTCCTGTTCCGCGAGAATGGTGTCAACACGCTCGCGCATCTCGTCGAGTTCCTCGTGCGAGTCCGCGGCAAGTTCCATGTAGATGGCGATGTCAAAGACCTTCGTTGTCCCGCGAATCACGTCTTGAAGAATCCGTAGGAGGTCCTCGCGCTCCAATTCCTCTTGATGGGTGTCCGTCCGACCCTTTCGGGACTTGAGCGTGAGCGCCGTCGTGGTCTGCGTGTATCGGCGCTGGAGTTGTTTACGGGTCTTTGCCGGATCTCGTGGTGTAATGTGCAGCGAGAGGCGGAGGTTTACGTCCGCGATAGTAAGCGGTACGAGCCACCCGAGGTTGACTTTCCGAGGGAAGGCCGTGACGGTCATGATTTGCGTGACCTTCTCTTCACGGACTTGGAACTCAGGGTGGCGCTCCATTGCTCGCGGCGCGACCAGCTTCTTATCAAGCTTCTCTCGCTCTTCGAGGGATTCCGTAGGAGAGACAAGCGGAACTTCTTCGGCCTGGAGCTGGTAGGCCGCCCACTCGATGTTCTTCCGGGTAGCTTCCCGATCGAGGAGTTCTAGGTATTCGAGTGCGACCTGGGTTTCCTTGCCGGAGAGATCGTCGATCGGAATACGTTCAGGCTCGTCTTCCTCGGGTTCGTTCTTTCCGAGGAGTTTCTCAAGGGGATTCATTTTGTAACCTCAGATTCATTTTCAGTCGTCCCGGGGTCCGTGGTGTCAGCGCCAGTATCAGCATCGGGGCCCTCTATTTCGACGTCGTTGGTGTCGACCTCGACAACACCGATATCAGTGTCACGACACTCATCGAGGTCAACGCCAGCGTCTTCATCGTCAGTGTCATCGACGGGGATGGAAGGAATGCCTGCGCCCCCACCGTCGGTCGCCACATCAGACGCGTCGGGGTCAGAAGCGACTACTAGGTTCGAGAGGTCCACCTTTTGTCGCGAACGTACCGCGAGGACGACAGCGATGAGCAGCGCGAAGATGCCCATCGCGTACACCTCAAGCGTGAACGTGGTCACGGCGGGATTTGAGTCCCAGTCTTGGGGATACGCTCCAAGGAACAGAGTGAGTGCATAGCCTGCCGCTGCGAGGCCGGCCACTGCGAGTCCCTTCGTTCTTCGCTCCGAAGGGAACAATACGACAAGACTCAGCACGAATCCAGGCAGACTCGCCGCAGCCGTCGCAAACGACACGGTCCGAGCCAGCCAGTAGATGTCCGTACCGCGTTCGGCGATATTCATCGACCAGATGAACGTGCCGAGCGCCCCCACACTGAGTATGAGGCTTAGGAGGCCCAGAAACACACCCGCGTAGACCGCTCGCGGGACGACTGGGAGTGATCCATGTCCAATAGGCCCGATATTACGAGCGTACCAGCTCAGGATACGCGATTCTGCGACACGCTCAACGGAGTCTGGGTGTGCGTACCCACCATCACCAACCGTCGCCAGCGGATCGGAATCAAATTCGGAATCTGGTTCGGGTTCGATTTCGGGATGTTCGTCGGAAGCGCGATCGAACTCGTAGTCACCATCCTCATTCGCCTCGGCCTGTGCCGCTTCTTCGGGAGTATAGGCTGCGTTGGCGACCTCCTGTGCCTTATCGGCCGGGAGTGAGAAGCTACCTTGTTCGAACGAGATAGGTGGCTTCTCTCCGTGATAGACTTCGTAGAGGACCTCAAGAACAGCCGGGCGAGTGTCCAAAATCTCGGCTTCCACCTGCGTCTGGGGGAGCTTCGACGCCACACGCTGGGCGCGGGCTTTCACTTCCTCGATATACTTAGCTTCGTCATCGACCTCAACGTCGTTCCCGCTAGGCATCAACGACTGGATCTGGGCCTTGAGGCCATCGTCAGCCTCCTCATCTTTAGCGACTGCAACCGCGAAGTAGAAGTCGCGGTCACGAATCTCCGCGACATCGACGACGCCCCGGAGCCACTCAGTGTGGTACTTTCGACCGTAGTCGAGCAGCGGCGACTCATCCAACGGGTCAACATCTTCCTCGTCGTCACCCGAGTTGATGAGCATATTTTCGGCTCCCTCAAACTGCTTGAGGTAGGGTTCGGGATCGTATGCCGTCGTCATCGAGAGGATCTGTGTTGGGAACTGAACCCCGCGCAGGAACGTCAAGAACGATAGATAGAGGCTTTCTTTGCGTTCTTCAGAGAGGATTAGCCAGTCTCGAGGCTGTATCTGCATCACCATCGCATAGGTGGTAGGCGTTTCCACGACGCCGCCGTCACGGACATTCTTGAAATCCATGAGGTCCAGCGTCGAACCGGCGTCTTCGTATTCAGTCATTTGTTTGTCCTCCATACGTCGCGATCGGCCAATCCGCGTCAAGGCCGTCGTCCGGGTCCGTTGGTTCGTCCGTCTCCGCGTCTGTCTCGTCAGCGTCATCACGAGCTCCGTCAGCATCGGCGACGACTGACTTTGGGCGTCCCGTGATCCACGCCTCAAAGGGTTCGTGATACGCGAGATCGTCTTTGTTAGGCTCCGGAGGCTTCCAGACGTAATCCGTTCGCCCACGCAGGTGCCGTGCCATCGCTGCTGCATATTGCAGAGGGCGCTGTCCCGGCGGGGTGCGGCTATAGATGAACAGTCCCACGAGGAATCCGACGAACACCAACGGGAGCGTCACCAGCAGCGGGAGACCGATAGTGTAGAGTATAAGCGGGAGAATAAGAGGCGGCCCCATCGATTCGGCCAATTTGCGGGCCGAGACACCGAACATCTTCGAGGCGAGAAGATTAGATGCCACCGGAACGTCCTGGCTCATTTCGCCACCTCGTCAATCTCGGAGTCACTGTCACTCTCTGCTTCGGCCTTAGTGTCGGCCTCAGTCTCGGGTTCCGCTTCGAGATCGGCGTCCGATTGATCAGGGGCCGAAACCACATGCTGGGTTCGGAGTGCCGGCGGCCACGTTCGTTCAGCAGCGAGAAGCCGCTGTTCGGCTTTCAACATCATCCCACGCCAAGTCAGTCCGAGACCTTTCCGAACCGAATTTAACCATTCATACTCCTCTTGAGATGAGATATTGATTCGCGTATTGTAGTCCGAGGGACTCGACGACCGACTCATCGGAAATCACCGTCGTATTCGTCAGCATAGCCCTCGTAATCATAGCGCGGGTCGACCATATCCCACTCGTCGTGGTCGCCGTGGTGTCGAAGCACATCTTCGACATCCTCGTGTGCGTCCGCGGGGTGAAATGGTCCACCACCTTCGGCGGCCTGTGCCGCTTGAGCATCCCAACGCTCGTATTCTCTTTCCCGGGTACGTTCGGCCGCAACCGACCGCTGCATATGGTTGGGAGCGGGGGTGCGATTCTCTTGCACCTGAGCGACGGCAGCACTCACGTCAAAGTGCTCGGCATCCTTATCGTCACGATCACCCTTGCTATCGACGTCACTACTACCGTTCGTGTTAGCGTCCACATCCGTATCTGTGAAGCCAGACAGTGGGATTTCGGTCGTTGAGCGGGCACGTTGCCGTTCGCGAATCTGCTCGTGCAGTTGCTCGGTGACATTTGTTCGCTCGGTAGAAACGCCAGCGTGGTCACCCGGTCGAGAGTATGCGAGTTCTGGGTGTAACTCAACGAGGGCTTTGAGGAGGTCTATACTTTCTGCGTGTTTGGCTCCCTCAAGAAGGACGCCGCGCCATATCATCCCGTGCCGATCACGGAGATCGCGTAGGCGGTCAGCTTCTTCCCGAGAGTACCAGTCGACTTGAATTTCAGGCATGGGAGGGTGCTCACATTTCCGGGCTAGAGGACGTGCCCTGTTTGGAGCTCACCGGACAGACGCAGTCACCCTCGCACGTGTCGTCACGTGCAGGCGACTCGCGCTCGTCCTGGAGGGGCGAGCCGTCACTCGACGTATCGGTGAGCGACTGGATTTTAGCAGGACTTGCCATCGGCCTTCATAAGCAGCAGGCAGTTAAGGACTTTTCAAATCTACAACAACTGTGGTGAATGTAGCGCATGTAGAGGGTGTGGGTAAAGAGAATATTTAGTCGCAGATAGCCTCAGATTAGCCACTCCAAGCGTCGTCGGCACCGCTGACGACGACAGAACACCATCTCATGAACCCCCTCCAACTAGAGGCGCTTGAACTGTTTATCGACTGTCTCATTCCCGTCGGTGGAGTACTGTCGGCAAGTACCGATGTTTGCCATCTTACAGGATCATACATTCGAGGAATCACCGGCCCATCGGTACCACTCGGATGGTATCGGGCCATCTCCACGTTCACGCGTATACTAGCAGAACTCGTCGGGTACAGCTACGGTCCTCTCCTACATACTGTCGTTGATACTGCGGCGAGCGCACTCCTGCATACCGACACCTACACACAGCAGGCATCGGTTATCCCACTCCAGAGTGGCCCCGACCTCAGCACGCTTATTTCCGATCTAAAGGCCGCTGTTACACTCCCTAGTTGGGTCGGGAGCGCACTCAAGTGGACGGGTCTTATCACGCTTGTCATCGGCATAATTGCGTACTTCATCAGCCCGTCCATCAACAACCGCCGTCGAGGGTTCGCGATGGCAACAACCGGGTTCGTCCTCACAATCATTGGGTTCGCCTTCCCGATCTTCATCAGCCTGATCCACTATGTCCTCTCAGGCTGATTCACGTCGGGACGGAGAGACTGGATCGGCACACGAGGACAGTTGGGCCGATAGGCTTAGACGACGTATATACGCTATCTACGCCGCGTGTGTAGCGAAACTCACTACCACAACTAGTGTGGGGATGAAGGCCACCGCGAACGCTTTCCGGGGCTGGTCACACGGATTCCGCATCCTCGTGACGGTACTTTTAGCGACCAGCCTCGTGATCGCACCCGTCACCGTTGTCTACGCTGCAGGTATCGGCCCAATCTATGACATTCCGAGTCCCGAGCCTGGCGTCGATAATACCTACGACGAAACCTATCGTGTTCTCGCGAACAACGACGCGGATGTCGATCCCGCGGATGTCAGTTACACCGGCTACTTCGAGAACGACTACCCGGCCTACCCAGTCGACCTCGGGCGGGCTACACTGTCACCCTCGCAATCGCTTCGGTATTCCACAACAAGCGATGTCTACATCACGGACCTCTCCGATTACAACGCGATTCCCATCCAGGATGAGTGGAAACCCTACTCCAGCATGCCGTTCTACACAGAAACGCAGTTTATCAACGTACATACTAACAACACCTACGACGGGCCTAGGAGCAACGATGGTGAGTGGTTCGTGCGTGCCACCAACCAGTACGGTGAGTGGCGACCCGTCTACAACGCCGACGTGAAATGGGATCCAGACACCGAAGAACTCTACGTCTCAAACCCTGATGACGCCCTCGTTCATCAGGCCAAACACGAGAGCATCATCTCACGGAACCTCCACGCGGCCGAACAATACACGAAGTACGCGCAGGACTCAGATCGGATCGCCATCCCGAGAATGAACGGTGGGGAGCTTTACCCCACCTCGAGCGGCGCGAGTATGTCCCGAAAATGGGGACAAAGTGACTTCAACACAGTCCGCAAGGCATGGGTCGGCATCAACGACCTCTTTGGCGGTGCCTGGTATCGTGATAGATACGTTTCCGGGTCGACCCCGACCCGGGGTGCGTACGTTCCCTACGACCACCGGGCGGTTGCCCCAGCGGATTTCAGTCGAAGTGCCACGTGTACGATATCTCACACCCACGGTGGCAGTACCCACACCCACACATACCCGAAGACCGAGTGGGCCGAATACGATCTCCTCGATTCGACGGCGAACGTCACATCCGTCCGACTCGATCGTCCCGGATTCACGGGCGAGTCCGAATGGAACCGATTCGGTAAGGTAACTTGGATCGCGATTGAATCTATATCGAGTAAGAATCTCGAATATCCTCGAGGGGACTACACCCTGACGGCGACTCTCGAAGTCACCAGCGAAGTCGAAACTCGGTGGGGTGTCACGAGCTCGAAATGCAGTGAATGGTCGCGAACGAGTGTGAGCACAAATACTCACACGACGAAATACAGCGTCCCCGTCACCATCACGGACTGGGATTCCCCGAATCTCGAGATCGATGTCGCTCA
>ENA-ORCS01000236-ORCS01000236.1-marine-metagenome-genome-assembly--contig:-NODE-236-length-50545-cov-38.083796_pt1 | contig 50545 bp, 49 predicted proteins | sample MGYA00237781_ERZ508513 | MGnify/ENA primary metagenome ERZ508513 (study PRJEB26184, sample SAMN06268793) | marine metagenome | isolation source: Eden Landing Ponds, San Francisco, CA, USA | place...
GGACCGTGGGGTAGCTTGGTATCCTTTCGGCCTTGGGTGCCGATAACCCCGATTCAAATTCGGGCGGTCCCACTCCAACTACAACCCTTTCCGGTTTCATAACGCGTAGCGGCGACTCTTCAGGACTAGCGGCACAGGCATGGAGCACTGCGGACATAGAACGAGCAATTTGCGGGTGATGTGAGGAATCCAGTACGACTTTTCGTGTCACACGCGCCGGGATTGAGCAGTCGGTATTTCGATAGTACAGAGACGAGATATAACTCATCAAGTTATTTGATGGTGCTATCGAGTAATCACCGGTATGAGGTTATTTCGCCGGTCGGATTTGGGGCCGATAGCGCTCGGTTTTTGGGCTGCTGCGGGGTTACTACCCCACCTCCTCTGGTTGTTGAAACGAGACTGCGTAGCCTCCTGCATCGAATCGTATCCGGGAGCGAACGACCTAACGAACATCGCCGAATACAGCAATCAAATCGCACACGGTGCGTCAGTATTCACCTCCGCAGATCCAGTTCTGAGGTATCCCCCAGTATCGCTCGCGATTCTCGCAGGTGATGTCGTCGGTCCGTTCTCGAAATACGTCGTGACCGTCGGATACGGGTTCATCATCGAATTCCTCCTCATCCCCATCGCGCTCTATCTCGCCGTTCGATGGGTGGCCGACGAGGTTGCCAGCTCCCTCAGCGTCGTCTTACTGGTGTTCACGATGCACGCGTGGTTTTTCCTGCCCCTCGCAGCCACGACGTTCGGGACCGGAAACTACCAGTACGCCTTCGCTGTGCCGACAGCAGTCCTCGCTATCGGGGCGACAGAGTGGGATTCCCGTGGCCTCTGGACGGGGGCGCTTCTGGGACTGACAGCTAACATTCAGACGTCCTTAGCTGCTCTCGCGGCCGTGACGGTAGCGGTCGTCTACCTGACCAACCGTAATCTCCGCGGGACAGTTATCGCGGCGTTCGTCTCGGTCGTCGTGACGATTCCGACGTTCATCAACTACGCAACGAGTTGGACTGGCGGGCAAACGGTAGACCGGATGATGACCGTATCCGGGGGGCTCTCGGCTCTTTTCCTGCTGATTTTAACCGCTGCTCTCGTTACAGCCTCGTACAAGGGAGTCCGGTTCGTTCGCAGACCGTTCCACGTTGCTACGATGCTATCCTCGGCCGTCGCACTCGCAGGGTTGATTGGCGGCGGTTGGTGGTTCCCGTTCTTTTCGGGGTACTTCCTGCACTTCGCCGTTGCTGCCGTCGGCGCGATTTTAGCGGCCAAGGTGCTCGAAAACAGCCAGTTCGTAAGTAACCAATTCGCAGTGATAGAGCGATAGTCGCTGCTCGCACCAGCGTAGAACCCAGCAACACCGGAACGGACTACGACCGAACCTCGTCAACGAATGATAGCGACGCTGTCGTTACCATCCAAAGTAGTTCATAGCCACGCGAGTATGGTCGATAACTCTACGCGAGTCACTCTAAAGACCGCTTCACTCCGTTCGTATCGTTCGACAGAACGCGCCAGTAGCCGACGGCACGGATATTCCAAAACTCGATGGGGGAACTACGATTACCACGAGCAGAAGCGTTCAGAGTGGGTTTGCTAACCAGGTCAACAGGCACGGAACAGCGTGTTCGTGCAGCGTGGCAAGAATCCCAGCCGTGGGCTCGTTCATTCCACGCTCACAACGTCGTAGACGCCGACCATCTCGGTTTCCTCGACGCGCGCGGTGAACTCCTCGCCTTCCTCGGGGGCGTGGTCGGCGACGAGCGTGACGGCTTCGATGGGGTCGCGCAGGAGGAACGACTTGATGCGTTCGGGCCACGACGGCGCGCCGCCCTTCCGGCAGACGAGCACGTAGCGGGAGGGCGCCAGTTCCCGGAGGGCGGGCTGGAGGTCGTGGTCGTCGACGTCTTCGGGCGGGACGACGGCGAGCACTTGCGTGTGGAGCGTCTCGGGCACACGCGTCCGGAGGCGTTCGACGGGAATGAGTCTTGCTCGAACGCGGCGTTTTTCCGGCGGACGACAGACCACCCCGTATGGTCGGGTCGGTCCTGATTGCGGTCGTGGCGCTGGTGTTGTACGGCGCGTGGGCGGTCACCGCCGGCGTGGCGACGCGGAGCATGACGCCGGTGAACGCGGTGTTCGTCTCGTACGTGGCGGGCATCGCAGTCACCGGCGGGTACGTGCTCGTGGGCCGTCAGCCGGTGACGGGGTCGCGCGTGGACATCGCGTTCGCGGTGGCCTCGGGCGTCTGTCTGGCCGCGGGCACTATCGGCTTCTACGCGGCGCTCTCGCGCGGGAACATGGCGGTCGTCTCCGCCATCGTCGCGCTCTACTTCGTGATTCCGGCGGTCGTCGGCGTGCTCTACTTCGACGCGGCGCTGTCCGCGACGAACGTCGCGGGGCTGGCGCTGGCTGTCGTCGCGGTCGTCCTCGTGGCGTCCTGAGCGCGCCTCGGCCAGCCGGAGCCACGCCCGTGGCCTCCGCGACCGGGTCAGTCCGCGGGCTCGACGCCCGTCACCTCGAAGCGCGCACCGGTGTCGCTGTGCGCGGCGTCGGTAGCGGCGACCTCCCAGCCGTGGGCCGACGCGATGGTCTCCACGATGGAGAGCCCAAGGCCGGTGCCGTCGCCGGTTGTGAACCCCATCTCGAAGAGGTTCTCGCGCACGTCCGCGGGGACGCCGGGGCCGTTGTCCTCGACGTAGAAGCCGTCGCCGTCGTCGAGGACGCCGACCCGGACGGTGACGTCGGGGCCGCCGTGTTCGACGCTGTTCCGGTAGAGGTTCTCGAGGAGCTGGACGACGCGGTCGGCGTCCGCGTCGAACGCGAGGTCGCCGTCCACGGCGTGGGCGGCGTGCTCGGCGGCGACTGACGCCCACGCCTGCTCGGCCAGCGACGACAGCGACACCCGCGAGCGCTCGCCGATGTCCGCGCCCTCCCGGGCGAGCAACAGCACGCTCTCGATGATCTGCGCCATGCGGTCCAGCGCCCGCGCCGCCGCGTCGAGGTGCTCGCTGGCGCGCTGGTCGCGCTCCAAGTCCACGCGGCCCGCGGCGACGTTCAAGGGGTTGCGGAGGTCGTGGCTGACGACGCTGGCGAACTGGCCGAGGCGCTCGTTCTGGCGCTGAATCTGTCGGCGCGCGTCCTCCTCGCTAGTCACGTCCGTGACGACGACCATCTGGCCGACGCGCGTCCGCCCGAACGTGAACGGCGTCGCCGACACCTGATAGAACCGCCGCTCGCCGTCCCGGTGGAGTTCGACGACGTCGCGGTCGCTGTCGAGCCGGGCGGCCACCGCCGGGACCGCGTCCGCGAGCGGGTCGCCGGTCGCGCCCGCCAGCCCGGGGAACAGTTCGCGGGCGCGCTCGTTGGCGTCCCGGACCACGCCCTCGTCGGTGAGGAACACGACCGCGTCGCGGACGTCGCCGGCGAGCTGGACCGCCTGAAACTGGTCGAGGAACACGAACAGCACGCCCACCGCGAACGCCGAGACGCCCAGCGACTCGTAGCTGAGTTCGGGGAGCACCGGCGAGGCCGCGCCGACCACGTCCGCTGCGACTGGCAGCCCCGTGACGGCGACGAGCGCGAGCAGCGGGCGCGTGTCGTAGCCGGTCTGCCCGAGCAGCTCGAACAGCATGAAGTAGCCGACCGCGGCCAGCGCGTACGCCGTCCCCATCACCACCCAGTGGAGCGTGTAGTGGTCGACCGCGAGGTGCGGGAACGGCGCCGACACGCGCTGGACGCCGAAGTAGAAGCCGTGGACGGGATTCGTGACTTTCACCGCGACGACCGCGAGGAAGACGGCGACGGCGGCCCGCCGGACAAGCGGATCGCGGTGGAACGCGCGCCCCGTGTACGCCGAGCAGAAGTACAGCCACGACCCGACGGTCGCCAGCCCGCAGACCAGCCCCGCGGTGTACGCGGCGACCTGCAGCGGCGCCGACGGCAGGACGAGGAACGCCGCCTGCGCGGCCGCCCAGCCGCCGCTGGTCACGAGCAGCGCGGTGAGCCCGCGGCGCGTGTCCGGGTCTTCGACGTGCCGGACGCGGGACAGCCCCGCGAGGCACGCGAGCGACGACGCCCCGAACACCGCGACGTAGCCGGCGAACACCAGTCCTGTCATCGAGCGACTCCGGGTTGGCGGGGGTTCGAAGCGAGGCCGGATAGCTGTTCGGGAGGAGAGTAGTTTCACCCCGGTTTGCGAACCTTCATACGCGAGCGCGCGCTACGTTTCGTGGACAGAATGGCCCAGGCCGCAAACCAGGAACTCGTCGACAGGTTCGAGGAGTTCTACCGCCGGTACTACAGCGACGACGTCGCGGAGCTCGCCCGCAAGTACCCCCGCGAGACGAAGTCCCTGCACCTCGACTGGCGGGACCTCTACCAGATGGACCCCGACCTGGCCGACGACTACATCAACCACCCCGACGACCTCCGGGAGGCCGCCGAGGAGGCGCTGCGCCTCTACGACCTCCCCGTGGATGTCAGCCTCGGACAGGCCCACGTGCGCGTGTTCGGCCTCGACGAGCACACCGAGATTCGGGAGATTCGCGCCGAGCACCTCAACACGCTCGTCAGCGTGCAGGGGATGGTGCGGAAGGCGACGGATGTCCGCCCGAAGATACAGCGCGCGGTGTTCGTCTGCCAGCGCTGCGGCGCCGAGACCGAGATTCCGCAGGGCGACGCCGGCTTCCAAGAGCCCTACCAGTGCGAGTCCTGCGAGCGACAGGGGCCGTTCAAGCTCGACCCCGAGCGCTCGGAGTTCGTCGACTCCCAGAAGCTCCGGATTCAGGAGTCCCCCGAGGGACTGGCGGGCGGCGAGACCCCCCAGAGCATCGACGTGCACGTCGCCGACGACATCACGGGCGAGGTGACGCCCGGCGACCACGTCACTGTCTCCGGCGTGCTCCGCCTCGACCAGAGCGAGGGGAGCAACGAGTCCCCCGTCTTCGACCTCTACATGGAGGGCACGTCGGTCGTCATCGAGGACGAGGAGTTCGAGGAGATGAACATCACCGAGGAGGACAAACAGCAGATTGTCGAAATCTCGAACCGCGAGAACATCTACGAGCAGATGGTGGACTCGATGGCGCCCTCGATCTACGGCCACCGGCAGGCGAAGCTCGCGATGATTCTCCAGTTGTTCTCCGGTGTCACCAAACACCTCCCCGACGAGTCCCGCATCCGCGGCGACCTCCACATGCTCCTCATCGGGGACCCCGGGACCGGCAAATCGCAGCTCATCTCGTACGTCCAGAACATCGCGCCGCGCTCCGTCTACACGTCCGGCAAGGGCTCTAGCTCTGCGGGGCTGACGGCGGCGGCGGTCCGCGACGACTTCGGGGACGGCCAGCAGTGGACGCTGGAGGCGGGCGCGCTCGTGCTCGCGGACCAAGGCGTCGCGGCGGTGGACGAACTCGACAAGATGGCCGCCGACGACCGGTCGGCGATGCACGAGGCGCTCGAACAGCAGAAGATTTCGATTTCGAAGGCGGGCATCAACGCCACGCTGAAGGCGCGCTGTTCGCTGCTGGGCGCGGCGAACCCGAAGTACGGGCGCTTCGACCAGTACGAGCCAATCGGCGAGCAGATCGACCTCGAACCCGCCCTCATCTCGCGGTTCGACCTCATCTTCACGGTGACCGACGAGCCCGACCCCGAGGAGGACGCGAAGCTCGCCCAGCACATCCTCCAGACGAACTACGCGGGCGAGCTCAACACCCAGCAGAACCAGCTCCCGAACGCCAACCACGGCGAGGAGGAGGTGAGCGCGGAGACCGACAACGTCGCGCCCGCCATCGAGGCGTCGCTGCTCCGGAAGTACATCGCGTACTCGCGGCGGAACTGCTACCCGACGATGACCGACGCCGCGCGCGACGCCATCGAGGAGTTCTACGTGGACCTGCGCGCGGAGGGACAGGGCGAGGACGCGCCCGTCCCGGTCACGGCGCGCCAACTGGAGGCGCTCGTGCGGCTCGCGGAGGCGTCCGCGCGCGTCCGGCTCTCCGATACGGTCGAGCGCGAGGACGCCGACCGCGTCATTGAAATCGTGCGCTCCTGTCTGCAGGACATCGGCGTCGACCCCGAGACCGGGGAGTACGACGCCGACGTGGTCGAGACCGGGCGCTCGAAGACCCAGCGCGACCGCGTGAAGAACGTCAAGGCCATCATCAAGGAAATCGAGGACGAGTTCGACGAGGGCGCGCCCGTCGAGGAAGTGCTGGACCGCGCCGAGGAGGTCGGGATGGACGCCTCGAAGGCCGAACACGAGATAGAGAAGCTCAAGGAGAAGGGCGAGCTCTACCAGCCGAACAAGGACCACCTGCGGGCGATATAGATGGACCGAATCAGCGCGCTCCGGAACGTCGAGGACGCGCTCGCGGACTTCGAGACCGGCGACGCCGCCCTCGGGGACGTAGAGGACCGCGTGCTCGGCGTGCTGCGGACGTACGCGACGGAGTTCGAGGACGGCGAGCTCTCGGCGTACCGGGCGACCGGTGACCCGCGCGTCGAGGGGACAGTCGTGGTCGCAGAGTCCAGCGACGAGGCCCGCGAGCGGGTCGCCGCGCGACTCGACGCCGACCCCGAGTTCCGGGTCGAACCCGCGGATTGATTTCGCGCGTTCGAAAGTAATTTTAACACTCGCGGAGACGCTGAAGGCGTGCTGTTGGTGGCGACGTACTCGCAGGCCGCCCGGCAGAGCCTGCGCAACGTCTGTTCGACCCACGACGGCTGCGTCGTCCGGCGGTTCGGGCGCGCGGCGCTGCTCGCGGAGACCGAGCTGGCGGCGTTCCACGCGCTGCGGCTCAGGGAGAAACACGGCGGCGACGTGCAGGTCGAGCGCACCGCGCCCCTGAACGAGTTCAGCGACGTGCCCGACGGCGTGCGGGACGCCGCGGCCGCCTACGAGGCGCGGGACGCCGCGAGCACGCCGTACGCGAAGTTCGCGGCGGGAACCGACCACCCCGCGCCGGAGTCGATGGCCGACGAACAGCTGTGAAGCTCTCCTTCGGAGACATCGAGCGGCGCGGACGGGCGCTCGACGTGCGGGGCACGTCTATTCCCACAGAGTCCGTGCTGGCGGCCGTCCGCGACCCCGACGACGACCGCGTGGCGTGCGCTCGGCCGAGAGCGGTCCACGAGCGCGTCGGCTTCCTCCGCCGCGAGGTGGCGGTCGCCCCCGTCGCGGCGGTCGCGGCGGCCGCGCGAACCCGCGGGGAGACGACCGAACACGACGCCGAACGCCGGGCGGTCGCGTCGGAACTGGCGGCTGTCGATGTCCCGGACGTGGACCTCTCGGGGGCGCGCGAGCGCGTGGCGGAAACGGCCAGCGATGTGGACCGCCTCCGAGAGCAGGTCGCGCGGGCCAGCGGCCGCGTCGAAGCCCGCCGGGAGGCCGGTGCGGACGCCAGCGACGCGGAAGCCGAACTGCGGGAGGCGACCCGGAAGCTCGCGGAGCGCGAGACCGACCACCACGCCGCGACGGAGGCGCTGGCGGCCGCGCGAGAGCAGGCGCGAGAGGCACGCGACGCCCGCGAGCGGAAGCTGGCGCTCGCGGACCGCCGGGACAATCTGCGGCGGGCGGCGCGCCGGGCGCTCGCCGACCAGTACGCCGAGTCGTTCCGGCGGGCCATCGACGCGCTCCCGGTACCCGGCGAGCCAACTCACCCGCGGGCGTTCACCGGGCCGGACTGGGTCGCGGGAATGGCGGCCGCGCGGCTCGCTGCTCCGGGCGCGCCGCTGGTCGTCGGTTGCGGGTTCGAGCGCTCGACGCGGGCCGCGGCAGCACTTGACGCGCCGGTGGTGCTGGTGGAAGTTTAAGCCCGAGAGCGCGGGCACTCCGGGGCATGGAGTTGGAGACAGCGACCCACCGGCGGCGCGGCGTGACGCTGGTCGCCGCCCGCGTGACCAACGACGACGAGCACGCTCAGCGCGTCCGCGTCGCCGACCAGTGTGACGGCCGCGTGCTACCACCACAGGAGGAGGGCGACCCCGTGCCGGGCTGGGACGACGGCGGCTGGGAGGGCGTCGTCGCCGCGGGCGCGACGCGACCGCTGGGGTACGCGACGCGCGCGCCGCCGGCGGACCCGCCCGTCGAGGTGGCGTGGTGCGAGCGCGCGGCCGACAGCCAGCCGACCGCGGCGGCGACGCTGGCGGACCTCGGCGACCCGCGGCCGCCCGCCGACGCCGTCGCGCCGCCGGCGACCGTGCTCCCCGAGCGAGTGCGAGAGTGGCTGGCCGAGGTGGACGAGCGCGCGACCGACGGAGCAGCGACGGACGCCGACCGGGAGCGCGTGGCGGCGCTGGCGGCGCGCGCGAGCCGGCTCCGGGGTGACGTGGAGTGATACTGGCGGTCTGCGGCGGGAAGGGCGGCGTCGGGAAGACGACGACCGCGCTGAACCTCGCCGCCGAACTTGACGCCGTGCTCGTGGACGCAGACCTCGGGATGGCAGACGTGCCGGCGGACCGCGGCCCCGACCTCCACGACGTGCTCGCGGGGCGCGCGACCGCGGTCGAGGCGGTCCGCGAGTCGGGAGGCGTCGCGGTGCTGCCCTGCGGGCGAACGCTCGCGGGCGCTCGGGAGGGCGACCCGCGGCGGCTCGTGGACGCGCTGCGCGCCGTCGCCGAGGCGTACGGCGACGTGGTCGTAGACTGTCCCGCGGGCCTGCGCGCGGACGTGGGTCTCCCGCTGTTGGTCGCGGACGCCTGCGTGCTCGTGACGACGCCGGACAGGGCGGCACTGGCGGACGCGCTCCGCGCGCGGTCGCTGGCCGTCGAACTGGACGCCGGGCTCGCGGCGGTCGCGTACAACCGCGCGAGCAGCGGGAGCGACGAGGTGGCGGCCGCGCTGGGCGCGCCAGTCATCGCGGTCCCGAGCGAAGACGCGGTGGAGACGGCGATGGAAGCTGGGGAGCCGGTCGCGGCGGTCGAGGACGGAGCGGCGGCAACGCAGTTCGCGGCGCTGGCAGAACGAGTGCGAGAGACGCGGTAGCGTTACTGCGCGAGGTCGTCGTACGTCGAGCGCAGCGTCACCGGGGTCACGTCAGCGACGGCGGCGGCGTCGGCCTGCGTGAGCGGCTCGTCAAGGTCGCGGGCGGCCGTGTAGAGGCAGGCAGCGGCGACGCCGCTGGGGTTGCGCCCGGAGACGAGGTTCCGGGACTCGGCCTCCGCGACGTACTCGCGGGCGGTTCGCTCGACGGCCTGCGGGAGGTCCAGTTCGGTGGCGTACCGGGGCAGGTAGTCCCGGGGGTCGATGGGGCCGGTGGGGAGGCCGAGGTCGCGGTTCATCGCGTCGTAGGCCGCCGAGAGCTCGCCTTCGTCGGCGCGGGCGACGGCCTCGACTTCGCCGAGCGTCCGCGAGAGCGCGTTCGTCCGGCAGACGGCGTAGACGGCGGCGGCCGCGAACCCCTCGATGGAGCGCCCGCGGAGCAGGTCCTCGCTCTGCGCGGAGTCGAACAGCGCGCAGGCTTGGTCGCGGACGCTGCGCGGGAGGTCGAGCTTGCCGACGAGCCGGCGGATTTCGGTGAACCCGTACACTTGGTTGCGGTCGGCCTTCGAGGGGATGGACGCGCGCTTGTGCTGGCGGCGCATCCGCTTGAGGCGGCGGCGCTTGCGCCCCTTCACGCGGGTCGAACGGCCGATTTCCGTGGAGAGACCGCGGTCGTGGCGGGCGCGCGTCAGCGGCGCGCCGGTGCGCTCGGGGTTCGAGTCGTCGTCGGCGAAGCTGCGCCACTCGGGGCCGCGGTCGATGCGGTCCTCGGAGACGACGAGGCCGCAGTCGGTGCAGACGCGTTCGGTAGCTCGCTGGCGGACGACACCCTGACACTCGGGGCAGGTCACTGACTGACTCATCACACCTGAGGGTAGGGCCGGAAGCAGTATTTAAGCGTAGGCCGAGCGCCGGGAAATCAACGCTTTGGGCGCCCGAGAGCGTACCGGTGGCCGGTACGTTCGTGCGCCGCGGCGGAAACGTTCGCCGACTGACTGCTCGTAATTTTAAATATCGGGAGCGCGGATTGATTCGTATGGGACTGGCGGACATCGCGGAGGGCGTGACGGTGACGACGCGCCAGCGCGAGCGCGGGGTGGCGAGCGTCGACCGGACCACGGAGTCGCTGGCGTCGCGGCTCGCGGCGGTCGAGGCCGACCTCCCCGTGGAGGCGGACGCGGCCGCGACGATGGCCGAATCGTACGCGGGCGGCGCGAGCGTCGGCGACGCCGCCGGCGACGCGGGCGTGGCGCCGACGACCGCGGCGAAGACCCTGCATCGGCTCGGCTTCGAGGGGCTGTCGCCGCTCTCGCCGCTCCAGCGCGAGATACTTCAGGACTGGTTGGCCGCGGAGTGCTCGCGGGCGGACGCCATCGAACTCACGGGCGCCAGCGAGCGAGAGTTCGCGCTCGCGGCGTTCGTGGCGACCCACGAGCCGGTGGAGGCGGCCGCGGAGGCCGTCGAGAGCGCGCTCTCGAACGCCGGCGACGCGATGGTGGAGAAGCGGGACGCGATGGCGGCGACGCTCCCGGACGCCTAATCAGGAGAGCGTCTGGCGGGCGGTGTCGAGCAGCGAGTCGGCCTCGATTTCCACGGCGAGTTCGGTGTCGAACAGCGCCTCCGCGAGCGCCGCGACGCTGGCGGTGAACGCGCTGTCGCCGGCGAGCGCGGCCGGCTCACCGGGAATCCCGGTTTCGGCGTGCTCGGGAATCGCGTGGTCGGCGTCCGGGGGCGCCTCAGCGACGCGGTTGGCGACCGCGAGGTCGAAGCCCGAACCGACGTCGGCGAGGCGGCCGCGGGCGCGCTGGAGGCTGTCGACGCCCCGGTCGCCGGGCGGCACGACGGCGGCGACGCGCTCCGCGCTCGTGACGGCGGCGACGGCCTGATTCGCGGCGACCGGCGGCGCGTCCACGAGCACGTAGTCGTGCGTTTCCGCGAGGGCTGCGAGCCGCGATTCGAGGCGCTCGGCAGCGCTGGGTGCTTTCGCCTCCGCGATGCGCGCGAACGGCGCGAACGCCGGGTACGCGGCGACCTCGCCGGGCGCGTCGGGCGCGAGGCCGTGGCGGGCCGCGGCGAGGTCCGCCTCCGGGTCGACGAGCAGCGAGGTGGCGTCGGTGTCAATGCGGCCGTCGACGTACTGCGCGAGGCCCTGCGTGGCGAACGCGGCGTCGAAGACGCCGACGCTGGCGCCGTCGCGCGCGAGCGCGGCGGCGGTCTCGACGGCGATGCGGGTGGTGCCGGCGCCGCCGGCGACGCCGACGAGCGCGGCAGTTCGTGGCTGCATGCCAGTAGTTTCACCACCCACCAGCACTAAAATTTGTGCCTTCTCGGCCTATGATTCGCCGGCGGCGTCCGCGATTTCGCCGGCGATGTCGTCGAGCTCGGCGTCCGCGAGGTCGGGGCGCTCGCCGGCGACGGCGTGAATCGGCCGGCCGCCGTCGTCGTCGAACCGCGGGATGATGTGCCCGTGGACGTGCGGGACCTCTTGGCCGGCGGCCGCGCCGTTGTTGAACGCGACGTTGCTGCCGTCGGCGCCGACCGCGTCCTCCACGATGGGCGTGAGGTAGTGCAGCGCCGCGAACACCATCTCGCCGGGCTCGGGCGGGAGCTCGCCGAGCGTCTCGTGGTGGTCCTTGGGGATGACGAGCGTGTGCCCGGGCGCCAGCGGGTTCGCGTCGAGGAACGCGAGCACGTCGGCGTCCTCGTAGACGACGCGCGCGGGAATCTCTCCGTCCACAATCTGGCAGAAGATGCAGTCGTCGGCCATGTGCGGCCCAACGACCGCCGCGACTAAAAGCCTACTCGCGTGCCGTCACCGGCCGTCGACGCGCTCGCCGAACGCGTCCCGGTCGACGACGCGGAACGTGAGGTCGCCGGTGGCGACGGACGCACCGTCGCCGCGTTCCGCGCGGCAGGCGAACGAGAGGTCGGGGCGGTCGACGCCGACGAGCGTCGCGGACGCGTCCACGGACTCCCCGACGCCGACGGGCGCGAGGTGGGAGACGGAGGCGCTGCGGGCGACGGCGTGCGTGCCCTCTGGGAGGCGGTCGCGGAGCGCCGCGCGGACGGCGGCCTCGAACTGCGCGAGCACGTGGGGCGTGCCGAGCACGCGGGCCGCCGCGTCCGAGGCGGTACCGGCGTCGTCCCGCGCACCGACCGCGACGGTGGCGTCGGCGGTGTCGAGCGTGAACGTGGTTTCGCCGCGAACCGTCGCGCCGGCGTCGGCGAGCGCTTCGAAAGCGTCGGGCATGCGCGGGGAGACGACGCAGGAGGTGTTAGTCTTGACGGCGGGGCCGTCGAGTCACTCGGCTGTCCGGCGCGCGGGAGTGGGCGGTCACTCCGTGAGCGGGAGGAAGATACCGAATACGAACGGGCACACGAGGATGCCGAGCACGCCCACAACTTCCGCGTCGAAGAACAGCGAGTGTTCCCAGCCGGGCAGCGAGCCGCCGAGCGCGAGGCCGAGCGCCCCGACGGCGAACAGCACGAAGCTCGCCAGCGTCGAGCGCTTCGCCAGCGACGGGTAGTCGAGGTTGCCGTAACGTCCCATGCCGAGAGAACTGGCGCCGTCGCTACTAAGCCTTCCGTCTCGAACAGAAAGGCTATGAGCGACTACTGGCTACCGCCGGTATGCTCAACAACGCCGCGGAACTGTTCGACGCCGTCGTGACGCTCGTGTACGCCGTCCTCGGCGCGGGCTTCGTGGGCGCGGGCGTGTTCACGGAACTGCGCAGCGCCGCCACGCTCGGCGGCGGCGAGACCGTGCTCGGCGCGTGGCTGGCGGTCATCGGCGTCGTCGCCATCGCCGCGGGCACGATGCTGTTCACGGACAAGGTGCGGGCGCGCATCGGCGGCGCGTAACCGAGAGCGGACTGTACAACCGATTACCCTTTTAGGTGCGAGCGAGACGGGTACGCCATGAGCCGATTCGCCGACGTCCCCGACCAGTACGACCCCGACGACGTCGAGGACCGGGTGTTCGACTACTGGGACGACGTCGACGCCTACGAGCAGACGAAACGGCACCGGGCGGACGGCGAGGACTTCTTCTTCGTGGACGGCCCGCCGTACACGTCCGGCGCCGCGCACATGGGGACGACGTGGAACAAGACGCTGAAGGACGCCTACATCCGCTACCACCGGATGCGGGGCTACGACGTGACCGACCGCCCGGGCTACGACATGCACGGGCTCCCCATCGAGACGAAAGTCGAGGAGGAACTCGGCTTCGAGTCGAAGAAGGACATCGAGGAGTACGGCGAGCAGGAGTTCATCGAGGCCTGCAAGGAGTTCGCCGACCGGAATCTGGAGGGGCTGCAGTCGGACTTCCAGAGCTTCGGCGTCTGGATGGACTGGGACAACCCCTACAAGACCGTCGACCCGTCGTACATGGAGGCGGCGTGGTGGGCGTTCGACCGGGTCCACGAGCGCGACCTCGTCGAGCGCGGCAAGCGCTCCATCAGCCAGTGTCCCCGGTGTGAGACCGCCATCGCGAACAACGAGGTCGAGTACGACGACGTCACCGACCCCTCCATCTACGTGGCGTTCGACCTCGACGACCGCGAGGGGTCGCTGGTCGTGTGGACGACGACGCCGTGGACGATTCCCGCCAACGAGTACGTCGCCATCGACGAGGACCTCACGTACCAGAAGGTGCGCGCGACCAAAGAGGGCTCGGAGGACGTGCTGTACGTCGCCGAGGAGTGCGTCGAGGATGTGCTGACCGCGGGCCGCTACGACGACTACGAAATCGAGGAGACGTTCCCCGGCAGCCACATGCTCGGGTGGTCGTACACGCCGCCGCTGGCCGACGAGGTTCCCGAAAACCCCGTGGACGCCGACGGCACGCACGAGGTCTACCACGGCGACTGGGTGGAGGCCGACCGCACGGGCCTCGTCCACTCCGCGCCCGGCCACGGTGAGGAGGACTTCGAGCGCGGCGAGGAACTCGGCCTGCCGGTGTTCTGCCCGGTCGGCGAGGACGGCGTCTACACGGCCGAGGCCGGCAAGTACGAGGGCGAGTTCGTGCGCGACGCCAACGACGACATCATCGACGACCTCTCGGGGAAGGGCGCGCTGCTCGCCGAGGAGCAGGTCACACACTCCTACGGGCACTGCTGGCGCTGCGACACGGGCATCATCCAGATCGTCACCGACCAGTGGTTCATCACCATCACCGACGTGAAAGACGAGCTGCTGGAGAACATGAACGACTCGGAGTGGCACCCGCAGTGGGCGCGGGACAACCGCTTCCGCGACTTCGTGGAGGACGCGCCGGACTGGAACGTCAGCCGGCAGCGCTACTGGGGCATCCCGGTACCCATCTGGACGCCCGAGGACTGGGACGGCGACATCGAGGACGTGCTCGTCGTCGGCACCCGGGAGGAGCTCGCGGAGCTCGCCGACCGAGACGTCGACCCCGAGACGGTGGACCTCCACAAGGACACCGTCGACGACCTCACCATCACGCAGGACGGCACGACGTACACGCGCGTCCCGGACGTCTTCGACGTGTGGCTGGACTCCTCGGTGGCGTCGTGGGGCACCCTGAACTACCCCGAGGAGGAGGACGACTTCGAGGACCTGTGGCCGGCGGACCTCATCATGGAGGCCCACGACCAGACCCGCGGCTGGTTCTGGTCCCAACTCGGCATGGGGACCGCCGCGATGGGCGAGTCTCCCTACGACGAGGTGCTCATGCACGGGTACGCGAACATGCCCGACGGCCGCGGGATGTCCAAGTCGAAGGGCATCACCATCGAGCCCAACGAGGTCATCGAGGAGTACGGCGCGGACCCGATGCGGCTGTTCCTGCTGTCGGTGAGCCCGCAGGGCCAAGACATGCGGTTCTCGTGGGAGGAGACCGAGAACATGCAGCGGGACCTCAACATCCTCTGGAACGTGTTCCGGTTCCCGCGGCCGTACATGGCGATGGACGACTTCGACGCGAACGTCCCCGCGGCGTTCGGCGGCGAGGGCGACGGCGTGAGCGTCGCGGACGCCGACCTCGAAACCATCGACGAGTGGCTGCTGTCGACGCTCCAGCGCGTCAAAGCCGACGCCACCGACCACTGGGAGGCCTTCGAGCAGCACAAGGCCCTCGACGAGATTCTGGAGTTCGTCACGGGCGACCTCTCCCGGTACTACGTGCAGGTCGTCCGCGAGCGCATGTGGGAGGAGAGCGACTCCGCGTCGAAGACCGCGGCGTACGCCACCCTCCAGAAGGCGCTGCTGGAAGTGACCGCGCTGCTGGCGCCGTACGCGCCGCTCGTGACCGACGAACTCTACCAGCACCTCACCGACGGCGACGCCTACGACACCGTCCACATGTGCGACTGGCCGGAGGTCGAGGAGCGCTACCGCCAGCCCGCGCTCGAAGACGACGTGGCGGCGCTCCGCAACATCGAGGAGGCGGGCAGTCACGCCCGCCAGCAGGCCGGCCGGAAGCTCCGCTGGCCCGTCACGCGCGTGGTCGTGGACGCCGACGACGACCGCGTGGCGAGCGCGGTCCGCGAGCACCCTGACCTGCTCTGCGACCGCCTGAACGCGCGCCGCGTCGAGGTCGTCGACGAGGGCGAGAGCTGGGGCGAACTCGCGTTCAGCGCGCGCGCCGACATGAGCGTGCTCGGCCCCGCGTTCGGCGACGACGCCGGCGCGGTCATGCAGGCGCTCAACGACGCGCACGTCGAGTTGGCGGACCTCGATCGGCTCGCCGAGCAGGTCGGCGAGCGGCTCGGCCGCGAGGTCGAACTCACCCCGGAGATGGTGGAGTTCGTGGAGGAGGCGCCCGAGCACGTCGCGGGCGCTGACTTCGAGGGCGTCTCCGGGGGCTCGTCGGACGAGCAGAGCGAGTCGTCCGGCGGCACCGTCTACGTGGACACCGAACTCGACGAGGACGTCGAGAGCGAGGGGTACGCCCGCGAGGTTATCCGCCGCGTCCAAGAGATGCGCAAGGACCTCGACCTCGACATGGACGCCGAGATTCGCCTCGACGTAGTGGTGTTCGACGACCGCGTCGCGCAACTGGTCGCCGAGCACGAGGGCCTCATCGCCGATGAGACCCGCGCCCGCGAACTCGGCGAGGTCGAGGACGGCTACCGCGAGGAGTGGGACGTCGAAGGCACGAAGCTCGCGCTCGAAATCGAGGAGCTGTAACTGTCGCGGTCAGCCGCGGACGGGCACGTCGCCGAGACGCACCGTCCGCGTCGTTTCTTCGCCGCCGTCGGCGTGGCGGACGCCAGTCACGTCCAGCGTCGCCGGCGTCTCGCCGGCGGGCAGCGGCCACGCGCCCGTGAACGTCCGTGACTCCCCCGGCGGGACGCGTCCCGAGGAGTGTCCGCCGTCGACGCGCGAGCCGCTGCCGGTCGTGACGGCGCCGAGTTTGAGCGTGTACGGGCCGTCGGTCGTGTTCGCCACGGTGACGGTGGCCTCGAAGCGCCACGCGTCGTCGGCGACCTGCACGAACGCGTCGGCGAGCGTGTCCGCGGGCGCGGTCGCCGGCAGCAGCTCCTCGCCGATGCCCGTCCCGGACGCGGTCGTCGTCGCCGGCGCCTCCGTTCCGCTGTCGCCGCCGCCGAGCCGGGAGGACAGCAGTCCCAAGAACGTCGTGGCTTCGACGGCGATGGGGATGCCGATGCCGAGCCCGACGAGCGCGCGAATCAGCCACCGGCGGCTCACGTCCTCGTCGTCGCCGTCCGCCGTCATCGGTCGCCCCGTCGTGGAAGTGGTGTCGTCATCGGTGAGCGAGCGCGGTCAGACCGGAATCGGTGCCGCCCCCGGCTGCAGCAGGCCGTCGGCGACCATGCTCCACAGCGGGAGGCCGTACGCGATGACGACGAGGAGGACGGCGATGCCCGTCCACAGCCAGAGGTTGTCGAGGACGCGCGGGCTGTCGTCGGGGCCGGAGAGCGGCTCGGGGATGTGGCCGTTGACCGACAGCTGGGCGACGTTCGCCCGGGACAGCCACGTGCCGAGCATGACCAGCAGGAACATGCCGAGGGCGACGACCAGCAGCGTCGCGCCCGCGGCAATCTGGAACTGGATCTCGGCGATGGACCCGAACACGGGGTCGAAGGCGGCGGCGCCCGTGTCCCGGAACAGCGGCTCGGCGGTGCGGCGCGGCAGCCCCGCGAGCCCGCCGCGGTGCATCGCGTTCGACATCAGCGTCATGCCGACGAACCAGACGTACGGCTGGACGGACGCGATGCGGCGGTGCCGGAGCCGCTTCCCCGTGAGCTGGGGGACCAGCCAGTAGCTGACCGCCATCGCGGTGAGCGCGAACGCGGTGCCGACGGTGAGGTGGAAGTGGCCGGGCACCCAGAGGGTGTTGTGGATGAGGTAGTTGATGTTCATGCCGGCGTTGATCATCCCGGAGAACCCGCCGGCGGCGAACATCAGGCCGGCGAGCGCGCAGCCGGCGAACGCGGGTTCGCCCCACGGGAGCGCGCGCAGCCAGCTCAGGTAGCCGTCGCCGCCGCGCTGTCGCGCCCCGTGTTCGAGCGACGCGACCACGGTGAACGCGGTCAAAAGCGACGGCAACAGCAGCATCATCGTGTTGGTCATCGCGATGAACTTGAAGCCGTCCGCGATGCCGGGGTCGAGGTACTGGTGGTGGAAGCCCACCGGCGTCGACAGCAACACGAACAGCACGAACACGACGCGGGCGAGCGGGTCGCTGAACAGCCGACCGCCCGCGAACTTCGGTAGCAGCGTGTACCACGCGAGGTAGCCGGGCAGCAGCCAGAAGTAGACGACCGGGTGGCCGAAGTACCAGAACAGCGACCGCGTCAGCAGCGGGTCGACGTGCCCGATCCAGCCCAGCGACCACGGAATCAGGAACACGACGACCTCGACGGCCACCCCGATGGAGGAGAGATACCACATGATGAACGTGGTGAGCACCATGAACGTCTGCAGCGGGATGCGGGCGTCGGGGTTGTCGGTGCGCCACTCGCGGTACGTGAGGAAGTAGACGGCGCCGAGAATCCACGAGCCGACGACCAGCAGCGCGGCGCCGACGTAGAACGCGGGGTGGGCTTTCAGCGGCGCGTAGAACGTGTAGAGGACGTCCGCGGACTCGAAGGGGAGGCCGGGTGCGAACCCGTTGAGGATGGCGACCGCCGCGAGGACGGTGCCGACGAGCATCGACACGAAGCCGACGCGCGCGAGCCGCGCGCTGGCCAGCGGGCGGTCGAGGCTGCTCGTGGTCGCCCACACGAACAGCCCGCAGATGAAGAACGTCGTGAACACGAGCGCGAGCAGGACGCCGTGGCCCGTGAGCACGGTGTAGTATTCGGTGGCGTTGATGGGGAGCAGCGACCGGAAATGGCCGGTGCGGTACAGCGCCTGCAGGAGGCCGAACGCGCCGCCGAGCGCGAGCGCGAGGAACGCGACGCCGAAGTGCCAGCGGACGAGCTTCGCGGCCTTCGGGTAGTCGTCGACGTACGTCACGCGTCAGTCACCTCCGAGGCGTTGAACTGGTCCCGCGGCACCACTTCGACGGTGCCCTCCATGTCGTGGTGGGCGGCACCGCAGTACTCGTGGCAGGCGAGGCGGTACGTCGCGGGGTCGTCGAACGAGACGGTGAGCTCCGAGACCTGCCCCGGGATGACCATCGTGTTGACGTTCGTCCCGACGAGGTTGAAGCCGTGCGTCACGTCGGCGCTGGCGACGTGGAAGGTGACGTTCGAGCCGGCGGGCACCGTGATGGGGCTGCCGGAGCCGGGCGCGAACGAGAACTGCCGGGCGAGCACGTAGACGTCGTACTCGCCGTCGCCGGTGCGGTAGACGCCGGGGTCGTCGAAGTTCGGGGAAGTCGTGGGTTCGGTTGCGTCGACTGTGCCGCCGGAGTCGTCGACCATCGCGACGCCCGCGCCGACAGCACCGTAGACGATGGTGCCGACGAACGCGACGATGAGGACGAGGGCCGCGACGAGCCAAGCTCTCTCGAATCTGTGTATCTCCATCGTATCACCCGATAATCGTCGGTCCGTTCCCGAGGAACTCCACGAAGTACATGAACACCCACATGCCGACGAGTATCAGGAAGTAGACGGCGACCAGCGCCGCCGTGCCGACGGGGTCGTACTCGTCGTGGTCGAGCTCCCGGACTGGTCGTTCGAGCGGTGCCTCCTGTCCGCCGGCGTCGCTGCTCGCGGGCTGGCCCCCGCGGTAGACGCCCAGCAGGATGGGGAAGAGCATCGCGCCGGCGACGACCGCGGTGAACGCGTACCCGAGCAGGGGGTTGAACGGGCTTGTCGTGCCGCCGGTCGACGTGCCGCCGCCACCGCCCCCACCGCCACCGGGGGCGGGACCGACGACGATAGCGCCTTTCATCCCCACCGACAGGTGCGGATTACAGTAGTACTTGTAGACGCCGCGGGTCTCGAACGTGGACTGTAGCGTGAAGCCCTCGTTCTCGATGGTCTCGTGGCCCTGCCAGCTCGCGCCGTCCGGCTGCTCCTCGACGACGACGTTGTGCGTGTTCGACGCCCACTCGAACACCACCGTCGTCCCCGGCGACACCCGGACGGCTGGCGGGTCGAACGCGAACGTCCCGCCGTTCCCGTCCGCACCGACCGTCACCGTCACCTCGTCCTCGCCAGTCCGGTCGGTGACGGTCCCGTCGTAGTTCCCGGTGGCGCCGCCGCGACCGTCCGACGTGAACCACCCGTCGAAGTCCGTCTGGGCGGCGACCGGCTGCGTGGCTGCGACGCCGGCGGCCGCGGCGGCGCTCCCGGCGGCCGCGCGGAGGACGCCGCGGCGCGAGACGACCGGGCCGTCGGTCCGACTCATCGACGACACCTCCGTGCGGACGGCGGCGCTGACCGCCGACCTGTGCTCTTCCGAGAGACGCGGCGATAGTAGCTATCGCGCGTGTGTGCGTCGTTCGTGTCCATACACTGTCACAGCCACGGATTGCACCGATTCTGTTTAAAAAAGCTCGGTTGTTCCAAGTGACTGGGAGACGGTCACAGCGTTTACACTAACCAACCCGAACTACCGCGCATGAACGTCCGTCCACGACACCTCGCGGCGGGCACGCTGCTGCTCGCGCTCGTCCCGGTGGCCCTGTACGCGGTCGGGGCGTCCACCGTCGCGGCCATCGCACTCGTGAACGTCGTGCTCGTCGCCGGCTGCCTGTACTACATGTTCGGTCCCAGCGAGAACGAGCACGCGCACGCGAGCGGGTAGCGGCGACGCATGACTTGGGCGACGCCGGCACCGCTCGCCGCCGCCAGCACCGTCGCGCCCGACACCGGCGTAGCGGCGCTCTTCGTCGTGGGGCTGTTCGGCGGCGCGCACTGCCTCGGCATGTGCGGCCCGCTGGTCACGATGTACGGCGAGCACGTCGACAGCGGCGCCCGCGGCCCGTCGACGCGCGCGCTCCGCCAGCACGCGCTGTTCAACGTCGGCCGCACCGCGAGCTACGCCGCGGTCGGCGCCGTCGTGGGCGCGGTCGGCGGCGCGGTCGTCGACGCGGGCGGACTGCTGGCGGCCGGCGACGCCGTCCGCGGCGTCGTCGGCGTCGCCGCCGGGCTCGTCATCCTCGCGGCGGGCGTCGGCTACGTGTCCGGCGGCAGCGGCCCGCACGCCGCGCGGTCGCTCCCGCTGGTCGGTCGCGCGTTCGCCGCCGTGACCGGGCGCCTGCACGACCGCGTCGGCGACTGGGCGAGCGGCCCGCGAATCGCCGCGCTCGGAGCGATACACGGCGTGTTGCCGTGTCCGCTGCTCTACCCCGCGTACCTGTACGCGCTCGCCACGGGGTCGCCGGCGCGCGGCGCGCTCGCGCTCGCCGCGCTCGGCCTCGGGACGTTCCCGACGCTGTTCGCGTACGGCACCGTCCTCGACTCCGTAGACATCGGACTGCGGCGGCGACTCCACCGCGCGCTCGGCGTCGCGTTCCTCGTCGCGGGCACCGTCCCGCTGGCGAACGGCCTGCGCGCGCTGGGCTACCGCGTGCCGAGCCTGCCGCTACCGATGCCGCCGCTACCCGGGTGACCGACCGTGACCTGCACGCTCTGTGACCTCCCGACGCCGGACCCGCCCGTCACCGACAGCGGCGTCGACGGGACGTACTGCTGTCGGGGCTGTCTGGAGGTCGCGCGCACGCTCGACGAACCGGCGGCCGCCGACCCCGAGCGCGCCGCCGACGCCGTCGCCACCGGCGACGACCCCGCGGACGCCGACGGCGAGACGGCGTTCCTCGCCGTGTCCGGGATGCACTGCGCGACCTGCGAGGCGTTCGTGGAGTCGCGGGCGACCGACCACGACGGCGTCCGCGCCGCGGCCGCCAGCTACCCCACGGAGACGGTGAAGCTCACCTACGACCCGGACGTCGTCGACCGCGAGGACCTCCCCGGCCTCGTCGAGGGGTACGGGTACACCGCGACCGAGCGCGACGCCGCGGGCGACGACAGCGACGAGGACGTCGGCCGGCTGCTCGTCGGGGGGTTCTTCGGGATGCTGGTGATGCTGTGGTACGTCCTCTTCCTCTACCCGGTGTACCTCGGCGCCTCGCCGGACGCCCTGTTCGTGGACCTCACCGGGACGGCCGGCGGGTACCTCTTCGGGAACGTCTGGCTGGCGGCGACGGTCGTCCTCGGGTACACCGGCTACCCGCTGTTCCGGGGCGCGTACGTCAGCCTGCGCGCCGGCCACCCGAACATGGACTTGCTCGTCGCGGTCGCCGCCGGCGCGGCGTACGCGTACAGCACGCTGGTCGCGGTCACCGGCGGCACGGACATCTACTTCGACGTCGCGGTCGTGGTCGTGCTTGCGGTGACGGTCGGGGACTACTACGAGGGCCGCGTGAAGCGCGCGGCGACCGGGCGGCTCGCCGACCTCGCCGCCGACCGCGTCGAGAACGCCACGCTGCGCACGGCCGACGGCACCGCCGTGGTCCCGGTCGACGAACTCGACCCCGGCGACGAAGTGGTCGTCACGCCGGGCGAGCGCGTCCCCGTCGACGGCCCCGTCGTGGAGGGGTCGGCGGTTGTCGACGAGTCCCTTGTCACCGGGGAGTCCCGGCCCGTTCGCCGGTCGACGGGCGACGACGCCGTCGGCGGCGCCGTGCTACAGGACGGCCGGCTGGTCGTGCGCGTCGAGGACGACCCCGAGAGCACGCTCGACCGCGTGGTGCGGTCGCTGTGGGACGTTCAGAGCGCGCGCCCGGGCGTCCAGCGGCTCGCGGACCGCGTCGCGGCCGTCTTCGTCCCGCTCGTGGTCGTGCTCTCGGTCGCGGCGACCGGCTGGCACGCCCTCGCGGGCGCGTCCGTCGAGGGAGCGCTGCTCGTGGGGCTGTCGGTGCTCGTGGTGTCGTGTCCGTGCGCGCTCGGGCTCGCAACCCCGCTTGCGGTCGCTCGCGGCGTCCGCGAGGCGCTCGACGAGGGCGTCGTCGTGACGGACGCCTCGGCGTTCGAGGCGGCGCCCGACGCCGACGTCGTCGCGTTCGACAAGACCGGGACGCTCACCACCGGCGAGATGCGCGTCCGCGAGTGGACCGGCGACGACCGCGCGCCCGCGCTCGCCGCGGCGGTCGAGCGGTACGCGGAGCACCCGGTCGCGGACGCCGTCACGGCGTTCGCCGACCCCGCGGACGTGACCGTCGCGGAGTTCGAGCGCGCGCCCGGGAAGGGCGTGACCTCGCGGGTCGACGACGACGGAACCGACCGCACCGTGCTCGCCGGGCGGACCGCGCTGTTCGAGGCGCGCGGGTGGTCGATTCCCGCGGATTTCGCGTCCCGGGCGGCAGCAGCCCGCGAGCGCGGCGACGTGCCCGTGCTCGTCGGCTGGGACGGCAGCGTCGCGGGCGTGCTCGTGGCCGGCGACGACCCGCGGCCGGAGTGGCGCAGCGCCGTCGCCGACCTCGCGGCCGACCGGCGCGTGGTCGTCCTCACCGGCGACGACGCCGCGGCCGCCGAGCGGTTCCGCGACCACCCCGGTGTAGACGACGTGTTCGCGGGCGTCCCGCCGGAGGGGAAGACGGCGGTCGTGCGGCGGCTCGCCGACGACGAGACGGTGGCGATGGTCGGCGACGGCGTCAACGACGCGCCCGCGCTCGCCGCCGCGGACATCGGCGTCGCGCTCGACCACACCGCCTTGGCCGCCGACGCCGCCGACGCCGTGGTCACCGGCGACGACCTCGACGCGGTACCGGACGTGTTCGACCTCACGGCCGCGACGAACCGCCGCATCCGCCAGAACCTCGCGTGGGCGTTCTGCTACAACGCCGTCGCCGTCCCGCTGGCGGTCGCCGGCGTCCTCAACCCCCTGTTCGCGGCGACCGCGATGGCGGCCAGCAGCCTGCTCGTCGTCGCCAACTCGACGCGGCGGCTCCTCGACGACGCGGACGGGGGCGCCTCGACGGACGCCGCGCCGCCCGCCGGCGAGGTGGTCGAGGCGTGAGCGTCGTCGGGCGGCTCCGCCGCGTCCGGCCGCGCCCGGAGACAGCGGCGGTGTTCGTCGCGCTCTGTGTCGCCGAAGCCGCGGCGCTGGCGGCGTACCTGACGGCGACCCCGAACAGCGTCACCGCGCCCCGGTACGTCCTCTACCCGTTCGTCTGGGTGAACGCCGCCGTGCTCGCCGTCTGGCGGACGACGCCCGCCGCAGGAGTGGGGAGACGGCGGCGCGTCCTCGCCGCGGGCGTCGGCGGCGCGTACTTCCTCGTGCTCGCGTGGACGAGCGGCCTCCTCGGGGCGGCCGGCGCGGACGCCGGCCTCACGGTCTACTGGGGGCTCCCGCCCGGATGGGGGCCGCTAGTCGTCTGGACCGCCGGCCCGCTGCGGGTGGCGCCGACGCCGTACGTGACCGCGGGCTACCTCGCGCTTGCGTACCTCGCGTACGCCGCCGTGCTCGACGCCGACGCCAGCCTCACCGGACTCGCGGCCGGCGCGCTGTCGTGCGTGAGCTGCACGCTCCCCGTGCTCGCGGCGCTGGCGTCCGCCGTCACGGGCGGCGTCGTCGCGGTCGGCGCGGCGGCGGCCGCCTCCTGCGACCTCTCGACGGCGGTCTACCTCGTCGCCGTCGCGCTGCTCGTCTGGCGGCCCGACGCTCCCCGCCCGTGGCCGCGGTCGGGGTCGGCGTAGCGCGGCGAGCGGTCAGTCCAGTGCGGCCGCGATTGCGGGCGCGGCGCTCACGGTGGAGACGGCGCGCTCGATGGTGTCGGTGCCGTAGACGGCTTCGACGCCGGCGTTGGCGAGCTTCAGGCGGGCGTTCCCCGCGAGCAGCGGGTGGACGCAGGTGACGTAGACGCGCTCGGGGTCGTCAAGCTCGCCGACGGCCTCGCTCATCGTGGAGCCGGTGGCGATGATGTCGTCGACGACCACCACGTCTCGGCCCGACACGTCGACGTCGCTGGGCGTGACGGTGACCTCGCTGCCGGAGTGGCGGTGTTTCTCGAAGTGGTCGGTGTCGCCGACGCCGTAGCCGTCGCGCACGGACTGCGCGATGCCGACAGCGCCCTCGTCAGGCGCGAGGAACACGGGGTCCGCGAGGTCCGCAGGGAGGGGGTTTGCGAGGCGCGCGGCCGCGTCCACGCCGGTCGCGGGCACGTCGAAGAAGTCGAGGACGCCCCGCTCGTGGGGGCAGACGGTGAGCACGCGGTCGGTGCCCGTGGAGATGGCGCGCGCCATCGCGCGGGCGGACACCGGCTCGCCGGGCGCGAACGCCTCGTCCTGCCGGGCGTACCCCATGTAGGGGATGACGGTGACGACCTCGCTGGCGCCGGCCTCGCGGGCGGCGTCCTGCAGCTGGAGGAGTTCGACGTGGGCCTCGCTGGAGACCGTGGAGGCGACGACGACCGCGCGGCCGTCGACGGGTGGGACGCGGACGACGCGCTCGCCGTCCGGGAACGACTCGTACTCGACGCGCGCGAGGTCGTCGCCGAGTTCCGCCGCGAGCGCCGCGGCGAGCTGCTGGGTCGCGGACCCGCTGAGTATCATACCCGACGCGAGGCCTGCCGGCGGCTTACGCGTTTCCCTCGGCGACGACGGCGAGCGCGGACGCCGCGCGGAGGCCGAGGCTGCGGTGCCGGAAGCCGTCGCCGGCGTCCGCCGCGAGCGCGCCGTCGGCGGTGAGGACGACGACGCTGTCGGTGGCGTACGCCACGTCGACGACCGCGTCCTCGACCGGGAGGTCGCGGGCCGCCCACGCGTCGGCGTCGTCGCCGTCGGCGTGCTCGTAGAGGGCGTCGGCGGTCGCGGCGTGCGCGCGCCCGAGGTCGCCCGCCTCGGCAGTCACGGGGTCGCTAGCGGCCACGTCGAAGGCGCCGTCGGCGGCTTGCATCCAGCCCGCGCCCAGCCGGTAGAGGCCGTCGGGAGTCGCCGCGAGCGGGACGCCGGCGGCCGCCACGTCGCGGGCGTCGTCGAGGCCGACCGCGGCGAGGCCGTCGTCGCCGAGCCGGTAGACGCCGTCCGCGGCGGCGACGAGGTCCGCGTCGAGCGCGCGCACGTCTTCGACGGTGTCGATAGCGTCCCACGACCCGTCGTAGCGCGCGAGCCGGCCGTCCTCGCCGGCGGCGAGCACGCCGCCGTCGTAGCCCGTGACCGCGACCGCGGGGCCGAAGCCCGTCGCCTCGAAGCCGCCGTCGTCGCCGACGAGCACGTCCTCGGCGGTCGCGGCCGCGATACCGTGCGCGGTCGCGGCGACGTCGCGGGCGGTACAGCGCTCGACGAGACTGAACTCCCCGATTTTGTCGCGTGAGACGCGCGCGACGGCGACGCCGAGGTCGGCGGCGACGTACGCGTCGACAGTCTCGGACTGGTCGGTGTAGACGCGCTTCTCGTCGATGGTCGGCATACCTGAAGGCTTCTCGCGGTGCGGCGTTAGCGTTGCGGTTGCTCGCTGGCCGTGGGAGCGCTGACCGCCGACGCTACCGCTGGGAAGCGGCACGGCTCGGCCAGTTCGGAAGCGATTAGGCGCGGGCGGCCGCAGGAACGAGCATGAAAGTGTTCGGGTCCAGCGGCACCCGGGGCGTGGCGAACGAGGAGCTCACACCCGGGTTCGTGCAGGGGGTGGCGAAGGCCGCGGGGTCGGTGTGGCGGGCCGACCGCGTGGCCGTCGCGCGGGACACGCGGACGACCGGCGGGATGCTCGTGAACGCCGCGACCAGCGGCCTCCAGAGCGTCGGCGTGGACGTCGACCGGCTGGGCGTGGTGCCGACGCCCGGCCTGCAGGCGTACGCCGAGCGCGAGGAGATTCCGGCGGTGATGGTGACCGCGAGCCACAACCCCGCGGAGTACAACGGCGTGAAGCTCGTCGGCGCGGACGGCGTCGAACTCCCGGTCGACGAGCTGGAGCGCATCGAGCGGAAGTTCCTCACCGAGCAGTTCGACGAGGTGGCGTGGGACGCGGTCGGCGCGGACGTGGGCGTCGAGTCCGCGCGCCGCGAGTACGTCGAACAGCTGCTGGAGGCGGTCGACCGCGACGCCATCGCGGCCGCGGACCTGACGGTCGCGCTCGACCCCGGGCACGGCGCTGGCGCGCTCACCAGCCCCGAGTTCTACCGGCGGCTCGGCTGCGAGGTCGTTACCGTCAACGGCCAGCCCGACGGCCACTTCCCGGGCCGCGACCCCGAGCCCGTCGCGGAGAACCTCGGCGACCTCGGCGACCTCGTGCGCGCGACCGACGCGGACGTGGGCATCGCCCACGACGGCGACGCCGACCGCGCCATCTTCTTCGACGAGCACGGCGAGTACGTCGAGGGCGACGCGACGCTGGCGGCGCTCGCGGAAGCGGAGCTCGGCGAGGGCGACACCACGGTGTCGGCGGTGAACGTCAGCCAGCGCCTCGTGGACGTCTGCGAGCGCACGGGCGCGGAGCTGGAGCTCACGCCCATCGGGAGCACCCAAATCATGACCCGCATCCGCCAGCTCGAGTCGGAGGGCGAGACGGTCCCGGTCGCCGGCGAGGGCAACGGCGGGGTCATCTTCCCGGGCTACCGGATGACCCGGGACGGCGCGTACACGGGCGCTCGCTTCCTCGAACTGCTCGCGGACGCCACCGCCAGCGAGGTCGTCGCGCCGTACGGCGACTACCACAACGTCCGCGTGAACGTCGGCTACGACGGCGACGCCGAGCGCGAGGCGCTGCTCGGCGCGGCCGAGGAGCAGGCACTGGACGCCGACGCCGAGCGGACGACCATCGACGGCTACCGCCTCGACTACGGGGACGCGTGGGTGCTCGCGCGGCCCTCCGGCACGGAGCCGGTCGTCCGCATCTACGCGGAGGCCACCGACGCCGAGCGCGCGAGCGCGCTCGCCGAGGAGTTCGCGGCCGCGCTCCGCGCCGCGAAAGCCGGCGTCTAGAGCCGGTCGAGGGCGTCCCGAAGCTCCCGCTCGGCCTCGCGGGCGGCTTCGAGGTCCGACTCGACGCCCGCCTCGATGCGCTGTTTCTCCGCGTCGGTGAGTTCGTGCTCGGCGACCGCGGCCGTCCGCAGGCGCTGGTAGTCGTCGTCGCGGACACGCTGGCGGACCTCGTGCAGCGCCGCGAGCGCGTCGTCGCCGGCGAACCGGTCGACGACCGACACGAGCTCGTCGAGCCGGTACCGGAGGTCGTCGGCGGGCGCGGGCGGCCAGCCGACCGTGAGCGGGTCGGCAGTCAGACGGTCGAGGTACGTGCGGTTGCCACCGACCGCGCGCTTCAACGCCCGCGGCTCGGCGACGTAGTGGTCGAGCTTCGACGGCGAGTAGTCGGCGTACTCCAACAACTGGGGGAGCGGCTCGTCGCCGGCGTCGTGCTCGGCGACGAAGTCGGCGAGGTCCTCGGGCACGGGGTCGAAGCCCACGAGCGGGTACGACTGCGTCGTCTCGACGAACCCGAGCACGTCGCGGGCTGGCGCGGACTCGCGGAACGACTGGAAGGCCGCGCGGACGCGCTCGTCGTACGCCTCGATGGGGTCCCGGAGCGTCTCGACGGGCGCGTCGAGGTCCGCGTCCCCGAGCCGCTGGAGGCGCTCTAACTGTTCGACTTCCTCGGCGTATTCGTCGGCGCGGGCCTCCGCGCGGGTTCGCGCGTCGGCGTACGCCGCGCGTGCGTCGTCGAGGTCGTCGAGGCGGCCGGCGAGCGCTCGCGCGTCAGCGAGCCGGTCCCGGGCCTCCGCGAAGTCGCTCTCGGAGAGGCGGCGCTTCTTGAACAGGTCGAGCAAGGACTCGAAGGCGTCGCGCTCGGGGAGGTCGTCGTCAAGCCCCTCGACGAACGCCACGAGGTCGTCTTGGAAGTCGATGTAGGACTTGAAGTCGCCGGTGCCGGTGGCGTCGGCCTCGTACTGGTCGAAGAGGCGTTCGAGGCCGTCGAGGGCGTCCCGGAGGTCGCGGAGCCGTGCCTTCCCGACGTCCGCGACCGCCTCGCGGGCGTCGTCGCGGGCGTCGCGGGCGGCTTCGAGGTCGGCGACGAGGCCGGAGGGGTCGGTCGTGCGGGCGGCCTGCGCGTCGGACATTACGTCGAAGGTGGGCGCTCGCGCTGATAGGCTTTCTGTCACTCGGAGTCGGAGCGGTCGGCCGCCACCGTCACGCGACCGTCCACACGAGCCACGTCGCGGCCGCGGAGCCGAGCGGAATCGTGGCGTTGTCGTCGATGACGTACCCCCGGACCACGGGCGTCGCGCCGTCCGCGACCGTCGCGGCAAGCGCGCCCGCCACCGCCGGCACCGGCGGCACGCCGAGCAGGCTGGCGATGGCCATGCAGACGCCGAACGTCGCCAGCAGCACCCACCCCTGTTTCATCCCGAGGCCGTCCCGCGAGAGCAGGCCGCTGGCGGGGTCGGCCAGCGCCAGCATCAGCATCGACGGCACCGCCACCGTCGGGTCGAACAGCCACGCGGTCGCCGTCCACGAGAACACGTACAGCGCGTACCCCGCGGGGTTGTCCTGCTCGTAGTCGCGGGTGAGCCGGTCGAAGACCCGCCACGAGACGTACCCCGACAGCCGCAGGACTTCCAGCACCGCCGCGACCACCGACCCGGCGACGAGCAGCCACTCGACCACCGGCCACGCGAGAACGCCCGCGAGGAACGCCCCGGGGAGGAGCGCGCCGCTGGCGTGCACGAGCCGGCGGTCGAGTTCGCTCACCGTTACAGGTCCGCGAACGCCCGGTCGCCGTTCCGGAGGTCGTCGAGCACGGCCGCGAGGTCGTCGACGGCCACCCGGACTTGGTCGGTCGTGTCGCGGTCCCGCAGCGTCACCGTGTCGTCCTCCAAGGAGTCGTAGTCGACGGTCACGCAGTACGGCGTCCCGACCTCGTCTTGGCGGCGGTAGCGCCGCCCGATGTTACCGGAGTCGTCGTAGGTCACCGACAGCCCCGCCTCGCGGAGGTCCGCCGCGAGGTCGCGGGCGCGCTCGCCGAGGCCGTCCTTGTCCATCAGCGGGAACACGCCCACGGTCGTCGGGGACACCTCCGGCGGGAGCCGGAGCACGTCCCGGTGCTCGCCCTCGACCTCGTCCTCGTGGTAGTTGTGCGCCAGCACCGTGTAGACGGCGCGCCCGACGCCGAACGCCGGCTCGACGACGTGCGGGACGATGTGGCGGCCGGACTCGGTGACCTCCTCGACGGCGAAGCCGGTCTTCTCGGTGGGCACCGTATACTCCTCGCCGTCGACCTCGACGGTGACCTCGTCGCCGTCGAACGCCGAGCGGTCGCGGCCCGCCAGCGCTTCGAGGGCGTCCGCGACCGCGGCCGCGTCGCCGCCGAACTCCGGCCCGAGGTAGGCCATGTCGGGGTCGACGGTCGCGCGCTCGACGGTCTTCGGCTCGTCGTACTGCTTGAAGACGGTGAACGAGTCGTCGGCGTGCTCGCTGTGCTTCGAGAGGTCGTAGTCGGTGCGAGAGGCGACGCCCTCCAGTTCGATCCAGTCGCCGCCGACCTCGCCCTCCGCGTCCCAGCAGTCGCTGGCGTAGTGGGCGAGCTCCCCGGGGAGGTGCTGGCGGAACCGGAACCGCTCCATGTCCACGCCGACGCGCTCGAACCACGCCTTCGAGCGCGCAAGGAAGTACGCCACCCACTCGTCGCCCACGACGCCCTCGTCGAGCGCTTCCCGGGGCGTCAGGTGACGGTACTGTTCGCCCTCGGACTGCTGGGCGTCCGCCGAGTACAGCGGCAGTTCCACGTCCGCGACGCGGTCGAGGTCCGGCCCCTCACCCTCGGGGTCGACGAAGAACTCCAGCTCCGCCATCGTGAACTCCCGCGTCCGCACGAGCGCGTTCCGCGGGCTGATCTCGTTGCGGTAGCCCGTCCCGATCTGGGCCGCGCCGAACGGCAGCTGGTTGCGCGCGTACTCCTTGAGGCGCGGGAACTCCGTGAACATCCCTTGGGCGGTCTCCGGGCGCAGGTAGCCCGGCTGGCCGTCGCCCGGCCCGATGGTCGTGTCGAACATCAGGTTGAACTCGTCGACGGACTGGCCCGCCAGCGGCGCGCCACACGTCGGGCAGACGAGGTCGTGCTCGACGATGATGTCCTCGACCTTCTCCGTGGGGTAGGTCTCGGCGTCCTCGATGTCCGTGTTGTCCTCGACGACGTGGTCGGCGCGGTGGCTCTCCCCGCAGTCCGCGCACTCCACGAGCATGTCGTCGAAGCCGTCGAGGTGGCCCGACGCCTCGAAGACAGGCTCGGGAGTCACCGTCGGCGCGTCGATCTCCATGTTCCCCTCGCGGGTGACGAAGCGGTCGCGCCACGCGTTCTCGACGTTGCGCTTCAGCGCCGCGCCCTCCGGGCCGTACGTGTAGAACCCGGAGACGCCGCCGTAGGCCTCGTTCGCTTGGAAGAAGAAGCCGCGTCGGCGCGCGAGCTCGTCGAGGTCACTCATCGCTCAACCCCGCCAGCAGGTCCACGTCCCGCACGATGCCGACGAGGCTGTCGCCGGACACCAGCGGCACCTGCTCGATGTCGTTGGTGAGCATCGTCTGCGCGACCTCGCGGGCGGTCCGGCGCTTGGTCACCGTCACCACGTCGCCGGTCATGAACTCGCGGGCCGGCGCGGCCGGAATCTCGACGTTCCGCGTCGGCAGGTAGCGCGCTCCGACCGCCTTAATGGACTCCCACTTCCAGTCGTCGTCGTCGTCCGCGATTGAGTCGCCGGTGTCGGCCTCGCCCTCCACGACGCGCGCGACCTCGATGATGTCGACCTCGGTCAACATTCCGGCCATCTCGGCGTCGTCGCCCAGCACCACCGTGTAGGGGACGTTCGCGTACGAAATCTCTCGCTCCGCGACGGTCAGCGGCGTCTCCGCGTACGTCGTGTTCACGTCCTCGCGGGCGAGGTCGCCGACCGGCGTGTCGCCGTCCTCCTCGCCGTCCGCGATGGCCCGCACCACGTCAGTGAGCGTCACGATGCCTTCGAGGCGGCCGTCCTCGACGACGGGCACGCGACGCGTTCCCTCGCGTCGCATCAGCGCCGCGGCCTCGCGGATTGTCGCCGAAGTGGTCGTCGTCGGCACGTCCCGCATCAGCATCGCCAGCTGGTCCTCCTCGGGGTGCTCGATGAGGTCGTCCCGGGAGACCAGCCCCCGGTACTGTTCGCCGTCGCTCGTCGGCTTCACCACGGGCACCGAGGAGAACTTCCGCTCCTGAATGTACTCGAGGATGTCGTCCCGCGTCCCCGGAAGCTCGACGGTCACCACGTCGTCCCGGGGGGTCATCGCGTCAGCGACGTTCATGTAGGCGTCGTACTTTCCCCACCCATTTGTAGGCTACGACACCGATTTTCCGCGTCTCGCGTCCGCGTCCGCCCGTCTACGCGTCCGACGCCCACCCCTCGTCGAGGTCGGGCATCCGGTCGGCGTGCGGGAAGAACTTCTCGTAGCCCTCGTGGCGGAACACCCCCAGCGTCGTCCCGTCGAGCTTGCGGACGCGCGTGTACATCTCCCCCTCCTCGCGGGCGGTGTACGCGCACATCTTCTCGTCGCGCTGGACGTACGCCCCCGCGACGAAGATGACCTGCTCGGTGTCGGGGTCGCGCAGCTCCGTGACGATGAACACGTGGCCCATCTGGGTCTGCCGGTACACGTCGTACACCGGGAAGTCGCCCGCCTCGAAGGCCTCGCGGAACGCCTCGGCGTCCTCGGCGCCGACGACGTACGACAGCCCGAACTCGCCGTCGTCGTCGTTCGTGTCGCGGCCCACCGGCGCGGTGTCGCCGGCGACGAGTTCGAGCACGTCCCAGCCCTCGTCGGCGCGCTGCTCGGCGAGCGCGTGCATGTCTTCGAGGGTCGCCTGCCACGACTGCTTGTACTCGTCGGCGTTGACCGACATGCTCTCCAGTCGCTCCTCTCGTTGCTGTAGCTCCTCTTGCTCCTCGGGGAGGTCGTCGTCGCGGAGGGGCTTCTTCGGCATGGGCGCGTGTTGTGTGCTCACACGTAAGAAAGTTCCGCGATAGTCGGCGTTTCAGGGACGCTACGGACCGATTCCGAACAGCTGCTCCATCGCAATCGACGTGGCGAGCATCACCAGCGACCCGACGAACACGCGAACCCCCGTGGGGAACCGCTGCACCGGGGGAACCTGTCGGAACCGCGCCGGCGGCAGCCGCTGGACGAGCGACTGGAACTTCGTCTCCTCGTTGGCCGTGACCGAGAGCGGGCCCGGGAGGTCGCCGCCGTCGTCCTTCCACGGCCGCGACGGCAACAACTGGAACGTGCCGTAGCCGAACGCCAGCCAGCCGAACACGAACAGGCCGTACTTCGCGCCCGGCGCCGCCCGCCAGCCGACGAGCACCGACAGCGCCGCCGACACGACCGCGAACAGAACAGTCAGCCAGATGCCGTACGCGGCTACGTCCAACAGTTGGCCGACGCGGTCGGTCGGCGCGTCCGGAACGCCGGACGTAGCACCAGCCATCGGTTAGCGGGTGTAGCCGTGGGAGTCGAGGAACTCGCTGGGGTCCTCGTACTCCGCGTCGTGGCGGTGGCAGTGGCTGAACCGCCCGGTGTCGTCGACCACGTGGTTCTCGGGGACCTCCTGCTCGCAGACGCTCCCGAACTCACCGCGGAGGTGCTCGCGGGCGCTTGCGACGTCGTCGTGGTTGACGTACTCGACGGCCGTGTCGACGTGCTGGCTGACCTCGCTGGGCACGTCGAGGTCGCCGAACACGTCGTCGACGACCTCCTCGATGTCCGGGCCGTTGACGCCCATCCCGACCAGCTCCTTCACGCGGTCGGTCGTGGACTTCGTGATGCCGGCGCGCTCCCGGATGATTTCGCGGAACACCTCGATGGCCTCCCACACCTCGTCGTCGAGGTCCGTGTACTTCTCGGGGCGAATCTTCATCGGGCACCGCGTGCTGAACACGCAGCCCGCGGGCGGGTTCCGGGGGCTCGGCGGCGTTCCGCGGAGCGTCATCCGGTCCTGCTCGGTGGACGGGTCGGCCTCCGGAATCGCGGACAGCAACGCGTTCGTGTACGGGTTCGCGGGGTCGTCGAACAGCTGCTCGGTCGGCCCCAGCTCCATGATGTTCCCGAGGTACATCACCGCCACGCGGTCGCAGATGTGCTCGACGACCGAGAGGTCGTGGGCGATGATGAGGTAGGTGAGCCCGAACTCCTCTTGGAGGTCGTCGAGGAGGTTCAGAATCTTCGCCTGCACGCTCACGTCCAGCGCGGACACCGGCTCGTCCAGCACGAGGAAGTCCGGTTCGAGCGCGAGCGCCCGCGCGATGCCGATGCGCTGGCGCTGGCCGCCGGAGAACTGGAACGGGTACCGGAAGTAGTGCTCCTCGCTGAGCCCGACCGTCTCCAGCAGTTCGCGGACGCGCTGGCGGCGCTCCTTCGGGGTCTTCCAGTCGTGGACGTTCAGCGGCTCCATGACGATTTCGCCGACCGTCATCCGGTCGTTGAGGCTGGAGTCCGGGTCCTGGAAGACCATCTGGACGTTCTGGCGCCACTTCTTGAGGTCGCTCCCCGACAGCGTCGTCACGTCGGTGCCGTCGTAGCGGACCTCGCCGCCGGTGGCAGTCTCCAGTTGCATCAGCGTCCGGCCGAGCGTCGACTTCCCGCAGCCGGACTCGCCGACCAGCCCGAGGGTCTCCCCGCGCTCGATTTCGAAGCTCACGCCGTCGACGGCCTTCACCGGGTCGCCCGCGAACATGCCGCCGCCGCCGTAGTACGTCCGGAGGTCGCGGACCTCGACGAGCGTCTCGCCGGTCGCCGCGCCCATCTGTTCGTCTCGTCGTTGCTCGTAGAGCGCCGTCATTCGTTCACCTCTCGTTCGGTCTGGTCCTCACGCGACCGATGGACTTCCACTGCTTCGTTCTGCGAGGCGTCCTCGGGGTACAGCAGGCACGCCGCCCGGTGCTCGGCCGCGCCGTCCGCGACGTCCACCTGCACGGGGTGGACCTGCTCGCAGTCGTCGAACGCCTTCGGGCACCGCGGCGCGAACCGGCAGTACGTCGCCGGCTCGTTCGGCGTCGGCACCTCGCCCTCGATGGTGCGAAGCGCCTCGCCGCGCTCGTTGCGCCCCGGGATGCTCTCCAGCATCCCCTCCGTGTAGGGGTGTTTCGGGTTGTCGAACAGCTCCTCGACGGGCGCCGACTCGACCATCTCCCCGGCGTACATCACGTTCACGCGGTCGGTGATTTCGGCGATGACGCCGAGGTCGTGCGTGATGAACATGATGCCGAGGTCGTGCTCGACTTTCAGGTCCTCCAGCAGGTCCAGAATCTGGGCCTGAATCGTCACGTCGAGCGCGGTCGTCGGCTCGTCGCAGATGAGCAGGTCGGGGTCGCAGGCCAGCGCCACCGCGATGACGGCGCGCTGGCGCATCCCCCCGGAGAACTCGTGGGGGTACTCGTCGACGCGGCGCGGCGCGTCCGGGATGCCGACGTCTTCGAGGAGGTTGATGGCCTCCTCGGTGGCCTCCTGCCCGCGCAGCCCTTGGTGGAGCCGCAGCGACTCCTTGATCTGGTTGCCGACCGTGTAGACGGGGTTCAGCGACGTGAGCGGGTCCTGGAAGACCATCGCGATCTCGCCGCCGCGGACGTTCTGCCACTCCTTCTCGGAGTTGTCGGTCAGTTCCTCGCCCTTGTACTTGATGGAGCCGCCGACGATGCGGCCGGGGCTGTCCACCAGCCCCATGATGGAGCGAGCGGTGACGGACTTCCCGGAGCCGGACTCGCCGACGACGCCGACGGACTCGCCGCGACGGATGTCGAAGCTCACGCCGTCGACGGCGCGAATCGTCTCCTTGTCGGTGAAGAACGCCGTCTGGAGGTTGTCAACCTGCAGCAGCGGCTCCTGTTCGGTCCGGTCGTCGGCGGCCTGTCGCTGGGAGCTCATCACGCACCACCCCCTGCGGCGGCGGCCTCGCCGGACGCGTCGCCGTCGCCGCCGGCCTTCGGGTCGAGGGCGTCACGGACGCCGTCGCCGAACGCGTTGAACCCGAGCACGAGCAGCGTGATTGCGACGCCGGGGATGATGGAGATGTGCCACGACTGCGTGGTGATGAGGCCCTGCCCCATCGAGATGGCGCGCCCCCACTCGGGGGTCGGCGCGGTGACGCCGAGCCCGAGGAACGACAGCCCCGCGGCGCCGATGATGTACCCCCCCAGCGACATCGAGAGGTAGATGAGCAGGTAGCTGAACACGAACGGCGCGACGTGCTTCGAGACGATGCGGCGGGGCTTCTCACCGAAGCCCTCCGAGGCCGTGATCCACTCGTTCTCGACGATCTGCAGCGAGGGCCCGCGGATGGAGCGCCACAGCCCCATCCACCCCCATATGCCGAACAGCAACGCCAACAGGAACGCCCCGCTGTATATCTGCATAATCCACGTGTCACGGAGGACGAACACGAGCATGATGAGCACGAGCAGCCGCGGCATCGCGGAGAACGCGTCGCTCATCACGACCGCGGTCATGTCGGCCAGCCCCTTGTAGTACGACGTCAACAGCGCGAGCGCCAGCGCGATGCCGCCCGCGATGGCGGAGGCGATGATGCCGATGAACAGGGAGATGCGCGCGCCGTACGCGAGGAACACGAACAAGTCCTTTCCGGACGGTAATGTCCCCGCTGGGTGGAACCGGTCGTAGCTGTCGTACGTCCACGGGCCGACGTTGCCCTGTTGGCCCGAGGACTGCGAGTTGAGGTTCGCGGTGCCGACGGTCACCGTCTGGACGCCCCCGGCCTCGGCGTCGTAGTACGTGACGTTGTGGCCGTACGGCTGCATGATGTTTGTCTCCTGCGTGACCGGGCTGACGGTCGGCGCGAACGCCGCCATCACGAGGAAGACGGCGACCAGCACGAGGCCGAACTGGCCCCACGTGTGGCCGCGGAAGCGGTCGACGATGTCGTCGGTCGGCGTCCAGTCGGCGTACCGGTAGTGGCGGCGGAACACGAGGTAGCCGCGCCACGCCCAGTAGAGGAACACGAACGCGTACACGTAGACGAGGACGACGCGCAGCAGCCACGCGTACTTCGGTTCGAGGCCCATGAACGTGTTCTGCCAGCCCTCGCCGGGGACGTGGTAGCCGCGGTTCGGAATCAGCTCGCGGCTGAGCAGCGTCGGCAGGTTCGCCACGGCGTCGCCGGCGGCCGCGAACACGGACGCGACGGACGCGAACACGTCGCCGAGCACGGGAACCGCGTTGGCGACGGCGTTGACGGGGACGTCCCACGGAATCGACATCACGGTCCCGGCGAGCGCGCCGAGTTCGACGAGGACGAGGGCGGCCATCACCACTCCCCAGCGCAGGGCGGGCGTCGGGTTCTGTCTGATTCGCTGTACGAGCGTAGAGTCTACTTGGTCGGTTTCACTCGGCATGTGTTAGCCCTCGCTCTCGAACCCGACACGGGGGTCGACGACCGTGTACAGGAAGTCCTGGAGGATGTTCAAGCCCACGAGCAGCAGGATGAACAGGAACATCAGCGCCCCGGACAGCGGCAGGTCGCCGTTCATCACCGCGTTGAAGAACAGCCACCCGATGCCGTTGATGCCGAACACCGTCTCCACGAGCACGGAGCCACCGACGAGGACGGTGGCTTCGGCGGTGATGACGGGAATCAGCGGGATGAGCGCGTTCCGGAAGATGTGCTTCCAGACGATGGTGCGGCCGGGCAGTCCCTTTGCGCGCGCCATCTCGACGTAGTTGGAGTTCTTCACTTCGAGGAACGCGGTGCGCCCGATACGCATCTCGTTACCCATCGACGCCGACCCCAAGACCAGCGACGCCGGGAGGATGAGCTTGGAGGCCTTCAGGAAGTTGTGGAAGTTCCAGATGTTGCTCATGTCCGGCGCCCCCGCGACGTTCGTGGAGACGATGAAGTTCTCCCAGTCGAACCCGAGGAGGAACTTCTCGGATTGGGACAGCACCATCATCAGCATCACCGCCAGCCAGAAGTTCGGCATCGCGCGCCAGACGATTCCGCCGAACGAGGCGGAGTAGTCGCCGAGCGTGTTGGGGTTGAGGCCGGCGTAGAACCCCAACGGGATACCGATAAACAGCGGCAGCAGCACGGCCCACGCCCCCATCAGGATGGTGCGGGGGGCGAAGTTCATGATGACCTCGTAGGCGGGCGTGTTCGGCTGCACGACCCACGAGTTCCCGAGCTTGAACGTGAACATGTCGACGATGAAGTCCACGTACTGCTCCCACAGCGGTTGGTTGAGACCGAGCTGTTCGTGCACCTGTCGGATGCGCTCTGGCGTCGCTTTCTGTCCGAGAATCGCCGACGCGGGGTCGACGGGACCCGCGTAGATGATGAAGAACGTCAGCGACGTCCCGAAGAGTATCACGGGGATTGCGAGCACGAGGCGCTTCGCGAAGTATGTCCACCGGCTCATGGGCGTAATCGACGAGTTGTGTGACTCGTTCGCATCTTTCTATACGAATTTGCGTGTTTAGGTCTTGCGTTTTGGTCACTCCGCGCGTCGGAGTTACCGGCTCTGCCGTCCGAAAATGTGGATAGCCGACCCGAAAGCGAGTGGGCCGGGGTGGTCGTTACTGGTAGTCGCCGCGGTCGCCGATTTCGGTGCGGTGGCTCTTCTTCCGAGACGGCCCCATCGCGCCGAAGCGCGGGGTGTCGATCCACTCGTAGGTGTAGCTCTGGTCGATGCCGTGCTGGAACGGCAGCAGCGCCGCGTCCTCCCAGTTCGCGCGCTCCAGTTCGAGGTACGCCTCTTCGCGGGCCGAGGCGGCCTCGTCGGAGAGCCCGAGGTTGTTCTGGACGGTCTCCCACGCGTCCTTCGCGCGGCCGGCGGCGTCGCCGGACTCCTCGGACCAGCGCAGGTACGACGACCCGCCCTCCTGGAAGAACGTGTTCGGCGGGTTGATGAGCGAGAGGAAGTTGTCCGCGCCGGGGTAGTCGGCGATCCAGCCGAGGTAGTACAGCCCGAAGTTGCCGTTGCGACCGCGGTTGAGGAACGTGCTCCAGTCCGCGGTACGGAATTCGAGGGTGATGTGAGCCTGCTGGAGCTTGTCGCGCAGCAGCGAGTACGCGTTCTCCCCCCACGAGGACGCCGTGCTGGACGGCATGTCGAAGGAGAGCGTGTACTGGTTGTCCGGCCCGTAGCCGGCGTCCTCCATGGTCTGCCGCGCTTGGTCAATCTGAGCGGTCATCCCGTACGGGTACTCGCTCTTGAGCTCGTTGTAGCGCTCCGCACCGCCGGGGAACAGCGCGGGCGGCGTGAAGAAGTACCCCGGCTTGCCGGGCGTGGAGATGATGTCCTCGTTGATGGCCTGCTGGTCCATCGCGTACGCGACCGCCTGCCGCACCGGCTTCTCCACGTTCTGCGTGTCGAACGCGTAGTAGTACGAGGAGAGCGTGGGGACCTCGTAGTACTGGGCGGTCATGTCGTTCGGGTCGAAGGGGCCGTAGGTGCCGTACTGGCGACCGAGGTCGTCGGTCCCCTCGAAGTTCCGCAGCTCGGGGTCGTAGCGCGCCGATGGGATGAACGGGCTGTCGGCGTTGACGTTGGAGGTGGCGTACGTGTACGCGGCGTTCGACTCCGTGAACACCGTGTAGTCGAGGCCCTCGTTGAGGATTTCGTCGCCGTGGTAGTCGTCGCGGGCGTCCAGCGTGATGGACGTGGCTTCGCTCCACTCGGTGAGGACGTACGGACCCGCGCCGACGGGGTTCGACGAGGCGAACTCGTCGTAGTCCATCTCGCCGTCGTAGCCGTCGATGTCGCCGACGATGCCTTCCGGAATCGGGACGAACGAGGAGTACGCGATGAGTTCGAGGGCGGCGTAGAACGGCTCCGTGAGCGTGACCTCGAGCTCGTAGTCGCCGGTCGCCTCGACGGCGATGCTCTCGGGCACGTACGTCTCGTTGCCTTCCTCGTCGGTCTCGGTCTCGTGCTCGACGCCGAGCGTGTCGAGGAGGAACCCGGCGCGGTTGGAGTTCTCGGAGGCCGCGAGGCGCTCCCACGAGTAGACGACGTCGGAGGCGGTGACCTCGGTGCCGTTGTTGTACGTGGCGCCCTCCTTCAGCTGGAAGGTGATGGTGGTGCCGTCGTCGGAGACGGTGTAGTCCGTCGCGAGGAGGGTCTCGACGTTGACCGTGCCGTTGACGTAGTTGGTCAGGCCGTCGAAGATGTTGTTGATGTGGGACCCGGAGGTCGTGTCGGTCGCGTAGATGGGGTCCATCGAGTCCGCCGTCCCGACCTGCCGGCCGCGATAGCGGTTCTCGTCGTTGGGGGCGCTCGTCGTGCCCGATTCGTCCGTGCTGTCGCCGTCGCCGTTGCCACCGGTACACCCGGCCAGGGCGGCCGCAGTCGCAGCGGCGCCGGTTCCCTGCAGGAACCGACGGCGGGAGAGGTTGTCAGTGTCTGTCATCCAAACCCCGATTACTAATCTATATTGATAAACCTACCGCTTCTGTGGATGTTACGGCCATCGAATCGGAACCCACAACGTACGTACAACCGGATGCGGGTGCGGCGGACGGAGGTGGATTTCGCGCGCTCCTGTCAGTTCGACGGGCTTAAGTATCGGGTGTCACGTTGTATCACACGTCATGACGACTGACGCCGCGCAGCCGGTGAACGCGTCCGGCACCGACGTGATGGCCTCCCTTGACGGCGAGGGCCCCGAGTCCCGACTCGTCATCGCGGACATCTCCTGCGACGAGGCGTGGATGTCGGTAACGGCGGACCACGCGACAGCGCTCTCGGCGTGGCGATAGGCCGGCGGTAGCGGCGTTCGATTCTCGACGCACGGCCAGACGGTAGAACTTTTGCTGGCGCACCCGTTGGGTGCATCCATGAACGTACGGGAAGTCTCGGGCGGCCGCGAGTTCGTCGCGCGACTCGACCACGGCGCCGACTGGCGCGAGGAAATCGAGTCGCTGGCCGCCGACGAGGGCATCGACGCCGCGTGGTTCGTCGGCATGGGCGCGGTGCAGGACGCCGAACTCTGGTACTACGACCAGGATGACTTCGAGTACAAGGCCGCGCGCTTCGAGGAGCCGCTGGAGGTCGCCGCCTGCGTCGGGAACCTCTCCGAGCTGGACGGCGAACCGTTCGCGCACACGCACGTGACGCTGTCGCGGCGCTCGGGGCAGGCGCTGGCCGGTCACCTCGACCGCGCGACCGTGTTCGCGGGCGAGCTGTACGTCCGCGAGCTCGACACCGAACTCGTCCGCGAGCACGACGACGCCACCGACCTCGACCTCTGGCTGTAATGCGGTCGAGAGACGAGGCCTACTTCGAGTCCTTGGAGGCCGGCCTCGACGAGGCGTTCGACGTCGCCGAGCGCGCGAAGCGCCGCGGCGAGGACCCCAAGCCCGAGGTCGAGATTCCGGTCGCCAAGGACATGGCCGACCGCGTCGAGAACATCCTCGGCATCGACGGGGTCGCCGAGCGCGTCCGCGACCTCGAAGGCGAGATGTCCCGCGAGGAGGCGGCGCTCGAACTCGTCGAGGACTTCGTGGAGGGACGGGTCGGCGACTACGAGACCAAGGCCGGGAAGGTCGAGGGCGCGGTCCGCACCGCGGTCGCGCTCCTCACCGAAGGCGTGGTCGCGGCCCCCATCGAGGGCATCGACCGCGTGGAGGTCAACGAGAACGACGACGGCACCGAGTACGTCGCCGTCTACTACGCCGGCCCCATCCGTTCGGCGGGCGGGACCGCGCAGGCGCTGTCCGTGCTGGTCGCGGACTACGCCCGCGCGCTCCTCGACGTCGACCGGTTCAAGCCCCGGGACGACGAGATCGAGCGGTACGCCGAGGAGGTCGACCTCTACGACTCCGAGACCGGCCTCCAATACTCGCCGAAGGACAAGGAGACGAAGTTCATCACCGAGCACTGCCCCGTGATGCTGGACGGGGAGGCGACCGGCGACGAGGAGGTCGACGGCTTCCGCGACCTCGAACGCATCGCCACGAACTCCGCGCGCGGCGGGATGTGTCTCGTGCTCGCGGAGGGCATCGCACTCAAGGCCCCGAAGATTCAGCGCTACACGCGGAACCTCGATGAGGTGGAGTGGCCGTGGCTGCAGGACCTCATCGACGGCACGATTGGCGAGGACGACAGCGAGAGCGACGACGCCGGCGACGACGGCAGCGCGGAAGCCGCGAGCGAGGACGCCGCTGACGCCGAGGACGCCACCGAGGAGCCCGAGGGGCCGCCCCGCGTGGACCCGTCGAACAAGTTCCTGCGCGACCTCATCGCGGGCCGCCCGGTGTTCGGCCACCCCTCCAACGAAGGTGGGTTCCGACTCCGGTACGGCCGCTCGCGCAACCACGGGTTCGCGACAGCGGGCATCCACCCGGCGACGATGCACCTCGTGGACGACTTCCTCGCCACGGGCACGCAAATCAAGACCGAGCGCCCCGGAAAGGCGGCGGGCATCGTGCCCGTGGACTCCATCGAGGGCCCCACGGTCAAGCTGGCGAACGGCGACGTGCGCCGCATCGACGACCCCGAGGAAGCCCTAGAGGTGCGGAACGGCGTGGTCGAAATCTTGGACGTCGGCGAGTACCTCGTGAACTACGGCGAGTTCGTGGAGAACAACCACGACCTCGCGCCCGCGAGCTACGCCCCCGAGTGGTGGATTCAGGACTTCGAGGCCGCGGGCGCTGACGTGCAGGCCCTGCGGGACTCGCCGTACGTGGACCTCGAAGCTCCCGACGCGGAGCAGGCGCTGGAGTGGGCGACCGAGTACGACGCGCCGCTGCACCCCGCGTACACGTACCTCTGGCACGACATCGACGTGGCGGACTTCGAGGCGCTTGCCGACGCCGTCGCGGACGCCCACACCGAGGACGGCGACCTCGTGCTCGACAACGAGGACGCGGTGCGCGGGCCGCTGGAGGCCCTGCTCGTCGAGCACCGGCAGGACGACGACGAGATTCGGATACCGGACTGGCTGCCGCTCGCTCGCTCGTTGGGCATAACGGAAGCCCTCTCCCGCGAGTGGGACGACCTCTCCGCGGACGCCCGCGAGTGGCCGAGCGCGCTCGCCGCCGTCAACGAGGTCGCGCCGTTCGAGGTACGGGAGCGCGCGCCCACGCGAATCGGGAACCGGATGGGGCGCCCCGAGAAGTCCGAGTCACGCGACCTCTCGCCGGCCGTCCACACCCTCTTCCCCATCGGTGAGGCCGGCGGCAGCCAGCGCGACGTCAGCGAAGCCGCCCGCCACGCCCCGGACATGAGCGACACCCCGGGCGAACTCGACGTGCAGTTGGGCGTCCGCGAGTGCCCCGACTGCGGCGACCACACGTACGAGCCGCGCTGCGAGGACTGCGGCGAGTGGACCGACCCCTACTACGAGTGCCCGAGCTGCGAAATCAGCGCCGAGCCCGACGAGTCCGGGCGCGTCGAGTGCCCCCGCTGCGAGCGCGAACTCGACAACGTCGCCGTCCAGACCGTCGACGTCGGCGCCGAGTACCGCGACGCGCTCCAAGCCGTCGGCGAGCGCGAGAACGCCTTCGACCAGCTCAAGGGCGTCAAGGGGCTGTCCTCCGCGGAGAAGGTCCCCGAGCCGATGGAGAAGGGCGTGCTCCGCGCGAAACACGACGTCTCCACGTTCAAGGACGGCACCGTCCGCTACGACATGACCGACCTCCCGGTCACGTCGGTCAAGCCCAGCGAACTCGACGTCACCGTCGAGCACTTCCGCGAACTCGGCTACGAGGAGGACATCCACGGCGACCCCTTGGAGCACGACGACCAACTGGTCGAACTCCGCGTGCAGGACGTCGTGCTCTCGGACGGCGCCGCCGAGCACATGCTCCAGACCGCGGACTTCGTCGACGACCTCCTCACCCAATACTACGGCCTCGACCCCTTCTACGAGCTGGAGGAGCGCGACGACCTCGTCGGCGAGCTCGTCTTCGGGATGGCGCCCCACACCTCCGCCGCCGTCGTCGGCAGAGTTATCGGATTCACGTCAGCTTCAGTGGGATACGCGCATCCGTACTTTCACGCCGCGAAACGCCGAAATTGCGACGGTGACGAGGACTGCGTGATGCTCCTGATGGACGGACTCATCAACTTCTCGAAGTCCTACCTGCCGGACCAGCGCGGCGGTCGGATGGACGCGCCGCTGGTGATGTCCTCGCGCATCGACCCGAGCGAAATCGACGACGAGGCACACAACATGGACGTGGTCAGCCAGTATCCGCGGGAGTTCTACGAGGCGACCCGAGAGATGGCCGACCCGGGCGAGGTCGAGGACGTCGTGGAAATCGCCGAGGAGAGCCTCGGCACGGACACCGAGTACGCGGGCTTCGAGCACACCCACGACACCTCCGACATCCACCTCGGGCCGAGCCTGTCGGCGTACAAGACCCTCGGGTCGATGATGGACAAGATGGACGCCCAACTGGAGCTGGCGCGGAAGCTCCGCGCGGTCGACGAGACGGACGTCGCCGAGCGCGTCATCGAGTACCACTTCCTCCCGGACCTCATCGGGAACCTGCGGGCGTTCAGCCGGCAGGAGACGCGGTGTCTGGACTGCGGGGAGAAGTACCGCCGGATGCCGCTCACGGGGGACTGCCGGGAGTGCGGGGGGCGCGTGAACCTCACCGTCCACGAGGGCTCCGTGAACAAGTACATGGACACCGCCATCACGGTCGCCGAGGAGTACGACTGCCGCGAGTACACGAAACAGCGGCTGGAGGTCCTCCAGCAGAGCCTCGAATCCATCTTCGAGAACGACAAGAACAAGCAGAGCGGCATCGCGGACTTCATGTGAGCGACGCGGGGCCGACTGCCCGCCGAGCGCCGCCGCAGGCGGTCAGTCCTGCGGGCGCGGCGTCTCCTCGCGGTCATCGTCGCCAGAGCCTTCCGGCGTTTCTCCCGAGCCACTAGCGTCGCTCGTCGCGTCGTCGCCGCCACCGGCGGAGCCGTCGCTGGCGACCGCGGAACCGTCGTGCTCTTCGCCAGCATCGACGAATTCTGTCCGACCGTCGAAGAAGCCGGTGGGGTCGGGCTGTGGTTCGCGGGCGAGCGCGGGCGGCTCGTACGCGACCAGCATCTCGTCGGTGACGGCGTAACACGTCCCGGAGCCGGGGTCTTCGACGACCGCGGTGTTGGAGTCGATGGCGAAGTCCACGAGGTCCGCGAGGGACTCGGCGCTCGCGCGCGGCCGGTCGCGGAGGGAGTCGGGGAGGCTGGCGCGGACGACCCACTCGTCGAACTCCGCGCGCTCGTCGCGGAACGCCAGCAGGTCGCGCTCGGCGTCCGAGAGCGCGAACGCGTCCCGGCGGCGGCCGACGCCGAGCGCCGCGAGGCCGGCGACGCCGCCGGCGAACAGGAGCGGGCCGCCGACCGACCACAGCGGCCCGTAGTCGTTGGTGACGGTTACCGTCTCGGTCGTCGTCATGGGCTCGCTGCTGGTCTGCGCCGGTCCGACCGTGTACGTGTCGCCGCCGACGGCGACCGGGAGGCTGTGCGTGAGTGACAGCGACGCGGGCTGGCCGTCGGCGGTCCCTTCGACGGTCGCGTCCACCGCGACGAACGCCTCGACGCTTCCGGGGGCCTCACCGAGCGACGCCTGAATCTCGGACTGACGCTGCGCGAGCCGGCTCGCGTTCAGCGAGAACGCGACGCTGGCGGCCTCCCCGGACTGCACGTCGGCGCTGGTCGCGTCGAGGGGCGTGCGGTCGGTCCAGTAGACGACGTCCTCCTCGTTGGCCGCGCGCACGACGAGGTCGGCGTCGAGGTCGATTGTCGCGTCGGGCGCGTCGAGGCCCGTGTACGTCAGGGCGTACCGGCCGTCGAGCACGGGCGACGCGCTCGTGAAGTACGTCGAGCGGTTCGAGAGCGTCGTCCCGACGTCGAACACGGGGTTCTCGTTGGTGACCTCGGCGGCGTGCTGGAACGACCCCGACACCCGCCAGTGCGCGCGCTCGGAGCGCTCCTCGGTGGTTCCGGGCGCGGCGTGGGCCGTGTACGCCGCCCACCCGCCCGCGAGCGCGAGCACGGCGAGCGCCGCGACGAGCACGGGAAACCACGACGATACGACCGCTCGAACCCTGAGCCGATGCGTCCCCTCCCCCATGGCTGCCCGTGTGTAATCCGGTTGTATAGAGGTGTCGGTGAGCCAACCGGATGGGTCACCGGAGGTAGCGGAGGGCGCGCCGCCACAGCGACCGGTCGTGACGGGACTCGCGCTCGCGCGTCCGCACGCGTCTGCCCCCGAGGACGACGAGCCCGAGCACCGCCATGCCGCCGGCGAGCGCGGCGTCGATGACGAGAATCGGGAGCCACGGGTGGACGCGGTACAGCGAGTCCAACACCGAGGTCGGGAGCACGGCGAGGTAGCGGTGCTCGGTGACGAACCGCCGGTAGTAGCCGGTCTGCTCGGGCGCGGACAGCGTGACATCGACGGCCGCATCGCCGCGCCCGGGGACGCGAACGCGACGGGGCGTCACCGAGACCCCCTCGCTGGCCGGCTGGACGTACGCAACGACTGGGAGGAGGCCGGCGTTCGGGACGGTGTACGGCAGCGTCGCGGCCTCCCCCTGCTCGATGACGGTTGGGTTCTCGGACGCGAACTCCGCGCTCACGACGCCGAACTGCTGGGTGCCCGCGGGGACCACCATCGCGGCGGTCGCCGCGACCACGAGCACCGCGGCGAGCGCGGCGACGACGACGCCCGGCGAGACGCCCTGCTCGCGGCTCCGGTCGCGGTCGCGGTCTCGCTGGCGGCCGTCGCTGGCGAACAGGAGGTCGAAGACGTACAGCAGCGCGGACAGCCCCAAGAGGAGGTACGCGAGGCCCTGCGTGCCCAGCAGCGCGCGCGTCCCCATGGTGGCCGCGAGCCGACGCTGGACGTCCGCGAACCCACTCCGGAGACCGGTGACGAGCGTGCCGAGGTTCGGGACGACGACGACCGAGCCGCCGACTTGGAGGGCCTTGGCGACGACTTGGGCGTCCTTCACGGGCGGTTCGCCGCCGTCTTGGTCGGTGAACGGGTTGGCGTCCCCGCGCGTGATGTAGCCGCGCTCGGTCTCCTCGACGACGCGGTGGGTGGTGAGGCCGCCGCCGTGGAGCTCCTCGGCCCGAAAGACGACTACGTCGCCGGGTTCGACGTCGCCGTCGATGGCCGACGGGATTGCGACGAAGCCGTCGCCGGGTTCCAGCGTCGGCTCCATGCTCCCGGTCTCGACGTACCCCAGCAGGACGGGCGTACCGATGACCTGTCCGACCAGCAGGGCGACGACGACGAGGACGACCACCGCCTCCCCACCGACCGTGAGCGCGCGGCGGACGGACATTCATCCGGCCCAACGTGTCAATCAGACAAAAATCCTCGGTCGGCGTCAGCGGGCGGCGCGTCGAACGCACCCACGAGGACGGCGACGTACGGGACGAGAAAGCCCAGACAGAATCCGAGCAGGTGGACGTAGCGGTTGACGACGACGCCCGCGACCGGCGACGGCGCGGGGAAGCCCACGAACGGGTAGCCGAGGAACGCGATTGCGCCGAGCACGCCCGCGTCCACCCAGCCGCGCCCGAGGTCCGGCCGCGGCGCCGACGACCGCCACGACGTTCGCGCGGCCGCCGCGTAGGCGGCTGCGAGCAGCACGCTTGCCCCCGCGAGCGCGAACGCCACGCGGCCCGCGGGGAGCGCGACCAACGAGACGACCGCGACCGCCGCGAAGAACGCAGCGGGGGCGTGACGCGCCCGAATCCGGGGGTCGAGGCGGCCCGCGTACGCCACCAGCACGAGTCCCAGCAGGCCCGCAAACGCCATGTTCACGCCGGAGAGCCCGTACCCAATCGCGTCGCGGGGGACCGCGAGGTTCAACCCCGACAGCGCGAACGGGAACGCCAGCACGTACGTCGCGGCCGCGGCGCCGAACAGCCGCCGGCAGCCCGCCAGCGCGGCCAACACGTACCCGAACCCCACGAGTAGCGCGTACCCGAGGAGGTTCGCGGCGAGGTGGTCGACCTCGAAGTGGACGAAGTGCGCCGTGTACGCCGTCGCCACCGTGGGGTCGCGGTACGCGAACGCCAGCGACTCCCGCGCCCCCGGCGGCAGCGCGAACACCGCCAGCGCGACCGCCGGCACGACCGCGAGCGCGAGGCAGTCGCGCAGCCGCACGGCCCCGCGGACGGCCGCGCGAAGGGACTGCGGCTCCGGCTCACTCATAGATTGGGGTGGACGCGCGGCCGGCAAAAGGCTGGCCGCCGCGCCGACCGCCCGTTGACTACCCCCACGGTGCCCTCCGCCCGAGCGCGAGCGCCGCCGCGACGACCCCCAGCAGCGCCACCAGTCCGAGCAGTTCGCGCAGTCCGAAGCCCGCGGGCTCCCGGACCGGCTCGTCGTCGGGCGCTGGTGCGTCCGCCGGTGCCTGCTCCACCGCCGCGTCGTCGCTCTGGTTCTCGGCTGCCACGGCGAGCGTCCCGGCGTCGACGCCGCCCACCTCGACGGCGTACTCTCCGGGCGCGTCGCGCGAGACCTGCGCCGTCACCGTCGCAGCGTCCCCCGGCGCGACGTCGACGCTGCGCTCCGCGACGACGGTCCCGCCGACCGACACCGGGACCGTTCGTGCCCCTGCAATGTTGCCCGCGTTCGAGAGGGTTGCCGTCACGTTGACTGCCTCGCCCGGCGTCGCGGTCGCGCGGGCGAGCGCCGCGTCCGTGACCCGAACGCGTGCGCCGTCGAGTGCCACCACGAACGTCGAGAATCCGGGCGTCTCCGCCTCGAAGAACAGCCGGCCGTCGCGCTCGCCGACCCGCGACACCGCGAGCTTCGAGAGCGTCCCGCCGTCGTCGCGGTAGACGCTCAGGTCCGCGAGCGTGGCGTTGCGCTCCGCGAAGTAGTCCGCGGGCGCGCTGAATCGTAGCGTCGAGCGGCCCGCGCTGCCCAGCCGGTCGGTCACCCGAACCCCACCCAGCGGCGCCGCGCCCAGTGATTCGACCCGCGAGTGCGACGCCCCGGTCCCCGTCGCTTCGACGCCGACCGAGACCGACCCGCCGGTGCTCGCGACCTCGACCTCGTGGAGCACGAGCGCGCCGGCCGCGCCGTCCAGACCCAGCTCGGACGCGTTGAACGCGGTCGACTCGCCCGCGTTCGTGCCGAGCGCTGTGAACCGCCGCGAAGTCGCGTCCGGTGCCAGCGTCTGTACGGTCGAACCGTCCCCTGCGTCCGCGTCTTCGGTGTCGGCGTCGGTGGCGGCGACGTCCGCGGGGTCGGCCGCCCGCGCGTGTACCGTAATCTCGTCGAGCAGGCCGTCGGCAGTCCCGCCGGTCGTGTCCACGCGCAGCCCCACCGCAACGGACTCGTTGGGCGCCAGCGTCACGTTCGCCGCCGCCGACTGCACTGGCTGGCCGTCCGCGTAGAACGTCACTGCCTCGGAGTCGTGCGTGAGCCAGACGTGGGCGTACCGCGTCCCGTTGTACCGCACCCGGAACACGTCCGCGATGGTCGTCACGGCGTCGTCGGTGACGCCCTCCGCGTCCGGGTTCGCCGCCGACAGGTCCACGACGAACTCGCCGCCTTCGAGAAACGCGTAGTCGCTGCTCGGCGCGAGTTCGACGTCGTTACCGAGGTCGTCGGTCGGCCCGGAGAACAGCGGCGCGGCTACCGACGGGAACGCCAGCGTCCCCGCGAGCGCGAGCGCGGCAGCGAGTGCGACGACGCGCCGGAGTCTCGTCACGGTACAATCAACTCCACTACAGTCACGCTCGGTCAGTTACTCGCCATTGCCGCGCCCGAAGGGTAGTATTGGGTCGCTTGAACAGTCTCAGACTGGGCCTGTCCCGGTCCCGTACCGCATTTGGCGGCCGAGTCAGCGGAGCACGCTACGGTGACGAGCTGTCGGGGACGTACACCAAGAACGTACGCTCTGCCATCACGCTGGCGAACACGGCGGAGTCGAACCGCCGTGCTCCGAGCGGGAGTTAGTCGCCGTCAACGGCGACCGCGGTGATAGTCAGCGTGACATCGTACTCGTCCGCCCTCACGGGGACGCCGTGGGTGTCGATTTCGAGGCCGCAAGAGAGGCTATCCCCGACACCGAGGGGACTGGAGTGACTGTCCTCGTCCAACAGCGAGCCATCCTCGGTGTCGTACATCGTGACTGACGGGACGCCGTCGGTCGTCTGTTGGGTGCTGAACACCTCGACGGGCTGCGTGCCCTGATTCGTCACGCCGAACAGCCCGCTCTGGTCGCTGGCTGCGTCGTCGCCGAACCGATAGACGGAGTCCGTTCCGACTCCGGACGGGTCAGTCTCCCTGCCGTCGGGGTAATCCGCCTCGTCGTATCCGGGGAATTGGAACGACAGCGCGTCGGACGAGCCGTCGGTGACCGAGCGCTTGCCGGACCCCCGTTGGTCCAGCGCGAGGAACGCCTGGTCGTCGTCAGCGACATCAACCGTGACGGTTCGTGCCGCGCTGACGCTGGTAAACGCGCCGGAGCCGAGAGCGAGGCCCCCAGCGCCGGCCAGCGCACCGAGTCCAGTTATGAACCTACGCCGCTTCATATATTATTGGTTGAGAGGGGTTAGTCCTGGTTCCCGCCAGTACGTTCGGCGATGAACGTGAGCGTGCCGCCGCTGATGTCGCCGGTACTGCGGCCCTCCGGGATGTAGACTCCGATGTTCTCAAGCGTTTCACCGACTCCGATCGTCGTGTGGCCCCAGTATTCGGTGTTCACGTTAGAGCCACTTCCGGTAGCATTGGGCTCGTGGCTCAGGCCACTACCGTCGCTGTCGTCATCCAGTGACCCCTCAGCGTAGATTCCGAGGAAACCACCTTGGGACGCAATCAGGTCCGACTTGACAGAGAGGACGACCTCCTGCGTGCCGTTGTTCGTAATGTCGAATAGGTTGTCAAACGTGGATTTCGCGTTCTTGTTGATGCCGGATGCCGACCCACTCGTGTCTTCCGAGCTGGTGAAGTCGAGGCTGACTTGACCGTTGGAAATCTCGACGTACTCTTGCGCGTTCGGGTAGACATTTCCGTCACCGTCCTGTGCCTTCGTGAAGCCGAGGAAGGCGTTTGCGTCTCCCGCAGTAGCGATTGAGACCGAACGGTCCGCGCTCACACTCGTGAACGCGCCCGTACCGATTCCAGCTGCCCCCGCGGCAGCGAGCGATCCGAGTCCGGCGATGAACTTGCGACGTTGCATTGTTGGGTTCTCCTGCGCTCCGCGACCACCGCGGTCCACGAGAGCGCTCACTTG
>ENA-ORCS01000238-ORCS01000238.1-marine-metagenome-genome-assembly--contig:-NODE-238-length-50440-cov-9.217044_pt1 | contig 50440 bp, 56 predicted proteins | sample MGYA00237781_ERZ508513 | MGnify/ENA primary metagenome ERZ508513 (study PRJEB26184, sample SAMN06268793) | marine metagenome | isolation source: Eden Landing Ponds, San Francisco, CA, USA | place...
TCCAGAGTGATCTCGTCAAGCCGACCCATTACTTCGGGCTATCGTCCGGATCGGTAAAGACCTTTAGCCGACCCTATCATACCTCCCCAGCCTCCCGCGCTGCTCGTTCCTGCGCTGCTCGTCCCTCGCACGGAACGTCGCGCCACGAGGGCGCGACGGCGCGCGCCCCCGCAACTGCACCGCCACCGCGACTGCACTGCACCGCCACCGCAACTGCACCACCACCGCGACTGCACCGCCACCACCACCGCGACTGCACCGCCACCACCACCGCGACTGCACCGCCACCGCGACTGCACCGCACGCAACGCACCGCAACCACACCGTTGACGCTACTCCGTATCCCACACGTCAGCTATCGGGCTCTTCTTCGAGGAGCGCCGGGAACGCCTGCGCGAGCGGCCGCTGTTGCTGTCGTCGGCACTCACCTCACCGCCGTCGCTCCCACCGGAATCGCTCGTCGTCGACCCGGACTCGCTCCGCGAGGAGCGCGACTGCGACGCGGACCGGCGCCGGTCGCTCACGCCCGCGGTGGCGGCACCCGGGTCGAACGCGGGCAGGTCCGGGCGACTCATTCGGTCGACTTGCTCGGCGAACCAGTCGGGCATGTCGACGCGGGCGCGCTCGAAGAGATCCAGCAGCGAGGAATCGGCGAGATAGGTCGCGCCGTGGTCGTCGGGCGCGCGGACCACGCGCCCGCAGGCCTGAATGACCGTTCGCAGGGCGGTCCGGTAGTACCAGCCCCACTGGTCGTCTTCCAGACGGGCCGCCACGCGCGAGTCGCGCGTGTTCGGATACGGGGCCTTGCAGAGCAGTTGCCACCGACACAGATCGCCCTCCAGATCGAGGGCTTCCTCCATCTTCACCGAGAGGAAGACGTCGGGGTCGTCGAGGCGCTTCCACGTCGACAGTTGCGCGTCGCGGTCGTCCGTGTCGTGGGCGCGGACCCGCGAGTCGACGCCGAACTCCTCGAGGTGCGAGCGCAGGCGGTCCTGAATCGCGTAGGAGTGACAGTGGACCAGCCCCTTCTCGTCGGGGTGGGTGGCCATAATCTGGACGAGCGTCTCCGCGACCTTCGGGATGGTCGCGTCGCGGTCCTCGTAGGTCATCTTCCCCTGGGTCACGTCGTAGAGCGGGCGGTGCTCGACGGGGAAGGTGTGGGGCACCTCGACGAGCGCGACGCGGTCGGGCGGGAGGCCGACGTTGGCGCAGAAGGCGTCCTTGTTGAGGATCGTAGCGGAGAGCAGCGCGAACTTCTCGGCGCGGTCCCAGACCGTATGCTTGAGATACTTCTCGGGGGCCATCGGCTTGATCGTGACCCGTGATCCCGCGCCGTCGGGCTGGTCGACGACCCACGTGGTGGCGCTCTCCGTATCCCGGTAGTCCTCGACGAACCACGAGAGATCGGACTGCAACTGGACGAGTTTGTCGCGCTCGGCCGCTTCGTCGGGGTCGAGTTCGGCCTGCGAGCGCACCTCGGTGAGTCGCCGGTCGGCCATCGTGTCCAGCTGGTCGGCGTAACGGGCGGCGTCGTCGAGCCCGTCGACGTCGGGCGGTTCGCAGGCGTCCCAGATGGGGACCGTATCGGGACCGAGGTCGATGGTGGCGTACATCTCGGCCCAGTTGCCCAGGCCGTGGGCCTCGTCGATGACGAGGACGTTGCGCTGGCCGAAGACGTCGGAGCCGGCAGTCTGCATGAAGTACGCGAGCGTCATCGCGGCGATGGGGTTGTTCGCTGCGATGGTCCGGTCGGAGAAGTACGGACAGCGGTGTTCGACCTGGCAGTCGAACATCCGCTCGCGGGCGCAGGGCGCCTGGTCGACGGGGGTGTCGGTCTCGCCGGGGAGGATGCAGTCGTAGTTGTTCTTCCCGCGGATGACCTTCAGGTCCGCGAGGAGGTCGTCGCCGGCCACGTCGTCGAGCTGGGAGACCTGCGGGGTAGTGTAGTAGGCGTCGATGACTTCCCCCGCTTCGGCCTCGCCGGCGGTGCGGGCGCAGCCGGCGATGGCCCGCGCGAGGAGGGACTTGCCGCTCCCGGTCGGCGCGCGCACGAGGACGACGTCGTTGCCGGCCTCGAAAGCCGCGCGGATGTCGGCGAGCGCCTGTTCCTGCGCGCCCCGATACGACGGGGCGGGGAACTCGTCGGTGATCCGGCCGGGGTACACGTGCGAATCGAGTGGCGGCGACCGCCTAACCTTGTCGGTCGTCAGTGACTCCGCCCGCGATGGGTTCCCGGGCGCCGCTGGTCACTCCCCGGTCGCGAGCGCCGCGACGTCCTCGGCGGTCGGTTCGCGGTCGTCGGGGAGCCGTTCCATGCAGGGATAACAGAGGAAGTGCTCGGTGCCGTCGGCGAGTTCGAGCGTGAGCCCGTCGGTGGTGTCACTCTCCAGCGTCCAGATGTTCGCGATGCCGCCGGCGATAGAGACGTCCTCGCCGCAACCGTCGCAGGATCGGGTCGCCATAGCCGGAGTAGGGACGCCGCGGGGAAAACCGTGTCCCGGCCACCCAAACGTGTTTAACCGAGAAACACGGTAACGGAAGACACGATTCGCATGCACACGCTCCAGAGACGGCCGCGACTCCTCTACGTCGGGCCCGAGGCGGCGGCCGTCGAGCGGGAGTGGAGCGAGGCCGACGGCGCCGACGGCCTCGCAGTCACCGGAATCGACCCGATCGTCGACGGGATGGAACGCACCGACACCGATTCGGAAGCCGATACCGACGCGGAAGCCGATACGCCTCCGGACCGCGTGGCGGCAGTGCTCGCCGAGGAGCGCGTCGACGCCGTCGCCTGCCACGACGTCGGTGCGTTCGACGCCGCGGCGGTCGTCGCCCGCGTTCGCGACAGTGCTGCGTCCCTGCCGGTCGTCGTCTTCACCTCGACCGGCGAGATCGACGCCGCCGCGGCGACCGACCTCGGAGTGACGACGTATCTCCAGGTCGATGCCGACTTCGACGCCGTGGCCCGACTCGACGACCTCGTACCGCTTGTCGAGCGCCACCGCGAGCAGCGGCGCGACCTCTCTATTCTCGACTCGCTGCTCGAACAGGTGCCGCTGTCCATCTACGTCAAGGACCGCGACGGTCGCCACGTCCGCGTCAGCGACGCGATGCCGACGCTCACGCCGCCGAGTTACCTCGAGAACCCGGAGGGGAAACGCCACCACGCGCCCGCCGACGTGGAGGGAAAGACGGACTTCGACCTCTATCCCGGCGCGTTCGCCGAGGAGACCGGTGCGGACGACCGACATGTGATCGAGGACGGCGAATCGATCGAGGACCGGATCGAACGCGCGTACGGCGACAAACTCGAGGGCACGTACGTCGCCACCGCGAAGGCGCCGTGGTACGACGAGTACGGCGACGTCGTCGGTCTCGTCGGCGTCACTCGCGACATCACCGAGCGGATGCAGTACGAGCACCAGCTCGAACGACAGAACGAACGGCTCGAACGCTTCGCCAGCGTCATCTCCCACGACCTGCGCAACCCGCTCGAGGTCGCACTCGGCCGCCTCGAGTTCGCCAGAGAGGACGGCGACGAAGAGCACTTCGACATCGTCGAGCAGTCGCTGCACCGGATCGACGCCCTCATCGACGACGTCCTCACGCTCGCTCGCGAGGGCGAGACGGTCAGCGACCCCGTCCGGACGGACATCGCGGCGGTCGCGGCCGACGCCTGGACGGTCGTCGAGACGGAACGGGCCACGCTCGCGGTCGAGACCGACGCCAACCTCCGCGCGGACCCGAGTCGCTTCCAGCAACTGCTCGAGAACGTCTTCCGCAACGCGGTCCAGCACGCCGGCGACGACGTGACCGTCACCGTCGGCGACCTGGAGGAGCGCCTGGGCTTTTTCGTCGCCGACGACGGCCCCGGCATCCCCGCCGACGACCGCGACGACGTCTTCGAACCGGGCTACACGACCGGTGACCAGGGCACCGGGCTCGGCCTCTCCATCGTCAGGACCATCGCCGAAGCCCACGGCTGGGACGTCTCGGTGACCGACGCCGCCGACGGCGGCGCCCGCTTCGAGTTCGAGACGCTCCGCGTCTTCGAGGAGTGAGCCGGCGGCGCCCGCAAGCCTGACGCGTCGAGCGCGCTCCCCCGACAGCGGCGTGCCCGGACCTGCACCTGTGTCAGGGAGCGCCGGCCGAGGTGCTGGCGGTCACGTCGCGCTTTCGATGTCGCACAGCCCGTTCGCGTCGGCCATGTCGACGCGGTCGAGGCGGGTCGGAGGAGAGCCGGAACTGTTCGCCGTTTCTCGAAGCTTCAACAGGGCGGTGCGCGACCCGCCGGTATGGCAGATGAGGAGACACCGGAGTACGTCATCCCGCCGGGCGGCGGCGTCCCGTGGATGGACCACACGATGGACGACACCGGCCGGCCGCCCGAACGGGACATCGCGATCACGGACGTCTCGACGATGGTCCTGCAGGCCAACTTCCAGTGGGGCATCGTCACAGTCGAGACGGACGCCGGGATCACCGGCATCGGCGCGGTCCACGGCGACGGCCCCCGGGACCCGGGCCGACTCGAGGGGGAGAACCCGCTGGACATCAACCGCCTGCGCGACGTGATGTGGGAGCCCGGTCCCGGCGTCGAGATGGCGCTGTGGGACATCAAGGGGAAACTGCTCGACGTGCCCGTCTACGAACTCCTGGGCGGGATCTATCGGGACTCCGTTCGGGTCTACTGCGACACCCACGGCGGCGAGTCCCTCGGCGAGGCCCAGTCGGGCACCGTCGACCCGCGCGAGGTGTACACGCCCGAGTCCTACGCAGAGGCCGCGCGCGAGGTGGTCGACGCGGGCTTCGACGCGCTCAAGTTCGACCTGGACGTGCGCACCCACGCCGACGTGGACACGCCCGCGCGACGACTGGACAACGCCGCCATCGAACACAAGGCCGCGCTCGTCGAGGCCGTCCGCGAGGAGGTCGGCTACGACGTGGACCTGGGTTTCGACCTCCACTGGAACTTTACTGTCGAGACCGCCACCCGCCTCGCGGAGAAGCTCGAACCCTACGATCTGGCGTGGCTCGAAGACCCCGTCCCGCCGCACAAGTACGGCGCCCACCGCCGGGTGCGCGAGGCCACCTCCTGCCCGATCATGACCGGCGAGAACCTCGCCGACCCCGGCGAGTTCAAGCAGATGCTCGACGCCGAGGGGATGGACGTGGCCGCACCGGACCTGCACAACTGCGGCGGCCTGCGCGATTTCCAGCGCATCGCCGCGCTCTGTGACCTGGAGGGGATCCCCATCGCCGCCCACAACATCCAGGGGCCGGTCGGCACGGTCGCCTCGGCCCACGTCGCCGCGTCGGTCCCGAACTTCGTCGCGCTGGAGTACCACGCCTTCGACGTGCCGTGGTTCGAGGACCTGGTCTCCCGGACCGGTGAGTCCGGCCCGATCATCGAGGACGGTTCCATCGACCTCCCGCAGGGGCCGGGGCTGGGCATCGAGATAAACCCCGACGTGGCCGCCGAATATTTGGTCGACGGCGAGGAACTGATCGTCTGAGCGCGACGCCTGGGCGGTTCCGGCTCACGGTCGACCTCCACTTTTACGGTCGCGCCCGCCGCGCGCAAGGGCATGGAGATCACCGGTTTTACCCTCGAATGCCTGACCGGCACGCTCGACGTCGACCCCGACGAGTTCTACGCCGAGCGCCTCGCCCGGCCGATCGACGTCTATCCCGAGTTCCGCCGCGAGACCGCGACGGACATGTTCGTCGGTGGCGGGAGCGAGGAGACCAACACCGCCGCGACCGAGGACGGCCTCGAGATCTCGCAGGTGTTCCTCCGCGTCGAGACCGACACCGAGGTCACCGGCGTCGTCGGCCCCGTCGCCGAGAAGTGGGTTCCACATATCGCCGGTTTCGAGGACCTGCTCGTCGGCGAGGACCCCCGGGCCACCGAGCACTGCTGGGATCTGATGTACCGCTCCGCTATCCACGGGCGCAAGGGCCAGACCGTCCAGGCCATCAGCGCCATCGACGTGGCGCTGTGGGACGCCAAAGGCAAGGCGCTGGACGAACCCGTCTACCGCCTTCTGGGCGGGCCCTGCCGGACCGACCTCCCCGTCTACGCGTCGATGCTGGGCTATCCCGTCGACCCCGCCAGCGTCCGCGAGCACGCTGCCGAGATGCAATCGCGAAGCATCGAGGCCCAGAAGTGGTTTTTCAGGTACGGCGTCGGAAGCGGCAGTGAGGGCAAGCAGGCCAACGAGGCCCTCGTCCGGGCGGCCCGCGAGGCCGTCGGCGAGGAGTACGACCTCTATTTCGACGCCTGGAGTTCCTGGAATCGCAGTTTCGCGCTGGAGATGTTCGACCGCATCGCGCCCTACGGTCCGGACTGGGTGGAGGAACCGGTCCGGGCCGACCGGATCGAGGGCTACGTCGAACTCCGCGAGGAAGCGCCCTTCCCCATCGCCGGCGGGGAACACGAGTACACTCGCTACGGCGCGCACGAACTCCTCTCGCGGGGCGCGGTGGACGTGCTCCAGCTGGACACGATGTGGGGCGGGGGCATCACGGAGATGCAACACGTCTGCTCGCTCGCTTCGGTCCACGACGTGCCGGTCGTCCCCCACGGCCACCTCGTCCACGCGAACGCCCACGTCATCGCCGCCCACCCCGAACCGCTCTGTCCGCTCGTGGAGTATCTCGACCGCTGGAACGAGAAAGACCAGTTCTTCTTCGCGAACGAGGTCAAACCCGAAGACGGGACCGTCTCGCCGCCCGACGTCCCGGGCGTCGGCGTCGCTATCGACAAGAGTCAGGTCGAGGAGCGCGAGACGGTCGGGGGGTGAGCGTTCGGGTCGCCGGTCTCGAAGACCGTGCTGTCGGTGACGGGGATCAGGGCTATCGAGGCCGGGGAAACCGCCGCCCGACCGCGCGACCGACGGCCGCGGCCCCGTCAGCCGCGGAGGTAGCCGCGCGTGTGTCGAGCGGCGACGGCGAGGTTGTGGGCAGCGTGAGCGACCATCGCGACCCAGAGCGACCCCGTGGCGAGGTAGGCGACGGCGAACCCGACTCCGAGCGCGGCGTAGGTCGCGAATGCCCGGACGAACTCGAAGGCCCCTCGCCCGTGGAGCAACACGTAGGGCACTGTCGCGAGCGCTATCGCCGGCCAGAGGTCGATACCGATCGATAGCAGCGCGGTGATGGCGAACCCGCGGTAGACGACTTCCTCACAGATCCCCGGTGTCACGCCGAAGACGAACACGCCGACGAGGCGCTGGTGTCGCGTCGCGGGCGTCCAGCCGTCGCGGGCCCGCTCCAGTTTCCGGTCGTCGAGCGGCGGCCTCGCGAGCACGTCCCGGTAGTATATCGAGAGGGCGACGAGGAGGACGCCCGCGAGCAAGAGTGCGAGTTCGGGTTCTGGGGGCGCGAGGCCGAGGGCCGCGAGGCCGGACCCGCTCGCGAGGACGAGGCCGACGGCGACGGCCGCGCTCGCCCAGTTCAGGACGGCGTAGGCCCACCACGACCGCAGGTACTGGCCGTCGGTCCGGGCGTGCCACGGCGTCCACGGCGCGAGTCGGGCGTTCAACTGGAAGACGACCGGGAGCGCGACCAGCAGGGTCGCGACGGCCGCCGGCGACACCGCGAACGCCTCGACGTGTTCGGCGACCCGCGACGCGTCGACGTACCCGGTGACCCGCGGCGCGTCGACCTGCACAGCGACGGCGCCCCGCATCGCCCACTCACCACGACGTGATGGTCACGTCTTTCAGCGGTCGCTCCAGCGGGACCGAGACGCGCCCGTCGGTGTAGTGTGAGGCGTACAGCCCCACCAGGATCTCCATCGTGTGACAGGCCTGCCGGCCCGACGACCGATTGGCCGCCTCACCCTCGATCAGATCGACGGCGTGGTCGACGGCGTTTGCGAAGGCCTCCTCGTGACCGTCGTCGTACCCGCCCGTCGGAGCCTCGCGCTCGTCGTGGCCGTCGTCGGTCGCCGCCCAGTAGCGCCAGCCGTCCTCCGCGTTGACCAGCCGCCCCTCCGTCCCGTTGAACCGGTGGTGGAAGGTCCCTTCGTCCCGGCGGCTGGTCCCGTCGTAGGTGACGAAGGTGCCGTCGTCGGTCACCACGAACCCGCCCGCCGCGGCGTCGTCGATATGGTCGTCGGTGAGGTGGGCCGCGGCCTGGTTCTCGCCGGTGACGTGGCCCGCGACCGTCTCGGCGCGGGCCTCCAGCAGGTAGACGACGGAGTCCACGACGTGCGTGCCCACGCGCAGGAGTTCCATCGGACTCCCACAGGAGACGGACGACACCTCGCCGATCAGGCCGTCGGCGACGGCCTCCTTGATCGCCTGGTTCTGCCGGTAGAAGCGCAGCGAGTGGTTGACGACGAGTTCGACCCCCTCGTCGTCGCAGGTGTCGACCATCGCCTCGGCGTCGCCCACGGAGCAGGCCAGCGGCTTCTCGCACCAGACCACGTCGAGGTCCCCCATCTCGGCGGCGTCTTCGACGTGTTCGCGGTGGAGCGTCGAGGGGGTACAGACCGAGAGGATATCGAGGTCGGCGTCTTCGAGCATGGCCTTGTGGCCGCGATACTGGCGCTCGGCGGGGATGTCCCACGCGCGGCCGAAGCGGTCGAGCGCTGCCTCGTCGATGTCGGCGACGGCGACCAGTTCCACGTTGTCGCTGGCAGCGTAGCCGCCGGCGTGGCTGGCGTCGACGGGGTCGGCACCGATGTCCTCCTCGGAGCCGTCGTAGATGCCCATCCCCGCGACGCCGCCCGTGCCGACGATTCCGGCGCGGTATGTCATATCTGCCCCGGCGGCCGCCAGGTCCCTGAATGTTACTGTGAGCCTCGCGGGTTCGAGTGGAGACTGGAGTGCGCCCGTCGCACACAGCGTGAAGCCTCGCCTCTGCAGGATCCACTTGGGCAGCCTCCGCAGACAGCGTGAAAGCCCCTGCAGCAACTACTGGGGCCGCCACCGCAAACAACCTGAAAGCCCCGACGCGTTCGACCGTCCGGGTCTCGCTGTGCGCCTCGGCCTCGTCCTCGTTCGCTTCGCTCACGAGGACTCCGGCCTGCGGTGTCTGCGCACGGCGCCTTTGGCGCCGTTCGCACGGGCCGAGGCGTCATTGACGCCTCGCGGCTTACGTCGTCCGGGACGGGTCGAACGCGCCGCCCCTTTCATTCCCGCCCACTCAGACCGTCCAACCAGCTGACGCGGGTGGGACTGAAAGGGGCCGGTCGCTCGTCGCCGCCCCGGCGACGTAAGCACTGCAGCGACCGAAGGGAGCGAAGCGCACAGCGAGCCGCGGCGGTACGAGCGACCGGGGGCTTTCACGCTGTCTGCGGTGGCGGCTGTTGCAGTCAGGCTGTTCGCGGTTGCTGCCGTCACCGTCGTCACGAGAGCGGTCACACCGTCGACTGCCGTGCCACTCACGAAGCAGCGCGGGCAATCACACGCTTCTCACCCACTCACTCTCGGACGCACGTCGCGTTCGAGAACCTCGTAGCCCTGCGCCGCGAGCGCGGCTTCGCGGTGGCGCTCGGCGGCGAGCCACTGCGGGAGTCGCCGCAGACCGAACCGCCGGTCGGACGTGACGCTCACATCGACCACTGTCGCGCCGCCGGACTCGCGGACTGTGACCGCGTCAGAGCCCAAGTCCTGTCTGCCTGCCGTGACGCGGAGATCGAGTGTAGCCCCCTCGTCCGCCGCCACCTCGCCCGTCGCCACCCCGTCGCGGTCCGTCTCGGTTTCCATCGTCACCGACCACAGCCCGAACAGCGAGGAGAGTTCGTAGCGACCGCCGTCGGTGGTGGTCTCGACGCTGTCGGCGACGCTCCACTGGAAGGCGAGGACGGGCGGGGTCGCGCCGACGAAGTCGGCCCGTATCGTCTCCGGGTCGGCGTCCGTCCGGAGCGTGGCCGACCCGCCCGTCTCGAACACCGGCGCGCGGACGGCGACGGCTGCCCCGAGCCCGACGACCAGCGCCGCGACGAACGGGAGTGCGACCACCGCCCCACCGACCGCGCCGACGACGGTGACCAGCAGCCCGCCGGTGAGGAGTCGCTCGGTGCGCCGATACCGGCGGACAACGGCCGCTACATCCTGCGAGAGCGTACCCCGTTCGCCGGGACCGAGCCGTTCGTCGGGTTCGACCTGTCCGCTGGAAACCATTTTCGCGGCTGTCACCGCCGCGCGGATAGTCGTTACGCTCGGCGTTCGCGTCTGCCACGCCTGCCCCGTCCGCGTCCACTGTGTCCCACGCTCCCGTCCGCCAGTTCGGATCCGCGATCCGAACGCTCAAAAGCCGGGATCGGTTGGGTCCGGTATGAGCGTCGCCGCGCGCCTGGGCTACCTGCTCGTCCTCCTCGCGGTCGGTGTCGGCGCGCGGCAGGTCGGACTTCTGAACGAGCGCCGCAGGGGCTGGCTCAACGACCTGGCCTTCTACGTCGCGCTCCCGGCACTCATCTTCTCGTCGACGTACGACCAGCCGCTCGCGGACCTCGTCTCGCCGGCGTTGGTCGGTGGCGCGCTCCTGGTGTTCGCGACGATGGTCGGACTGGCGTGGGCGGTCCACAGTCGCCGGGCCGCTCGCTCGCGCCGGAGCGTCGCAGTCGTGCAGTCGTATCACTCGAACCTCGGGTTCCTGGGCGTCCCGCTGGTCGGCGCGACGCTCGGCGAGTCCGCGGTCGCGACTGCCAGCGTCGTCCTCGGCGTCGGCGTGCTCACCCAGACCCCGCTGACCGTCGGGTCGCTCATCGCGATCAACGACGCCGACGCCGATATCGGGGACGAACTCCGCGGCATCGCGACCAACCCCGTCCTCATCGCGCTCGCCGCCGGCCTCACCGCCTCCCAGGTCGGCCTCTCGGTTCCGGGAACGGTCGACACCGGCCTCGGCGCCGTCTCCGAACTCGCGCTGCCCGTCGCGGTGCTGTGTGTCGGCTCCTCTCTCGTGCTGTCCAGCGAGGGGCTGGACTACGGCCTGACGGGGTCGGTCGTCGCGATGAAAGTGGGGGTGATGCCGCTGGTCGCCTGGGGGGTGTTCACCCTGCTGGCGGTCGACCCGGTCGCCATCGCACCCGCGGTTCTGATGTTCGGGATGCCGACGGCCGTCTCGACGTACGTGTACGCGAACGAACTCGGCGGCGACGCGCAACTGGCCTCGCTCAACGTCTTCGTCACCACCGTCGCCTCGCTGGCCAGCGTCGCCGTCATCGTGCAGGTGCTCGGGTGAGCGGCCGCGGCCTGCATCGACCGGGCGCCGACACACGGTTTTTTCGGCGTTCCCAACCCACCGCGGGTATGGCATATCATCACCTCGACCCCGACGCCCTCGACCCGACGCCTGACTATCCCTGCGACCGCCGCGGGGTCTCCGACGCGGTGGAACTCCACGCGCTCCATCTCGCCACCTACGAGATGGCCCCCGGCGAGCAACTCCCCCGCACCTACCACTACCACGATCGCCGCGAAGAGGCCTTCTACGTGCTCGACGGGACGCTGCACGTCGAGACGCCCGACAGTGAGTTCGTCGTCGAGTCCGGCGAGGTGTTCGTCGCCGAACCGGAGAGCCCCCATCGCGCGTACAACCCCGACTCGGCCGACGAGTCGGTGCGGGTGCTGGGGACGGGCGCGCCGAAGTCGGACATCGCCCACCCCTACGAGCCAGACGGCGAGTAGGCAGCGCCGTCCGGGAGCGAGTCGGGCGGTCCGACGGCGAGAGGGCCAGCGGTCCGGGACCGGGTCGCGCGGGAAAACTGGGTATCCTTTTGCCCCCACCGGTCGCAGGGGGTGGTATGACGAACAAGCAGGCAGTCCAGCAACGCATCGTCGACAGCGGCGTGACGGCGGTCCTGCGGGGGATCGACGAGTCGGACATCGTCCCAGTCGCCGAGGCCATCCACGAGGGCGGCGTGACGGCCATCGAGATCACGGCCGACGCCAAGCGCTGCAGCGACATGATCGCCGACGTCGACCGCGCGATGGAGGGCACCGACGCGGTCGTCGGCGCCGGTACTGTCATGGACGCCGCCGCCGCGCGCAACGTCATCGAGGCCGGCGCGGAGTTCGTCCTCGCGCCCAACCTGAACGAGGACGTCATCGACGTCTGCAACAGGGCAGGCGTCGTCGCTATTCCGGGCGTGATGACGCCCACCGAGGCAGCCCAGGCGATGGAGGCCGGCGCGGACATCCTGAAGATGTTCCCCGCTTCGACGGTCGGGCCGGGCCACATCGGCGCGCTCCAGGGCCCGCTGGGCGACGTGCCGATCATGCCGACCGGCGGCGTCTCGACGGACAACGTCGCCGACTACTTCGAGGCCGGTGCGGTGGCCGTCGGCGCCGGGTCGGCGCTGGTCGACTACGAGGCCATCGCGAACGACGACTGGGACGGGGTGCGAGAATCCGCCGCCGCGTTCGTCGAAGCTATCGAATCCGTGCGGGACTGAGACGCAACGCGCGCTCGCACCCGGTCGGTTGGTACTGACTACTTATCGCCGTCGAGAGCCTACGGCTCCCATGGCATCCGAACGCGAGGAGGTCGCGAACACGGTCGAGCGACTCGTCGAGGAGGCCGGCGGCTGGGACCACGTCACCGTCGATGAGCATCGCTTCGGCGGGACGGAGTTCCGGGTCGGACCGCGGGAGATCGGCCACGTTCACGCCTGGGGGATGCTCGACATCGCCTACCTGCGCAAACTCCGTGACGTCCTGATCGACGAGGGACACACCGGGATCCATCACCTCCTCGCGGAGTCGGGCTGGACAACCTATTACGTCGAGTCGGCCGCCGACTACGACCACGCGCGGTGGCTCCTCCGACTCTCCTATCTGTATCACGTCGCGGTCCTCCAGCAGACGCCCGCCGGTGCCGAGGAGTTCGTCGACGTGGACGTGGCGGCCGAACTCGACACGATGGACCTCGGCGACGACGTCCGCGCCGCGTTCGAGCGACGGTGACCAGCTCGCGGTCGACGGGCCGGTTGGCGGGCCGATCGCCGTCCCGTCACCGCTAAGGGCCCGCGCACGGACTGGCGCGTATGGAAGACCGGTCGCTCGACGACTTTCTCGACGCCGGCAGCGACGACTCCGACGAGAGCGACGCGACCGACGAAAGCGACGCGACCGCTGAGTCCGACACCAGTGATGCGAGCGGGGCGACCGACGAGCGGGTCGCAGACGAAGCGACCGAGGCGGAAGTCGAAGCGGCGACCGAGGCGGAAGTCGAAGCGGCGACCGAGGCGGAAGCCGAAACGACCGACACCGACGAGTCGGCCGGCGTCGACGCGGACGCGGTCGAGCCTGCGGTGTCGACCTACGTCTGGTCGGCGACCGGCGGCGAGTGTGCGGCCTGCGGCGCGACCGTCGACCGGCGCTGGCGACAGGACGACGAGCTGGTCTGTCCCGAGTGCAAGGAGTGGTAGGGTATCGTTCGGCGCCGACGCGGTTCGAGTCGCAATCGCACCTGATCCTGCGCGGTGGAAGTCTCCAGTTTGCCCAGAGCGGCTGGCTCCTCGAAAACCGACCCGAACAGCGACCGGTCAGTCGATCCGGATCGCGGGACGGCCCGGCTCGGCTTTGGCGGCGAGGTCGTCGTCGGCCTCGTCGGCGGACTGGACGACTATCTCGGCGTCGAACTCGCGTTCGATGAGCCAGGCGGCGCGTTCGAGCGCGGCCAGTTCCGCCCCGGGGGCGAGCACGTCGCCGAGCGCCTCGCGCTCGGCCTGCAGGTCCTGGGCGAAGTCGGCGGCGGCGTCGCCCTGTGTGCGGATCTCGTCGTGGCCCATCAGGTCGCCGATCAGGTTCGGGGCGTCGGACTCGCGGGCGAGCTCGTGGGCGCGGTGTTTCCAGTCGGGCGCGACGGCGAGCGTGACCGTCTCGGGGTTCTCGATGCCGACGGTGTCGACGATGTCGCGCACGTCCTCGCGGGTGTTCTCGACGAGGCGGGCCTCGATTTCGTAGTCGGCGGGCGCGTCGGCGCCGGGCCACTCGGCCTCGGCGATCAGCCCCTCCCCACCGAGACGCTCCCAGACCTGCTCGGCGACGTGGGGCGCGACGGGCGCGAGCAGTTTCGTGACGGTGACGACGCCGTTCTCGAAGACCTCGGCGTCGGGCGCGGTGTGGTCGCGGTAGCGGCGCAACAGGGAGACGAGTTCGCGGGCGGCCTGGAGCGCGTGGTTGAACCTGAAGGCCTCGAACTCCGCGGTGGCGGCCGCAGCGGTCGCCGCGATCTCGCGAGCGACGTAATCGTCGACGGGCTCGCGGGCCGCGTCGTCGGTCTCGACCGCGCCGTCGGCGAACGTCGCGGCGAGGTCGTGGACGTTCTGGAGGAACCCGTGAGCCGACTGGACGCCCTCGGGGTTCCAGGCGAAGTCCTTCTCGGGCTGGGCGGCCTCCATGATGAACAGCCGCGCGGTGTCGGCGCCGTACTCCTCGATGATGCGCTCGGGCGAGACGCCGTTGCCCCGAGATTTGGACATCTTGTTGCCGTTCTCGCCCAGCACCATCCCCTGGTTGGTGAGGTTGACGAAGGGTTCGCGCACCCCGTCGACGAGGTCGATGTCGTCGAGGACCTTCGTGAAAAAGCGGGCGTACAGCAGGTGCATCACGGCGTGTTCGATGCCGCCGACGTACCGGTCGACGGGCATCCAGTCGCTGGCCCGCTCGGTGTCGAAGGGCACCTCCTCGGCGTCGGGCGAGCAGTAGCGCAGGAAGTACCACGAGGAGTCGACGAAGGTGTCCATCGTGTCCGTCTCGCGCTCGGCGGGGCCGCCGCAGTCCGGACAGGTCGTCTCTTTCCACTCCGTCGCGGCGTCGAGCGGGTTGCCCGTCGTGTGGACGAACTCCGGCAGTTCGACCGGCAGTTCCTCGTCGGGGACGGGGACGAACCCGCAGTCGGGACAGTCGACCATCGGGATCGGCGTGCCCCAGTAGCGCTGCCGGGAGATGAGCCAGTCGCGCAGTTTGAACTCGACGCGGTGCTCGCCGTCGAAGACGTCGACGAACTCCTCGCGGGCCTCACCACTCGTGAGGCCGTCGTACTCGCCGGAGTCGACGAGGACGCCGTCTTCCGTGTAGGCGGCCGCCTCGACGTCGACCTCGTCGGGCGAGACTTCGGCGTCGGGTGCGGGTTCGACGACCTGCCGGATCGGGATGTCGTGTTCCTCGGCGAAGGCGTGGTCGCGCTCGTCGTGGGCCGGGACGGCGTAGAGCGCGCCCGTGCCGACGTCCTCCAGCACGTAGTCGGCGACGTAGACCGGGATGTCCTCGCCGGTGGCGGGGTTGGTTGCGTACTCGCCGGTGAAGGCGCCCGACGTCTCGTCGATCTCGTCGTCGTCGGCCGCCTCGACGCGGTCGACGTACGCGGCGACGTCGTCGTTCTCGGCGGCGAGTTGCTGGGCGACCTCGTGGCCGGGAGAGAGCGCGAAGAAGGTCGCGCCGTGGATGGTGTCGAGGCGAGTGGTGAAGATCTCGACGGAGTCGCCGGTCGTCAACTCGAACTCGACGGAGTCACCTTCCTGGCGGCCGATCCAGTTGCGCTGCATCTCGCGGACGTTGTTGGGCCACCCCTCCAGGTCGTCCAGCGCGTCGAGCAGTTCCTCGGCGTAGTCGGTGATCGTCAGGACCCACTGGTCGAGTTCGCGCGCCTCGACGGGGGTCTCACAGCGCCAGCAGACCTCGTCTTCCCCTTCGACCTGCTCGTCGGCGAGGACGGTCTCGCAGGAGGGACACCAGTTGATCTCCTCGGCCCGGCGGTCGACGAGGCCCTCGTCGCGAAAGCGCTGGAAGAGCCACTGGTTCCAGCGGTAGTACTCCGGTTCGCAGGTTGCGATCTCCCGGTCCCAGTCGTAGCCGAAGCCCATCGCCTGCAGCTGGGTCTTCATCGAGTCGATGCAGTCCAGCGTCCAGTCGCGCGGGTTCGTGTCGCGCTCGTTGGCGGCGTTCTCGGCGGGGAGACCGAAGGAGTCCCAGCCCATCGGGTGGAGGACCGACTCGCCGCGCATGCGCTCGAAGCGGGCGTAGGCGTCGGTGATGGTGTAGTTGCGCACGTGGCCCATGTGGAGGTCCCCGGAGGTGTAGGGGAACATCGCGAGGACGTACTCGGGGTCCGTCGCGTCGTCGGGGATACGGAAGACCCCTTCCTCGGCCCAGGTGCGTTGCCACTCGGGTTCGATCGCTCGATGGTCGAACCCCCGTTCCCGGTCGCGCTGCGCTCCAGTCCCGGCAGTCATATCCCCACGTCGGACTGGGACACTGCTATAGCTTTCCCTTCAGTGGGATCGTGGGGCACGGACTGTCCAGACTACCTCGCTACTCGTCGGGTTCCAGATATGATGCCATCGACTCGGCCACGCGGTCGACGAAGTCGTCGGTCACCGTTCCCTGAACACCGACGACGTGCAGGTCGTCTTTCAGCGTCGCGACGCTCCACGGGAGCACGAAACTCCGGTCGGGCGGCTCGCCGCGCTGCCACCCGTCACTCGGCACCCGGATGCTCTCGGCGTGGTGGGATTGCGTCGTCAGCGCCACTGCGATCGACTCCTCGTCCGCGTACGGCAGGGGAGGTCCCGACACGACCAGCCACGGTCGGGGGTTGTCAGTATCGGCGTTGAACGGGTCCGGCGCCCACACCACGGTCCCGCGGTCGACCACTGCCGATCAGTGCTCCCCGTCGTCAGTTCGGTCCCGGTCCTCTGTCTCGTCGGTGTGGTCTGGCGGATACACCGCCGTTTCCGCCCAGGCCGCGACCTCCTCGTCGGTGAATCCACCGTCGCGCTCGTCGGCCGTCGCTGCGCCGAGCGCACCCGCCGAAGCGACCGCGTGTTCCTCGTCGGCGATCGACCAGTACTCGCCGCGGTGGTCGACGAGGCCACGCTCTTCGAGGCGCGCGAGCGTCGGCCCGACGCTCCCTCGGGGCACGTCCACCGCCGCGACGACCTCCCGCTGTCGGAACGCCCGGTCCGCGTTCGCGAGCAGGAAGCGGTAGATGCGCCCTTGCGTCGTGTCCGGTGAGAGGTCCGGTCGCCCCTCCCCGTCCTCGATGGTCCGGAACTCGTCTTTCGATATCGGCATCCTGTATCGGTTTATATTCGATCGTATTAGAAGGTATCGGCGCTCGCGAGTATCGACTGCCGCCAACGCCGTGGCTTTAGGTCGGTGGCGTCCCTGCTCCCGCTATGCGCGTCGTCTCTCTACTCCCGTCAGCCACCGAGATCTGTTTCGCCCTCGGCATCGAACCCGTGGGGGTTTCCCACGAGTGCGACTGGCCGCCCGAAGCCGCCGAGAAGCCCGCGGTCAACCGCTCGCGAGTCGACCCCGACGCCAGCAGCGCCGAGATCAACGAACAGGTCGCACAGGCCGAAGCCGAGGGCGGCGTCTACGAGATCAAAGTCGACACGCTCGCCGATCTCGACCCCGACGTGGTCGTCACGCAGGGCGTCTGCGACGTCTGCGCCGTCGATACCCTGCTGGTGGAGGACGCTATCGTGCAGGCGGGGATCGACGCCGAGGTCGTGACCAGCGACGTTCACAGCCTCGCCGACCTGTACGCCGACGTCGAGCGCCTCGGTGCGGTGTTCGACCGCGAGGAGCGCGCCGCGGACCTCGTCGCGGACCTGCGCGAGCGCGTCGCGACGGTCGAGTCACGCGTCTCCGAGGAGGTGGACGACCGGCCCAGCGTCGCGGTGTTCGACTGGCTCGACCCCGTGATGGTCGCGGGCCACTGGATCCCCGAACTCGTCGAACTCGCCGGCGGGACGTACCCGATGGCCGACCCCGGTGACCGCTCGACGCCCCGCGAGTGGGGTGCGGTTCGCGAGGCCGACCCCGACGTCGTCGTCGCCGCGCCCTGCGGGTTCGGGCTGGACCAGGCGCTCGACGCCCGCACGGACCTGACCGACCGCCACGGCCGGGCGGACCTGTCGGCCGTCGAGTCGGGCGACGTCTACGCGATGGACGGCCACCACTACGTCAACCGACCGGGCCCCCGACTCGTCGACACACTCGAACACCTCGCCGGTCTCTTGCACCCCGAGACTTTCGACGCGCCGCCCCGCGACGTGGCTCGCGCGCTCCCGACCGACCCGACCAGCGCCGACGGACCGCGGGCCTGAGCGGACCGACCGACCGGAACGGCCGCTGTCGTTGCTTACCGGTCGCTGTCGTTGCTTACTGTCGCCTAGTCGGTGCGTAGCTTAGTGTGACCGTCGCCAACCGGGGCTATGAGTATCGCCTGGCGGGTCGCCGGCGCTCTCGGCGGTGGCCTCGGACTGGCCTCGCTCTTCCAGCACTACGTCAGACTCACGGGCTCGGTTGCCGGAATCGAACTGGTCCGGGACGATCTCACTCTCTTCGACCTGGTGGACCTGGCGGAGCGAACCGACGGCGACCCGGAGTCGGTGCAGCTGCTGATCGTGGTGATAGCCATCGGGTCGGTGCTGGCGCTCGTCGGCGCGTTCGTCAGTGCCTCGCTCGCGGCGCTCGGTGGGATCGTGCAGGCTGTCGCCGCTGCCTGGTTCGCGCTCTCGATATCCGACATCGGCGGGACCGTACTGGGGATCGCCTCGGTCGAGTTCTCGTTCGAGACCGGCTTTTTCGTGCTCGTGCTCGCGGGTCTGTGCTCGCTCTCGGCGCTCGTGGTCGAGTGAGGAGGCGGGGCTCTGCGGACAGCGATCGGACGAAAAGTGGGCGACGAGAGCGCGCTGTCACACGATCAGACGGCGGCGAGTCCCACGTACAGGTTCGTCAAGACGACGGCGACACCGGCGCCGATGATCCCGAGGAACCAGACTCGCCAGCCGGGAACGCTCTCGACGACCGACCGACACTCCAGCAGGACGACGCCGGCGTACAACACCACGGCCGCTTTCAGCGCCACGACCAGCAGCGGCTCGTGGGTCAACAGGACTCTGATCCAGGGGTTTGCCTCCAGCGTGGGCCCCGCGTGGGCCGCCGCGACGAACGTCGATACCGCGTCTCCGAATCCCCAGATGACCACGACCGACAACACCAACTCGACGTAGCTCGGCTTCTCGAGTCTGATAGCGGTCAGGTCCAGCGCATCCGAGATCGTTTCTGCCTCTGACATCCGAATCCGGAACGGGCGTCGTCCCGATACCGTGTCTTGACGGACCCAGTATAAGTCTCACCGACAGAATATCATGGTTGATATCGGGGGTGGATAGAAATCGGAAGTGTGGACGTGGCTGAATCAGTCGCGACCGCAGACGGTACCGCGCCCGCGCTCAAGGCAGTGAGATGGAAGTGTGCGATCGCGGTTCCTGGTGGACTGAAAGGACGGGGCGTGCGAGGCGCTTGCGCCTCGACCGCGAACGGCGCTTGTCGCCGTGAGCGAGCGGGGCGAGGGCTTTCAGCGCCGAGGATCGACTGCGGTCGCGGTGGCGTCCGCAGTGGCGGTTGCTGTGACTCGTAGCGAACGCGTCGGAAAATCCTCTCCACGCCGTCGTCAACAGGTCCAAGACGGTGTGGCCGAAAGAGAGGCTGTGACCGACGACACACACTCTGACGGTGAGCCGCCGCCGGCGGAAGCCGTCGACGACACGCCGACAGTCACCTGCTCGCGCTGTGACCGCGCGTGGGACCTCGCGTACGAACTCGACGACCTCGGAGTCGGCAATCAGGCCGTCGAGCAGTTCGCGCTGGACCACCGGCGCCACACCGGCCACTTCCCCGACGACGTGGCGACCTGGCGCGCGGACTGTCGCAACTGTCCGGAGGGGTCGGAACATCTCGGCGAGCGCGCCGCGACGCGGTGGGCCGAAACGCACGCCCGGCACACGCGCCATGCCGTCGCGGTCCGCGGCGGGCCCGACGGGGAACCGACGGTCGTCGAGGATCCCGGTGGGTTATCGGAGCACTGACCGCCCGCAGAAGCGCCGCTACTCGTCGGGAACGTCGGGGTCGTCGCTCTCGGTTCTCGTCTTGTCGACGTCGAGGTCGCCGAAGTAGATGTCGGCGCCGTCCTGTGCGACCTTCTCGGCGAGGACGGCACACTTGACGCGCATGGGGGAGATGTCGACGCCGAGCATGTCGACGATGTCGTCGCGGTCCAGCTCGCGCAACTCGTCGACGGCCATACCGGCGAGTCGCTCCGAGAGCATGGAGGCCGAGGCCTGCGAGATGGCACAGCCGTCGCCGCGGAAGGCGACGCGCTCGACGGTCTCCTCGTCCTCGGAGAGGACGACGTCCATCTCGATAGTGTCGCCACACATCGGGTTCTCGCCGACGTGGGTGAACGTGGCGTCCTCGATCTCGCCGTAATTCCGCGGGTTTTTGTAGTGATCGAGGATTTGCTGTCGGTACATGTCCGATCCACCGATGCCCATTGTTGGGTGAGTGTACGCGAGTCCGCCGGAAAAGGGTTCCGAGGGAGCCTCCCGCACGCTCGCGGCCGATTCCACGGTGGGTCACACGCCGCCTGGCGCGCGAGCGAGCGACTCGCGGCCAGCCACCCCTCGTCCGTCACGGATCGCGAACTGGTCGACCGTGCCGGCGGGCGTCGTCACGAAGCGAAAAAGTACACGGAAGATTATTACCCCTCGTTACAACAGTAAGGATAGGACACAGGGATATGTTTGACCGAGTCACTGATCTGTCGGAGAACCTGACTGGGGGGGCAGGCTCTTCGGGGGACGCCGACCCCGGCCCATTGGCCGACCTCCTCGACGACGACGAGCAACTCGCTCACGTTCTCGCCAACGGCGGTACTATCCAGTATACGAAAGACGGGCGCGAAACGACGGTCGAACCGAGCGACGACCACAACGCGTTCGTCCTCGTCACAGACTCGCGGATCCTCTTCGTCCTCGGGGACCAGCCCGAGGAGATCGAGATCGAGATCGAGATGACCGACCTGACGGCCAGCCACATCCGGAGCGGTCTCCTCAGCTCGAAACTGGTCGTCAAGACCGACGACGAATCCGTCGTCTTCGGCCCCGACGAGGGCGACCTGGAGGCCGCCGAGGACTTCATCGACCGTATCGGGGACTGCTGGGTGGACATGCAGACGGCGTTCGCGCAGGCTCGCGCCGAGATGACCGACTTCGAGGAGCGCTGCGCCAGCGGCAAGGACCCCCGCGAGATGGCCCTCAGCGCGAAGTCACACCTCTCGAAGGCCCGCCACGCCGCGACCCGCCAGGACGGGGCCCCGACCGACAAGATAAACGCCCGGATCGACAAGGTGGAGGTCGAACTCGAGCGGCGCCGCGTCGGCGCGTGGCTCGAACGAGCCGAGACGAACGTCGAGCGCGTCGGCGAGACACGCGACGGCGATTCGTGGGGCGACGACGCCCTGATCGCGCTCGTCGACGCCACCGAGGCGGTCGACCGCGCCCGCGAGACGGTCGAGGACTCGAACCACCCGCCCGAGGACGTCGAGGAGCGACTGGCGACGCTGAGCGACCGGGTCGACGCGCTCGCCGACGAGTTCGTCGCCGACGTCGAGACCGGTATCACCGAGGCGCGCGCGGCCGAGGACCCGCTCGAGGCCGCCGATCGCTGGGAGACGGTCGCCGACCGCTACCGGTCGGCACTCGACGCCGGCTGGGACGGCGTCGCCGACCGGTCGGCCGACGCACTGAAGTATCAGCTCACCTGGGTCGACGCCAAGCGCGTCGACGCGCTCGCCGAACACGCCCGCCAGCGCGAGCGCGAGGGTGACGAGTCCGACGACAGCGACCGCGCACAGGACTGCTTCGAGGACGCCGAGGAGTGGCTCGAACGCGCCATCGACCTCTCGCAGTCCCGCGACGTCGGCACCGAGGACGTGTTCGCGTCCGCGCTCGACCGCGTCGAGGAGAAGAAACTCGAACAGTCCGGCTGGGAGTTCGGCAAGGCGTAAACTACCCCACCCTACTCCCTGGGCGCTCCGCACCTCGGTCCTCGAGGGTGGGGCTTTGATGTGGACTCCCGGCAATCAGGCACCAGCAATCGGCTGGTGACTCTCGCCGTTCAACGTCCCACCATTTATACGCACGTCTACTGGTGCGTCTCCGCTCCCCGACTTGGGCGAGGACCGGAGTCTATGTGTTCGCTTCCGAGCGTACCGCATCCCAATATTCTTTGCGCCGTTGTAGTCGGCGTTCACTTCGTACCCGCATTTCTGGCAACAGAAGCGTTCTCCGCGGCGGTTGTTGTCGTGTGTGAACCCACAGTCCGTTCGAGAACAGCGTTGTGACGTGTGGTTCGGCTCGACCTGTTCCACGGAGATGTCGCGCTCAGGTGCCTTGTAGGAGACGTACTCGTAGAGCCGTCGAAACGCCCAAACGTGGTGCCACTCTGCCTGCGGAAGCCGCTCACGTATATCGGTCAGGTCCTCGAACACGATAACATCGCAGTCGTGTTCGACGGCTTCCGTGACGATCTCGTTGGCGACGGTGTGGATGTACTGTTTGCGCCACGCTTCTTCTCGCTTCCCGAGGCGACGCACGGCGTTGTGCGCGGCTTGTGTCCCGCGCTGTTGCAGCTCTCCCCGCCGTTTCTCGAACTCCCGGCACCAGTGATCGTAGTCGTCTCCCTGCCAGAAGCGTCCCGTTGAGGAGACGGCGAGGCTGTTGACGCCGAGGTCGATCCCGAGGACTGTTTGGTGCTCGGTATCTTCCGAAACCTCGGACGGATCGCCGTCTCCGTCGGAGTCGTACTTCCGGGTGGTAATGTGGAAGTAGAACTTGTCGTCCACTGCGTCGTACTGGAGTGTACTCGCTCGAAACTCAAACTCCTCAGACAGCACGTATTGCTCATATGGAGTGGGGCTGTCCGAGGGAAGTTCAAATTCGCACTCGACACGCCCGTTAACAGTCGAGAGCGAGACTTTGTTTCGATAGAACGTGGCGCTCCGTTTGTCGTACACCATACTCCATGACGTGAACTCCGGTTGGCTCACCCGTTTCTCTTGCTTCCACCGTTCGACACATCCGGTGACGGCTTGGACAGCGCGGCGGATGGCTTCTTGAACGAGGTTCGCGGTAAGTTCGGTTTCGTCGCGGAGGTCGTCATAGAGCGCGTTTCGTGCAGTCGTGTTGGCCGTGACGCACTCAGTGTAGGAGCGGTCGGACCAACAGAACTCGGCAGCACGGTTGGCACAATGAAGGAACTGCCGCGCGGATTCGTGGAGGTCATCGCGGCGCTCGTCGGGAACGACGAGTTTGACAGGTGCGGTACGCCGGACCTCTATATTTCAGATTAGTAGCTAACGGTTCTTAAACACTCGGGAGTCGGGCGGTCGTAGTATGCCGGTTGTATCGCACCATGTCGGTTTCCTCCCCGGCCTACTCGCTCACTACGTTCGCTCCTCGAGGCCGGAGGCTCCACCTCGAAAGTGCTGAACTGCCACCGCACGCCATCGTCTCTCCGTCTCGTCCACCAGTACCGCACGACCGGGCGGCGATCTCACGACTTGTGGCCAAACGTTCGGAATCTCCGGATCCCCGAAAACTACTTGGTATCATGGTTGTTATTGACACACAAGGGTTGACAATGGCTCCAGAACTCGACGACCAGGGATTCGACTCGGCAACGAACAGGGGGGACGAGGGGGAGGCCGAGGTGGCCGGGGTTCTGGCGCGGTTGTGGACGCGGCGGCCGGTCAGCGGCCGACAGATCGAGGTCATCGACCGGTTGAGTTCGCTCGCCTCGAAGAGCGGGCTCGACGACTTCGACGTCCAGACGTGGCCGGACAAGGTCGTCTGCTCGGAACACACGCAACGCTCGGACGTCGTCCAGACCTACGAGACGGTCCGGACGTGGGCCGACGAACACGACCGGGAGATCGAACCGCCCTTCGAGCGGCGGACGGTCACTTCACTCGTCGGCCGGACCGAGGAGATACTCACGCTGCCTGTGCTCTGTCTGACCGTCTACGAGGACGGCGACCTCCGCGGCGTGTTCCCCAGTCGTGACAGCGACCGGACCTGCGAGATCATCGATTTCCTCGACGCCTTGGAGTCGACCGGCGACCTCGATGCAGTCGATGCTGTTCCTCCGACTGAGTGATCGCTACCGCTATTTTTCGCGGATACTACGCCGGTCAAAACCCGCCCTACCGCCCCCCGCGGGACCGGATCGTCTCGGCGACGCGCTCCGGGTCGGACACGAACGCGATGGACGAGCGCGGTTCTCTGTCCGCCAGGGCGTCCTCGGGGGGGCTATCGTCCCGCTCGAAGGACACCGTTCCGGCGTCGAGCCACAGCGGACTTCCGAACGCCCCGCGCTCGACCGAGACGTCGCGGATGCGGTCGTACGGCACTGCCCACTGCGGTTCCCCGATGGCGCTGTCGTACGCTACCAGTTCGTCGTCGTAGAACCGGTACTCGACCCCACCGAGCGCGAGTCTCAGGTGTCCGACGCTCAGTACCGAGAGCATCGCGAGCAGGCCGAACACGAACGCGTTCACGACCAGAAAGAAGCTCACGGCCCCGCCGAGCAGCGCGACCAGCGAGAACAGGACCATGAACAGCAGACAGACGCGGAGACTGAGCCCGGCGCCGCTGATCTGCTCGTCGACAGCGAGACCGGCCACCAGCGCGTTGAGGACGCCCGCGGCGACCACCGACCTGGATGCCGGTGCGACCGTCTCGAAGGGCCTCCGGTCAGGGGTCGACGGCGGCGTGAGCACGACCGCCCCCTGTCCCGTGGATTTCGAGCGGAGCCACGAAATCACGCGGTCGTCGCCCGCCCCGATTTCGGAGCCCGGGGCCCCGGCCCCCGAGGTCTGATTCCCGGTCTCGGGACCGGTCCCGAATTTCGTGCGGGACACCCGAACAGCGTAGGCCACTCTGAGGCCGACGACGAGCAGCGCCACGGCCATCGCCCCACTCCGTGTGCTCTCGATGCCATTCTCCGCGACGAGCGACGCCGTGAAACCGGCGGCGACGTACAGCACCCCGCCGTAGAGGACGAACAGGCCCTGTCGCTTCCACGGGTTGACTGCGACCGGCGGCCGGCGCTCGTAGGCCCCCGTGGCGACGTGTTCCCGAAGCAGCAGCCACGACTTCGCCGCCGCCGCGACGGCCCCGGCGGCGAACAGGAACGGCGTGGCGGCGTTGCGCCAGAACGCTCCCGGGACACTGAGGGCCGCAACGAGCACCGTCGGAACGGATATCAGCGCCCCCCACCACAGCGTCGTCACCGCCACCGGGACGTTCTTCGGGTAGAGCGGAGGCAGTCGGTCGGTGAGGGTGACCGTCCCGCGCTTGTGTTTCAACAGCCGAACGGGAAGCAGGATCCGCGCCGGGTCGATGTCTCTCGTCTGCCGTGCGAGCAACCGCTGTACGCCCACACGGCACATCAGGAACAGGAGGTCTATCCAGTACAGGACGGCGACAGCCACTATCGCCAGATACCCGTACGCGGCGGTCGAGGCCGCCGCCACCGCCTCGACACACAGCGCCGCGAGGACGACCCTGCGATTCCGACTCACGCGAACGCGACAGCCCCGCCCCTGCGGATGACGCGCTCACCCGTCTCGGTCGGCCGTGTGCGGTCCGTGCGACCGAGTCCGGGAACTGGCGTTTGGAAGCCGACACCGAGGCGACTGGACGCTGGCCCGCGCCCCGCGCCGGTGGGACGCTTCCGTCGCGTTCCGGCGGCGTCTCTCGACCGGGTTCGGGCGCGCAACCGATGACACTCACTCATCGGTTCGGTTGTTTCGCTCCTCGCGTCAAGAAATCCACGTCGCTGTATCAGGCTCGGAAACACCGGTTCGGGTCGGCTGTCCTGCTGTCTCTTCCAGGGCCGGAACTTCGCTGTTCAAACCTCCGCTGGAGTTTCTGCCGACGCGGACCACTCGCTGTCGCTCGCGGTGTGATGTCGGCAGGAAACGTCCGGACGGAGATGTGAACCGAGGCGAGAAATGCTCGCGTCGCTGCGCGTTCCTCGCGTGTTCAAATCTCCGCGCGGAGTTTCATCGACGCAGTCGCCTCGCTGTCGCTCGGCAGTCTGCGTCGACAGAAACGTCCGGACGGAGATTTGAACTCCGGTCCCTGGCTCCGCAAGCCAAGAGGATAGTCCACTACCCTACCCGGACTCATCTCTCCGTAGCGCGGAGGTAAGTAAAGGGGTTACGATCCGACCACCGAACGTCAAACACTCACTTGAACGTCCGCAACGGGCTTTATATCAGGGTACGACTGTTCTCCCATGAATCGACGACAGGCCCTCCGCGCGGTCTCGGCGGCCGGCGCGTTCGCCGTGGCGGGCTGTCTCGCCAGCGGCTCCGGCGACGACCCGACCGACACGCCCGGCGGGGACGCTGACGACGACCCGACCGCGTCCGATCGGCCCGCGGACACGCGCTCGGACGCCCAGACCCGCTCACCGACCGACGTGCATACCGCCCGGACCGACTGGTCGGACGGCACCGCCAGTTCGACCGACACCTCGGACGCCAGCCACGTCGACACCGTCGCCGGCACGCCGCCCGGTGACGGCGGCCCCTCCGCGACGCCGACCGCACCGACAGACAAAGCGTTCGAAGTCCTCGAGCGCGGCTGTGGCGGCCAGGACGACAGCGCCACCGTCTCCTTCGACGACGGCGTCACCGTCTCCGGTGCGATCTGGGGCAACGACGGCTGTTACACCGCGCGCCTCGTCGAGACGCGCTCGGGCGCCGACACGCTGACTGTCGTCGTCGAATCCGAACCCGAGGGCACTACTCCCCGCGCCTGCGTCGAGTGCATCTACCGGATCGACTACGAGGCCCGCTTCGCGTTCGCGGGGTCGGGCCCCGACGAGGTCGTCGTCGTCCACGTCCACGGCGACGAGCGAACGACGATCGAGACGACGCGACGGCGATGAACCGTCGGACCCTCCTGCTGTCGGCGGGCGGACTGGCTGCGACCGGCGGCGTCGCGGCGACGGGCGCGCTCGCCGCCGGCGAGTCGTTGCTCGGCGGTGGACCGACGACCACCGACGCCGTCGTCGAGGCGAAGTCGATCACCGGCCGCCGCGCGGACACCCGCTCCGGCCTGCTCCTCGCCCACCGCGGGACGCTCTCGGTCGACAGCGAGGCTCTGACCGGCGAGTTCGAGAGCTGGCGGGACGTCACCGTCGGCGACGACCTCCACGACCGCCTGCGGTTCGACTATCTCGACATCCAGTTCAACCTCCACCTCCGCACGGCCGAGCGTGGGCGCGGCGATTCCACCGGGACGGCCGAGGGACCGAACGCGTCCGAGGGTTCGAACGCGTCCGAGGCGGCGACGGTGACGGCCTACGAGGCGAGCCGCGCCGATTTCAACGCCGCGCAGGTCGGCGACCGCGTCTCCGCCCGACTGACCGACGACCGCGTGCCGCGGGTCGCGAGCCTCTCGGTCATCGACGACTGACCCGCTTTCTGCCTCGTCGCCCTCGACTTTATGACGGAAGCCGGGACCAGCCCGGGGTATGCGAGCGAGCAGCGACACGGGCCCGGGCCGACCGTCGCGGCGCGCGACCGACCGCGGCGTCGCGGCCGTCGGCGCTCGGGCGAAACCGACAGACCTGAACGGGATATATGGAGGCGTCTCGAGCGGCGGAGAAGGGCAACGGCAACGCTTAAGCGGCGAGCAACCATGACCCAGCCTAGACTAATGGGAGCTATCGAGGACGTCTACGAGGACCTCGAGACGGACGTCTCCGAGGAGGAGTTCAGGGAGGCCGTCGAGGAGAAAGTCGAGCAGATGGGCGGGCTCGCAGACGAGGAGACGGCCGCGATGCTCCTCGCGCACGAACTCAACGAGGGGGAAGTCGAGGCGATCGCGGACATCGAACCCGGCATGGACGAGGTGAAGTTCCTCGCGAAGGTCGTCTCAGTCGGCGAGTTGCGCACCTTCGAGCGCGACGGAGAAGACGAGGACGGCCGCGTCGTCAACGTCGACGCCGCCGACGAGACAGACAGCGTCCGACTGGCCTTCTGGGACGGGCAGGCCCAGTCTATCGTCGAGGGGCAACTCGAGGAAGGGCAGGTCCTCCGGATCAAGGGCCGCCCGAAGGACGGCTACAACGGGCTGGAAGTCTCCGTCGACAAGGCCGAACCCGACGACGACGCGGAGATCGACGTCGACCTCGGGGAGGGGTCGACCGTCGACGCGCTCCGGATGGGTCAGTCCGACGTCAACGTCCGCGGTATCGTCCTGGAGACCGACTCCATCCGCACCTTCGACCGCGACGACGGCTCCGAGGGGAGAGTCGCGAACTTCCTGCTGGGCGACGAGACCGGCCGCGTCAGGGTGACGCTGTGGGACGACCGCGCCGACCGCGCCGCGGAACTCTCGCCGGGCACGCCCGTCGAAGTCGTCGACGGCTACGTCCGCGAGCGCGAGGGCGATCTCGAACTCCACGTCGGCGACCACGGCGCCGTCGACGAAATCGACGAGGCCGTCGAGTTCACGCCCGAGACCGAACCGATCGGCGGCGTCGAGATGGACGAGACCGTCGACATCGGCGGCGTCGTGCGCTCGGCCGACCCCAAGCGCACCTTCGACCGCGACGACGGCTCCGAGGGACAGGTCCGCAACGTCAGAATCCAGGACGACTCCGGAGACATCCGCGTGGCGCTGTGGGGTGAGAAGGCGGACAAGGACATCGCGCCGGGCGACGAGGTGTTCGTCGCGGACGCGGAGATTCAGGACGGCTGGCAGGACGACCTCGAAGCGTCGGCGGGCTGGCAGTCGACTGTGGTCGTCCTCGACGAGAACACCGGTGCCGGCGCGACCGCGCCCGCCGCGGGCGGTGCGAGCGGCGGCAGCGGCGGGAACGCCGGCGGCGGGAGCGATGGCAGTTCCGCGGGTCTCGATGCGTTCACCGGCGACTCCGATGGCGGCTCGGGCGGATCGAGCGACGGTTCGGGTGGTGCGTCGGAGAGCGCGAGCGGTGCTGGCGGCTCCGCTGCGGCCGCGACCGCCGCGAGCGAGGAGCGGGAGTTCACGGGGACGGTCGTCCAGACGGGGAACCCGGTCATCCTCGACGACGGCGAGGAGACGATGCAGGTCGACACGGACGCGACGCTCACGCTCGGCCAGGAAGTCACCGCCCGCGGGCGGTTCGACGGTGACCGACTCGACGCCGAGGACGTGTTCTGACCGGAGGCGGCGTCCGCTGTCGTCCACCCGTTTGTCCGGGACGGTTCCGGATCCGATCCCTCGAACGGGATCCGGTGACCGAACGCCCGCCGCGTCGCGTCCGCACAGGCGCTTTCGGAAACGCTTAAGGCCGGAACAACCCGCGTGTGGTGTATGAGCGTCGAGTTACCGTTCGCGCCGGTGGACACGATCATCCGGCGCAACGCCGGGAACTTGCGGGTCAGCGCCGAGGCCGCCGAGGAACTCGCCCGCCGTATCCAGGACGAGGGCGCGCGCCTGGCGGCCCTGGCCGCCGAGGAGGCGACGGCCGACGGACGCAAGACCCTGATGGCCGCCGACTTCGGTGTCGACGAGTCCGGCGACAAAGACGCCCTCGAACTCCCCATCGCGCCGGTCGACCGGATCGCCCGGTTGGACATCGACGACTACCGCGTCTCGATGGACGCGCGCATCGCGCTGGCGGGGCAACTCGAGACCTACGCCGACACGGTCGCGGCCGCGGCGGCGGACCTGGCGCGCCACGCCGACCGCCGAACAGTCAAGGCCGAGGACGTCGAAGCCTACTTCGAACTGGAACAGTACTTCGAATGAACTTCGGCTACCGAGAGGTCTGTCTGGACCACGACACCGGTCGGCGACACCCGGAGAGTCCCGACCGACTGCGCGCAATCAGACAGGGTCTCTCGGAGTCCTACGGCGTCGAGTACGTCGCGGCCGACGACGCCAGTCGAGCGCAGGTCACCGCCGTCCACGACCCCGACTACGTCGACGAGTTCGAGGCTTTCTGTGCGGACGGCGGCGGCGACTGGGACACCGACACCGTCGCCGTCGAGGCGACGTGGGACGCTGCCCTCGCGAGTGCGGGGCTGGCCAACTGGGCCGCCCGCGCCGCGCTCGACGGTGCAGACGGCCGTGACACGCCGTTCGCCTTGGGGCGTCCGCCGGGCCACCACGCCGTCGGGGACGACGCGATGGGGTTTTGTTTCTTCAACAACGCCGCCGTCGCCGCCCAGCACGCCATCGACGACCGCGACGTCGACCGCGTCGCGATCTTCGACTGGGACGTCCACCACGGCAACGGCACGCAGGACATCTTCCTCGACCGTGAGGACGTCTTCTACGCCTCCGTCCACGAGGAGGGGCTCTACCCCGGGACGGGTGATCTCACCGAGATCGGAACCGGCGACGCAGAGGGGACGACGCTGAACGTCCCCTTCCCGCCGGGGACGTCGACGACGGGCTATCTCGCCGCCGTCGACGAACTGGTCTGTCCGGCCTTCGAGGCGTTCGACCCCGACCTCGTGTTGATCTCGGCGGGGTTCGACGCCCACGAACACGACCCCATCTCGCGGATGCGCGTCTCGACGGAGGGGTACGGCTGTCTCGCCGACCGGTTCCAGGCCTTCGCCGACCGGACCGACTGCGCGCTCGGGTTCGTCCTCGAGGGCGGCTACGGCCTCGATACGCTGACCGACAGCGTCCGGACGGTCCACGAGGTGTTCGACGGCTACGAGCCCGTCGAACCCGACGACGCGGTCCAGGAGAGCGCCCGCGAAGTCATCGAGGACGTGAAGACACAGGGGTTCGATCTGGCCGACCCGGTCGTGCCCGACGACGCTGACGGCCCGGCCGAAACCGATTCTGACGCCGACGGACCCGACGACGGGAGCGATTCGCGGCCGAACGCAGACAGCTGACCCGGTGGTGTGTCAGACTGTCACACGGCTGGCAGTTGTGTCAGGGCACGCAAGAAAACGTATAATTACCTGTGTTCGCAATAGGTAGGCTGGAGTGACTACATCTCGTGTGCTGCTGTACGCAAAGTGCCTGTCGTGATACAGAGGCAACGCTCGATTCACTGACGCCCAGTGCGAAGTTCGTCTACACGGTCCTCGACTACGAGGGCCCGCTGACTCAGAAGACGCTCGCCGAGGAGACCCGCCTCTCACAGCGCAGCGTCCGCACCGCACTCAGCGACCTGACCGACGAGGGCCTGGTCGAAGAGCGGATCTATCCGGCGGACGCTCGCCAGCGCCTCTACGCCGTCGACGACGACTGAGTCGAACCGCACCTGGCGCGACCCCGACTTTTTCGGACTCGCCCGCGCGCCGACGAGTCCCCCGACCGCACGGTCGATCCCGTTGATTTCGCCCGCTCTTTCCAGCGCTCGAAGTATTCCGTCGGACCGAACAGGTCAGAGTCGCGCACATCGTGAGTGGATGCAACCAGCGAGTGGATGCAGTCGACAAGCGGTGCAGTCGGTGCCTGAGAGGGATTCGCGCCGGCTCAGGGCTGGGGGTCGAGATACCGCGCGAGTTCGACGCCGAACTCGTCGGCCAGCGCCGCAGTGTCGTCGCCGACGAGCACCTCGTAGTCGCCGGCGAGCGCCTCCTCGATGCGGGCGCCCAGCGCCACGTCGCGGACGGCGTCGCTGTCGAGGAATTCTCGGGCCGTCTCGAACTCGCGCGGGCGCTCGACGACGTAGCGGTCGCCGTCGACGAAGGGCCCGTAGGTTCCCTCGTCCGGGATAGCGTCCGCGTAGGCGCCGTAGAACCCCTCGGCGTGGGTCCGGACGTCGACCGGCGGCCCCTCGTGGCGCTCGACGGCCGGCCGCCGGGCGACTTCGAGTTCGACGAACAGGACGGCCGTCTCGTCGGCGAAGGCCGCGTTCCGGAGCACGTCGAAGCCCCGCCGTTCGAGTTCGCCCGCCAGCCCGTCGATCGAACGTTCGAGTTGCGGATAGAGCTGGTCGTCGACGACGTCGGGCGCGTCGAAGCGCAGGGCGGCGGGCGTCGTCCCGCGCCGGTCGAAGGCCGCCCGGACCGCCGCGGCGTCGAGCGGGTCGGGGTCGGACGCGAAGAAGATGCCCTCGCGCGGGTCGGCGAGCAGTTCGCGAGCGTAGTGCTGGAGGCGCGCGACGCTCTCGGGCGAACACACCGCGGCGACGTTCCGGTCCGGATCCGTGGGGTCGATCACGACGAGCGGGTCCTCGAAGGTCTCCCGGCCGTGGTCCTCGGGATCGATCTCGACCGGTGGGTGCCAGTCCGCGGCCGCCGCGACGACCGGTCGGAAGCCGCCGTATTCGACGACGAACAGTTCGGTCAGGTAGCCCGAGAACCCCCTCGTTCGGAGATCGCTGCCGTAGACGCCGATGCCGTGGAGGAACTGCTTGGTGACTCGGACTTCGCCGGCCAGACCGCTGTCGATCCGCGCTTCGAGGTACTCCGTGTGGAAGGGCGTGCGGTCGACGGCCGACTGGATCGCCGTCGCGTCGCGGACGTCGTAGCAGGGAACCAGATCCACGTCGAACCCGTCGAAGGGGCCCTTGACGTAGGGGTGTTCGGCGTACTCCTCGTGGCCCTCGGGCAGGACCGCGTGGCCGACGTCGAGTCCGTACGTCTCGAGGTCCTCGCGCGGGAGGTCGGCGGGAAAGCGGACGAACAGGTCGATGTCGCGCTCGCCGGCCAGCCAGGTGTCCCGCGCCGTCGACCCGACGAGGACGATATCGGCCGCGACGGGCAGGTCGGCGACCGCCTCGCGAGCGCGTTCGCGGAGGGCGGTCTCGGCAGCGTCGAGGCGCGCCCGCTCGTCGGCGTCGGGGGTGACCCGCTCGCGGACGCGCTCTGTGACCGCGGCGAACTCGTCGCTCATACCCCCGCTTTCCGGGGCGGGCGTGAAAACGTGTCGGGTCGGGTGACGGGGTCGTGCGTGAGTCCGTCACGGGGCGGCGACAAAGCGAAACCCCTATCAAATAACTCCGGCTACGGGGAAGTGAGCCGCCGTAGCTCAGATGGTAGAGCACCTCGCTGTTAGGGCGCGTAGTTCCTCTGCGTGCCGCAGACACGAGGTAGTCCCAGGTTCGAGTCCTGGCGGCGGCGCTTCTCGTGGTGTCGCTTTCTCTAGTTGCGACTGTCCCACCAGCAGGACGATGGTAACCGGAACAGGCAGCGTGAAAGTCCCCTGATCGACGACAGAGACAGCGACTGCGAACAGCCTGAAAGCCCCCGGCCGCTCGTACCGCCGCGGCTCGCTGCGTGCCTCGTCGCTCGTTGCTCGCGGCAGAGCCGCTCGCATTCGAGGCGCTGCGCGCCTCGTACCCTCACTCCTGCGGTGCTTACTTCGCCGGGGCGGCGACGAGCGACCGGCCCCTTTCATTCCCGCCCGTATCGGCTGGTTCGACAGTCTGAGCGGGTGGGAATGAAAGGGGCGACGCGTTCGACCCGTCCCGGACGACGTAAGCACTGCAGCGAACGGAAGTGAGCGAAGCGCGCAGCGAGGCCCGGACGGTCGAACGCGTCGGGGCTTTCACGCTGTTGGCGGTGGCTGTGCAAGTCTTTCCTGCGGGGGCTTTCACGCTTTGGCGGTAGCTGTCGAGAGATATCCAGTCGCTGCACCCACGCTCACTCCGACGACTCATCGACGTGGTGGGGGCCGAGCGGGCCGTGTTCGGGGCAGATCCCGGCGATGGGGGTGGCGTTGAGACAGCACTGCCGGCTGTCGGTGGCGGCGAGGCCGGTCGAGAGTTCGGACCCGCAGAGCCGACAGCGGGGCGCGTTGTCGGACACGCCAGCGAGTCGGACCCGCCGGCAAATAAACACCGCGTCCGCTGCAGTCGGTAGGCTATTATACGGACAGTCGAAAAGCGTGGCCAGATGGCATCGCTGGTGACGCTGGTCGTGGCGGGTGGCGCGAGTCTGTTCATGGCGTGGGCGATCGGGGCCGGGTCCTCGGGGTCGACGCCCTTCGCACCAGCCGTCGGCGCGAACGCGATCTCGGTGATGCGTGCGGGCTTCGTCGTCGGTATTCTCGGCCTCGCGGGCGCGGCGCTCCAGGGCGCGAACGTCTCCGAGGCGGTCGGGAGCGAACTGATCCTGAACGTCTCGCTCTCGCCGACGGCGGCCGTGGTGGCACTGACGACCGCCGCGATTCTCGTCGCGCTGGGCGTCTTCGCCGGCTATCCGATCGCGACCGCGTTCACGGTCACGGGGGCGGTCGTCGGCGTCGGACTGGCGCTCGGCGGGGATCCCGCGTGGGCGAAGTATCAGCAGATATCGGCGCTGTGGGTCGCGACGCCCTTCCTCGGCGGCGGCATCGCCTACGGCACCGCGCGCCTGCTCCGGGCCGAGGGCGTGCCCGAGCGGTTCGCGATTCCGGCGCTCGCGGGCGTCGTGGGCGTCATCCTCGCCAACGTCGAGTTCGTCTTCCTCGGACCCTCGGGCGAGCAGGCCTCGGCGGTGGCGGCCGCCGCGACCGCCGCCGAGGTTCCGCTCTTCACTGCCCGCATCGGCGTCTCGCTGGCCGTCGCGCTCGTCGCAGCGGTGGCGCTGTGGTGGGACATCCGCGCCAACGGCGAACGCGGGCAACGCCACTTCCTGCTCGTCCTCGGCGGACTGGTCGCCTTCTCCGCCGGCGGGAGCCAGGTCGGCCTCGCGATCGGACCCCTCCTCCCGCTGCTGGACCCATACGACCTGCCGCTCATCGCGGTGCTCGTCGGCGGCGGGATCGGACTCCTGATCGGCTCGTGGACCGGCGCGCCGCGGATGATCAAGGCGCTGTCGCAGGACTACTCCTCGCTGGGTCCCAGACGCTCGATCGCCGCGCTCATCCCTTCGTTCGCCATCGCGCAGACGGCCGTCTTCTTCGGCATCCCCGTCTCGTTCAACGAGATCATCGTCTCGGCGATCGTCGGCAGCGGCTACGCCGCGGGCCAGAGCGCGGTGAGCCGCGAGAAGATGGTGAAGACGGTGCTGGCGTGGGTGGCCTCGCTCGCCATCGCGCTCGGAGTCAGCTACGCCGTCTTCGCCGCGGTCGACGCGGTGCTGTAGCGCGTCGCAGTCGACGTGTCGCTGCACCGCGCCGCGGACCTGTCGTTGCACCGCGCCGCGGACGCGTCGCTGTCGCGCGCCGCGGACCTGTCGCTCCGCGTTCGCCGTCGAGAGCGCGAGAGAAAGATCGATCGCGAGAGCGCAGTCGAGTTCGGGGCCGAGAGCAGTGTTACTCGTCGCCGAGGAGGTCGGCGGGCGACTCGCCGCCGCGGCCGGCGATCCTGGCGTTGACCTGGCGGGTCTCGTCGCCGACCTCGCGGCCGCGGACGGTGACGCGCTTGCGCTCGCCGTCGCGGCTGGGCTCGTAGCCCGTGCCGCCCTCGAGGAGCACGGTCTTGAGTTCGCTACCGCGCACGTCGCCGCGCATCGGGCGCCCGGTGCCGTCGGAGCCGCCGGTGATCTCGAGCGTGTAGCCCGACAGGCCGACGGCGCCGCCGTCGACCTCTTCGCCGATCTCGCGGCCGATAAAGCGGCTCGCGTCCTGTCCGTCCACGTCGACCTGGTAGGTGTGGCCGTCCTCGGGGTCCGAGACGGCGATCGTGAAGTCTGCCATGTCCGACCGAAACCGGCGCGTCGCCAAAAGCCCGTCGGAACGTCTCCTCTACCGTGTGTCGAGGTACCGCACGAACCCGGTCTTGTCCGCGGCGTCGAAGCCACACCCCTCGTAGAACTCGTGTTTCCAGGCCTCCTCGGACCCGGTCAACAGCATCACCTTGTAGCAGTCCCGCTCGCGCGCCCGGTCGACGGCGTGCTCGACGCACTGACTCCCGAAGCCCCGCCCGCGATGATCCTCGTGCGTGACGACGTTCTCGACGACCGCCCACGGCCGGGCGCCCCTGGTCAGGTTCCGCGCGACCGAGCAGACGCAGGTGGCGACGAGTCGCCCATCGTGCTCGACGACCACGACGTCGAGGGTGGGGTCGGCCAGCATCTCCGCCCACGTTTCGGCCACCTCCCCGGGCGCGAGTTCGGGGTCGTTGGGGTTGAGCATCCGGTAGAGGGCGAGCACCTCATCGAGTTCGTCCTCGCGGGCGAGCCTGGCCGTCGCCATCTCAGGCCCGCTCCACGGCGACGACGGTCGAGACGCGGGCGTTCTCCTTCAGCCGCAGGCCCGCGCCGCCGACCGAGAGGGGGGCGCGGTCCAGTTCGCGCACCCGGAGCGTCGGGTGGAACGCGCCTCGCGCCCGGACCGCGTCGCGGGTCTGGACGGTCGCGACCAGATCCGCGGGCAGCGCCAGCGACTCGTTGTACTCGAGGAGGTACTGCCCCGCGTCGAGGTGCCACCACTCGTAGTCGTCGTCCTCGTTGCGGTACTGGCGGTCGTGGGGAGCGAGGTCGGCCGGTTCGAGTTCGCCGCCGCCGAAGTCGACCCGGCCAGGCTCCGTGACCTCGTACACCTCCGTCACCGTCAGGTCGACGCCGCGGCCCTCGGTCTGGGTCGGTTCGTGAACGATGCCGTCGACGAAGGTTGTCGGGTCCGTCATGTACGGCGGTGACGACGCCGCGAGGCAAAAGAGTGGGCAGTGCGTGCCCCGCCTACGTCTCGAACCCCGCTTCCCACCGGAAGACGCCGTCGCGCTGGATCACCTCGCCGTCGACCTCCAGCCGCGAGTCGCCGGTCATGTCGGTGATCAGATCGACGTGGACCGCGCTCTCGACGCCGGACTCGCCGTCGGGCAGGCAGGCGTCGTAGGCCCGGCCGAGCGCGAGGTGGACGGTCCCGGCCATCTTCTCGTCGAAGAGGATACTGCCGGTGGGACGGTCGATACCGCGGTTCATCCCGACGCCGAGTTCGCCCAGCTGGCGCGAGCCGCCGTCGGTCTCGATGACTTCGTCGAGGACTTCTTTGCCCTGTGCGGCCTCCCAGTCGACGACCACGCCGTCTTTGAAGGTGAGCTTCGCGTCCCGGACCTGTCGCCCGCGGACCGTCATCGGCACGTCGAAGGTGACGACGCCGGCGGTGTCGTAGGGCGCGGTGAACACCTCGCCGGAGGGGAGGTTGTGCGAGTCGTAGGCGACACTCGCCGCGGAGTTGACGGCCGTCCGGTCGTCGATGAACAGCGTGAGGTCGGTCCCCTCGTTGACGATGCGGACTTCGCTGCCCGCGTCGAAAATCTCTTTCAACTGGGCCATCTCGGCGGCGAGGGATTCCCAGTCGCGCAGGACGGCGTCGTAGACGAAGTCGGCGTACTCCCCGTAGGCCATCCCGGCCTGCTGGGCGAGCGAGCGCGTGGGATGGACCGTCGACATCCAGTCGGTGTCGAGGCGCGCCTCGCGGATCCCCGCTCTGGCGCGCGAAAAGCGCTGTGAGCGGTCGGCGGGCACGTCGGACAGCGCGGCGGTGTTGCGCCCGCCGCCCAGCGAGAGGACGCTGTCGGCGCGCTCGTAGAGTTCCCGTTCGAAGTCGGGGTCGGCGTCGAACTCGCCGTCGTGCCCTCGGAGGTAGGCCCGACTCACCTCGTCGGAGTCGGCGACGGTGACGAGGTTCGCGCCGCGTTCGCCCAGCGCCGCGGCGACGGCGACGGCCAGTTCGTGTGCGCCCTCGGCGACGCGGACCACGACGTCGTCGCCGGACTGGATGCGGGCGCTCCAGTCGACGAGCGTCTCGGCGTGGTCGTGTACGCGGTCGTCCATACCCCCTATCGCCCGCCCGACGCATTAACGATGGCGAGCGCGAGCACACCACCGCCGCGGCGAACTGACAGCGGTCGGATGCGATGGCGACACAACTGACAGCGGTCGGATGCGATGGCGACACACATGTCTATTTCATACGTGATAACGGCAACACAACTTACTTGACGCTAGTCGACGAACGATACCACAAGAGAGTCACCGCGGCCGACTCACAGGATATCGCTATGAGTACGACACCGGACGCGAACGGAGGGGACGTCGACCGCCCGTCGAACGTGCTGTTACTGGCGCCGTCGGTCGAACGCGACGCGGATGCAGTGTGTGAGGAACTGCTCCACACGACGGGGACCGACCGGACACACGCGTTGCTGGTGACGTGTCTCGCGTCGCCGGCCGACCGGCTGGCGGCGTGGACCGGGCGCGGCGGTGACCCGGCCCGGACGACCGTTATCGACGTCGAGACCGCATCGCGGTCGGCGGCCGCGACCGCCGGCACGGGCGAGTCCCTCGGCGTCCCGAACGCGACGGTCGAGCACGTCCCCGACGCCACCGACCTGATCGAACTCGGGAACGTGGTGGAGCGCCATCTCGCCGCAGAAGGGGGCGAGCAGACGAGTCTCTGTCTGTACTCGCTGTCGGACCTGCTTCAGGCGACCGACACGAGGTCGGTGTTCAAGTTCGTGGAAGTGCTCACCAGCGCCGTCGAACGCGCGGGCGCCGTCGCCCACTTCCACGTCAATCCGGACGTCCACGACCCCGAAACCGTCGCGACCATCGAAGTGCTGTTCGAGACGGTCGTCGACCTCCGAAACGACGGCGTCGTCGGGCACTGACCGGCCGCCACCCCACATGAAACAGGACAACTCCGGTTCCAGCGGGTCCGCCGTCGTCGGCCGTCGCGATAGCGACGCCGCCGGAACGACCGTCGTCCTCGTCGCCGACGACGACCCCGCGGTGACCGACGACATCGCGGCCGTCCTCGAGACCGACTACGAGGTCCGGACCGCCTACGACAGCGCCGACGCGATCGCCGTCCTCGACGTCGAGGTCAGCGTCGTCCTCCTCGACCCGAACCTCCCCGGCCTGTCGGCACGGCACGTTCTCGACCGGGTCACCGCCGAGGCCGTCGACTGCCAGGTCGCCGCGCTCGTCGAGACCGACGTGGACCTGACTGCGACCGCCTACGACGCCGCCCTGACCAAGCCGGTCGACCCCGAGAAACTCCGGGACACCGTCGGCCGACTCGCCCGCCGGGCGGCCTACCGGACTGCCCTCTCCGAATACTACGACCTCGCCGAGCGATACGCGTCTCTCTCGCCCGAGGACCCCGAGCGCGAGCACGTCCGCGACCGCCTCGACGACCTCAGCGCCCAGCTCGACGACGTCTTCGGCACGCTCGAGACTCGCGAGGCCTACGACACCGCGCTGCGGGAACTGCGGTCGGACCCCTGACTGTTCCGCGTCCTGTCGCTACTCGGAGGCGGGGCTCCGCACGTGGATTCCGAAAAGAGCCTAGGCCGGGCTCTGAACATGATATTCATAATCTCTCGTATCAATATTAAGTTACCGGCATGAGCCAGCCACGATCTAAAATCGAGTCCCTCCGTGAACGCATCCAAGACTCCAGTGATATCTCTGCGAAGGACCGTGAGCTCCTTCTGCAGTTCAGCGACCAGCTCTTCCTCCTGAAATCCGAATACACCGATCACCGACACGAGAAGCTCCTCCGGCACTGTACAAGAATGGCAGAAGAAGTCGGTGGGGTGGCGAACGCGCTCGACGAAAAAAACGCTGCTGAGGATATTGTCCGATGGGTCAACCGAAACTACGACAACGAGTACACGAACCACGACTATCGGACTGCTCTCCGCGTCTTCGGAAACCGAGTCACAGACTCCGAAGGTATTCCCGATAGTCTCGAATGGATTCCGTCGGGGACCTCTAATAGCCACGATCCGGTACCGAATCCCGCGGACATGCTGAAGTGGGAAGAGGACGTCATCCCAATGATAGAGTCCTGCAGGAATTCCAGAGACAAAGCACTTCTCGCTGTTGCGTTCGACTCCGGCGCACGCAGTGGCGAGCTCCAGAATCTCACCGTTGGCGATGTTAATGACCACCGTCACGGCCTTCAGGTCATGTTTGACGGAAAGACCGGCCAGCGCTCCGTCACGTTGATTCCCAGTGTTCCCTACCTCCAGCGCTGGCTGAGCGACCATCCTGCATCTGAGGATGGAGACGCACCGCTGTGGTCGAAACTCGATAGCCCCGACGACATCTCGTACCGGCTCTATCTGAACATTTTCAAGCGCGCCGGACGGAACGCTGGGATCACGAAGCCAACGACCCCGACCAACTTTCGCAAATCGAATGCGACCTATCTCGCCGAGAAGGGTATGAACGAGGCGTTTATCAACGACCGCCAGGGTCGAGCCCGTGGCAGTGACGCAACTGCACACTACGTCGCCCGGTTTGGTGGTCGAGCCGAAGACGAATATGCTCGTGCGCAGGGAGTGGAAGTCGAGGAGGAGGAGCCCGAGCCGATCGGGCCAGTCACGTGTCCCCGATGCGGGAACGATACACCCCGGCACGAGCCCGCCTGTGTCCACTGTCAGCAGGCTCTCGACCACGGGGCAGTCCAGGATATCGAAGACGCGGAAAGCGAGGTCCGAGACGCGTTCCTGAACTTCGCTCAGGAGAATCCGGGACTCCTCGAAGACTATCAGAACTCGCGGGATTTCACCGATCTGCTCGAAGAGAATCCCGAACTCTTCGAGGACGCGCGTGACTTCGCCGAAGCGCTCTCTGAGAGGTAACATCGTCTTAGGATAGCTCCAGTTTGATTTGGCCCAGCTGTTCCTCGACGTCTTCGACGTTCTCGACCTCGCCGGAATTGGCCAAGAGTGCCAAGGCGTACCCTCGTGCTTCTTCGTTCCCGCAGGCCAAGACTCGACCAAGCATTTCGGTGTTTTCGCGCACGTACTCGTCGAGATTATCATCACTCATGCGATCACCTCGAAGCTGCCCCCACTGACACTTCCAGCTACGCCGAGGCAGGTTGGACAGCTGTACCCGCCACCACGAATGGCCTTCTGGGTGGTGCCCAGGGTCGCTGAGTAGCTGTCACTCCCTACGTTCAGAGGCTTGGAAGCTGTAGGCCGGGTTGCTTGGGAACCATCGATCTCGCCACTCGTGGGCCGTTGCGGCATTCCCAGCTTGTTGGGGCAGCTACCGCCGGGGCGGTAAGGCACCGCCCGACTAGCGGAGAAGCTGTCAATCCCTTCTCTTTGAGCTTCTGAAGTTGTAGTAGCGTGAACTGACACAATCCCGGTGTTCATCAGGCGCGTTCCAGTGGCTGCAAGGATTCGAGCTGTGGCCTGCCAAGCCGGGGGGCGACCAATTTCACCAATCGATGCTCCGGTAGGGACACGTAAGCAGGGATCCTCGGGGACGGCTCTGCTCTTTGGCCGGGTCCACAATAACAGATGGCCGCTTCGATTTCCGTAAACCTCCAGAACTGCCGTTTCAGCGCCCAAGAATATCCGTTTTGGGTCGGTGTCGCGATGCGGTAGTTGATCGACGGTGCGTGCGTGACAGACGTGCGGGGTGCTATGCATGTAGATTGGCCGTGTTGATTGTGCCCTGTTTCCGGCCGGGCACATTGACGAGAGAGCGACCGGCGACCAGACCAGCGAAATTTTAATCCCTACGGACCCGAATGGCCGGTAGGGATTTTGGTCCGACCGCCAATCCCACCATCGTCGTGCCGTGATATGAGCCAAGAAGTCACGGGTTCCAAGCACGATTCTTGGCTGGTCTCTTTGCGGCACGTCGTTCTCCTGCTGTGAGTGGCTACAGTGGCATATCTATGGATTCCTGAATGGCTCGTATGGGTTGTCTACCCACTCGCTCGATCGTTGGAGCTGTGCACGTGTCTGTGCCGAGCGGGGTGGGTTCGCTGCTCGTCCGGTCTCATTCATCTCTCTCGTCCCCGATACGAGAATCGATTTGCCCGAACTCTGCACTGAGAGGTAGGTGTTTACTCTTGGGGCCTGCGATGTACCGTGCCTTCTCCAAGCCGCTATCTCCTCAAGCAGTTCGCTCAGTGCGATGGCAGTCTGTAGGCTCTCTCTGGTCCTCTCTAACTTAGGTGCTTCTGGGTCAACCCCGTCGTTCTGTTCCTGATACTTTTCGATAGTCTCGGCGCAATCGATTAACTCTTCTATGGCAGACAGGTATAACACCCACTCTTGTTTAGAGAGTTCTTGAGCAGTCGAATGATCATCGGGCAGTTGAAGCTTGATGTTGGTGTCGATTTCCATTTGCTTGCGTGTGGCTGGTCTGTGGTCGGCCAGACCAGGAACAAGCGAAGGTAGGAAAACGATTTGTCGCCTGCTTACGTATGTGCAGACGGAGCACGCCCCTACCGGCTCGCTCCAATTGTGGTTTGTTCGGCGTCGGGGATTGGGCACTAACCTTGCCCGGCGCCGTGCTATTCACCGCAGTGAGAGGTTTCTTACGCCCTCTCGTCTTCCTGGAGCGCACTGACTATTCCTATGGTACAGGGCTCAGTCTTGTCCAAGACCGGGATTACGTCCGGGTTCTCTTCCACGTAGTACCGGAGAGCACGCCTGACGACTTCAGATCGAAAGGCACCTCTGGCTTTAGCAGCCTCTTCGAGGGACGCGTTCAGTGGCTCCGGTATACGGCTGGATACAGTCGTTTGCTCCACATTCCTCACGAGGGGCGGGGAGATAATATAGATTAGACAAACCAAATAGTTGCGAATGTATGCAATATATTGGTAGAGGCGCGAAATTAGCACGTATGAGGTACGCAGATCCATACGAGGAAGTAGTGGATAAAATCCAAAATTTTTGGAGTTCACAGGACGACGTGTTCGGCCGCATATGCGAGTTTGTGTTTAAAACGGACGGATACCGGAGTCAGACATACATTAGTGAGAAGTCCGAGTGTTCTGTGAACGCCGCAAGCAAGCACTTGTCTCGTCTTGCTCAGCTGGGGTTAGTAGAACGAAATAAGGCTCCATCTAGTATCCAATACCGAAGAAATGAGCAGTACTTGGAGTGGCGAGTCCTCTACCACATTGTAGAGAACTATTCGATGGAGGAGATTATTGAACGAGTAGATGCTCTCGAGGTACGGCAAGAAGAGCTCGTAGACCAGGACGGAATAGTTCCAGAAGTGGTCTCGACTTCAGATGTTACTCTCCACGAAAACGTCGCCTCAGGGATGGAGGCTGCAAACGAATTAGAATATGTGAGGCGTCGAATTCGGCTCTATGAAATAGCTCGTCAGGTTTTGCAGAATGGTGGTCATCTCGGCTTCAATCCGTTATAACCATCCGCTCTTTGATTCGAGATTGTTGATAGACCGTATCGTATTTTTCTTGAGGCTTTTACCCAATACAGGGAAACAAGGACATGTACCTGTGGATTGGTAGGTTAACCAGTGCAAGATAGAAAGAGTCAATCTTGCACGGGCGCTATCGACCTACCCAGTCTCTGCCAGAATCAACCTGACCGAGATAGAGGATGGATTCAGCACAGCAACCTCCTTTCGTTCACACTGAAGACAGCGAACCAGCTGTTGAGTAGGTCTGCGTATTGGCAAGCCATTTCCGAGTGCATGAGAGTCTTGCCGGTGACAAAGGCTACGACGACCAGTCGCTGCGGGACACCCTTCGTTCAGAGGGTGTCCGACCGCTGATCAAACACCGGCTGTTCGCTGGCTACGGCCATGCCCACAACGCACGGTTGGACAACGAGCTCTACGGGCAGGGTTGGATGGCCGAGAGCGCATTCTCGGCCATCAAGTGCCGATACGGGTCCGCTGTCAGGCCGAGCGCTTGGTACCGAGAGTTCCGTGAACTGGTTCTCACGGCCGCCGTCTACAATCTCGAACAAGCAATCAAAGAGTGATCCCTACGCCCTCCGTGGATTCAATAGAGCAGAGTGTTATAGAAGTGCTGGCATGCTTGGTTTGGAGCCCACAACACGATCAGAGATCCATCCGAGAAAACCGGAGGTATCCGAGACTCAATGGCACGAAGACCCAGGCTATCAACACCACGAAACCAACCCAGTCCTGCGTATATACGGCGTTTGACTCTGGGTACGACGTCAGTTCGTGATACTCAGGGATAACTGCACGCGCTGCGTATGCGAACGCGCTAGAGGGGTTGAGCATGAGTAAGGCCTCAAGCCAAGCCGGTTGCCCCCCGTCTTGAAGCCCTCCGCCAACAACGAGGAGCTTGATCCCGAAAACGAGAACGTCCCAGAACAACATGAACAACGCGTACAGTCCGAACGCGACACTGAAGGCCGTTCTCCGAGAGCGTAGAAACGCTGATAAGCCAACGGCGAGTGCGATATACACTGCCCCATAGCCCACCGTCAGCACCGTATACAACCCGAAGATGTCGAATGCGAACAAGTCATAAGTCGCCACTGCAACGAGGCCCGCAGTCGCATATCCGGCCGAGATCGCCACGCTGACGACGGCTGACTGACCGAGGAACTTTCCCCAGACAACCTCACCTCGAGAATTCGGCAGGCTCAGAGTGAGTTTGAGCATCCCCTGTTCGCGTGCCCCGATGATGGCGTCGTACCCGAGCAGGATTCCGATGGCCGGAACGAAAAAGATCGTTGATTGACGCAGGCTATTGAGTAGCGCTAACGTACTCGCCGGCACAGGACTGTCTCGATACATTGTGGGTACGTGTTGGATTGAGGCAATAAAGCCCACCCAGATGACGAATAAAAGCGTCAATCCTAGGAGCGTGTTTGCACGGACGGCGTTGCGAAATTCCTTCTTTGCGACGGCAATGACACTCATGATCGGCACATCTGTATTTATTGTCTATTTGGTTGATATTCGGCGTTAGCTGACTGTAGTCTCAGTATCATCGTCTGTTAGAAGCCAGTATGCCGCTAAGCCAAGTACGGCTTCAAGCGGTCCGATGAAGATGACTCCAAGAAGAGCCAGGAAATACACGATCAGTCCGTAGTTGTCTGATTCCTCTTGGCGTGACATGACGAATAGTGCTAGTACAGGCGCGTACGTAATGATTTTGCGAACTCAATTTCACAAGAGACAGTTCTGGACAGGGCAACTAGAGATGGATCGACAAGTCGGAACGACCTTTGTGGACTCTCCGTGAGAGTACTACATGACAGATGCTCGTCCAGAGAAGCCACCAATGCGAGAGGCATTTGCCTTGCTCGGTCACGACATCCGGCTGAATATTGTAGTGGCGTTGCTCGACAATTGGATGGCCGCGTATACCGAGCCAATCTCGTATGCAGAACTGATGGATGCTGTCGAGATCGACGATAGTGGGAAGTTCAACTATCATCTCAAAAAGCTCCGCGGCGTGTACGTTGAGAAAGCTGACGGCGGGTACGTCCCGACTGCTTCAGCAACCGCACTCTATCGGGCGGTCGTCGCACACCGACCCAGTCACGACGCTGACCGACCACGTCTTGATGTCGATTCGGAGTGTCCGTGTTGTGGCGCTGGACTGGTCGGAACGTACGAACGGGGATTTCTATCGGTTGACTGTGAATCCTGTGACGACTGGATCGGTTTCTCATATCCGTTTCCCAGGAATGGATTCACCGATCGGTGTGATGAGGAGGTCGTCCGTGCTGCCTATCGGCGCTGCAAACACCATCTCGCAGTAGCTCGATCCGGACAGTGTCCGTTCTGCGCAGGGGTGACGACCATCGAGATCCAAGCGGAAGCCCTTTCGGAGATCGACGATCCGCCAGTCGAAATGTGGTGTGACTCGTGTTCCTTTCACGTCGGATCCCGCATCATGTTTCTCTTCTTGCTTGACTCTCGCGTGACGACAGTTCTCTCCGACGCGGCGATCGACGTTGAACGGTACGAATGGGAACTCCCGAAATCAACAACCCGTATCACGTCACAGGAGCCACTCCGGATCCAAGTTGAGGTTCACGGAGAAGAAGCGATAGCGACCATTGTGATCGATGACCGTCTCAACGTGTGTTCGACCGGTACCGATCGATGACTGCCGGAGGTGGACTACTTTCCACGCATGTCTGGCCGAATTGGTCGATATGTGGGCATGCGAATTATTTACTCAGTTGTCACAGTGCGATGGACCGCGGCCCCGGAAATCAGCGCAATCACTAATCCTGCGCCGGCACCAAATACGAGTCCGGTTGAGATATCGCCATCCATCATCTGCGCCATCACTATCCCCCACCCGCCACCGATACCGACGCCGATACCGATGCCTGCGCCAATAGCCTTGGAGCGGGCCGAGTCATCAGTTTCACTCATAATTGGATCATTGAGGCCCACGATGCGTCAATATTCATGGTAGAAGGGGCCGCAAGGTGTTTGATCTGCACTAAGCGATTCCTCGTCAGCGGGTTCGGCGGTAATGACGTGACCGACACGCACTGTGTATTCAGCAAGCCCACTGAAACTTTTCACCACTTGAGGGTTTCAATAAGGCCGCCTGTATTTGATCGACTTGTTCCACAACCTGGCCAGATCACGCCGGTATTCGTGGAATTGGCATCGATGTGAGGCTGAACTATCGAAAGAACTAGACGGATAGGACCGTAATTCCGTGTATGGTTCGTGTCGACGACTCCGGTGCGGTGACGAAATGCTGGCTGTCTCCGGATGAGTTGGAGCTTCTCGAGCGGACGGCGGGACAGTGGGATTGGGAGCGGGAGGTCGCGATAGAGCTGATGGGTCGTTGTGGGCTTCGTGCTTCTGAAGTGGCCTACCCGAGTGACGAGGACCTCCGGTGGTCTGAGGAAGGGAACGTCTGGCTCTTCGAAATCCGCGGTAAGAACACGAAAGGAGGAGACCCTAAGACTCGAGATGCCTGGATGCCAGAATCGGTCGCCGATGATATCCACAAGTTCAGTCGTGAAGGTGAGCTCGAGACCAGTGCATCCTGGGTCGATGCCTCCACTTCCACTATTCGGCGGTGGGTCACTGAAGCCGCTGAACGCATCGCTACGGAACAGCAAGCTCCCCGGTGGCGTTCAGTCTCGAGTCACGACCTCCGGCGCTCGTGGGCGACACAGCACCTCGTCGAGCGCCAGGTAGATGTGCGGACCATGATGAGTATCGGGGGATGGTCAGATTACTCCGCTATCGAGCCGTATCTTGCAGAGCCAACCGAGAAGCGCATCGGTGAGGCGATGACCGTACACGATAGCCACTACTGAGATGCTTCTCAGGGTACTTTGTCATCATCACTTTTTCGTAGCCAGTTAACGGTCCAATATGCCATTCGGCGTCAGCTGGAACACGCTTCTCGACGAACTACAGGGATTAGCGGAGCAACCCGTAGCTTCGTGGCAGAACCACTCGGAAGTTGTCAGAAACGGCGTGCGAGATACAGGGCGCGAATCGGTCACGGGCTGTCCGGAAGAATACTGAGTTGTCTCATCATACCGAGTGCATCGTAACTCGCCCATTATTCAGCATCGGAGCGACCTATGGGTCAGGCTATTCAAGTTGGTAGATACAGCCACCGTATCGGATACTCATCCATATGCCCAAGGTTGGTACTAGGGCTCTTGACTGCGAACTCGGAACGTGGGTTGTTATCCCCTCCAAAGCTATTGTCCGGATCGCTCCACCTTCGAAATCGAACGCAGCGTACGGAGGAGGAACATCATGCTCTTCCGCATATACGACCACTGGTTGAAGGTCCCGATTAGATAGACGTCAATCGTGGGATTGTACACCATGAAGGCACTGCTCGCACCCAATCCGCCCCACGAGTGGAAGCGTTTGAGAAACGGCAACGGACGGATGCGGACGATGCCGTAGCCGTAGTCGATTCCCTGCCACAGTTTGTTCCACTGCTGCATCTTCTGGAGCGTCTCCTCGGCTACGAGCTCCCCTTCGACTAAGGCCCGATGGAACCGGAATAGTTCTTCTGCAGTGTTTACCGTCTGCCCACCAGCGTAGAATGCGCTCAACGAGGACACGTCATCCACATCGATCCTCGTCTCGTCAATGTAAAACGGGGTCGTGGGAAGCTCACTTTCGACAGCAGGGTCAGAGAACGGCGGTAAGTACGAATGCTCCATCTCCAAGGGATCAAACAGGAACTCCGATAGGGCCTCGTGATACGGCTGATCGGTTACGCTTTCGATGATCAATCCGAGCAGGTTGTACCCGAACTCTGAATAGTAGCAGTCCTCCCCAGGCGGGAAGTGCGGTTCCAGATTTTGTTTTGCCCAGTCAATCGTCTCTGCCGGTTCCCATATCCGATCCGGTTCCTCTAACATCTCGTCGAACAATGTTTTCCCCTCGGGGGATTCTTCCAATCGAGTGTTGAAGAACATCTTCCCGCCTTCAGGAAGGGAATGAGGGAGTCCAGAGGTGTGACCGAGGAGATGACGGATACGGATATCTTCTGTGTGGTCTGTGCCGTTGATCGTGTGAAGACCATCGAGAAGTGATTCTGACAGGTACTCCGAGATCGGGTCATCGAAGCTCAGTTGCCCGTCATCGGCGAGCATAGCCACAATTGTCGAGGTAAAGGTCTTGCCAATGCTGGCTGCGTAGTATGGTTGCTCTGGAGCGACTTCGATACCCGCCGTCTGACCGGTGGCTAGATTCCAGTGAAGATCACGGCTGTCGGAATGGACCAGCAAGTACGCGGAGTGGAGGTCGGAGTTGTTTTGGACGGCAGATTGTAACCTGGATTCGAGACGGGTTTTGGCTTCTTGAGGCCCCATAATGTTCGAATATTGGGTTTCGAGGATTTTAAATGGTGTTATCGTTCCCGACTTCGGAGAAAGTCTTCTCCAAAAAGTCGGACTTCGAGAGATTCTCGGGAAGTCGGGAGAGGAGTGGTTGCTTGGATAGTGGCCTGAACCGATGAGAACGAAGCAATCTCGGAACATTACCAGAACCCTGTCGTGATCACTGAGGGTGGATGTTGCACAGTGATAGATAGAACCTCTACATCTCGCGGGCTCCTACTGACAGCCGTCGGGTAGTTCGTCGCGGCCGTGCTGTATAGACAGCGCATATCGGTCATTGAGATCTCGGGCGTTGGTGGGAGGGTAAATCGGTAGAGACTGAGAAAATGCCTCTCGTTCGGAACAGGCTACCTACTGAGAAACTGCGGCGGCGTGCGTCGCTGCGTATTCCGGACCACAGCGTACGTTGGACGGATATCGGATGTAACGCGGACGCGGGTCGATTGGCGTCGTCTACGCCAGCGCAATCCCGGCACCGACGGCGAAACTCGTCACCGCGAGGCCGACGAGCGCGACTGTTGTCCGGTCGTGATGTCCGTCGAGGTCGTCGCCAGAGTCGAACCCACGGTCGGTCAGAACGCCGAGGCCGACAGCGACCGCAGAGAGGCCACCGGCGAGCGCCAGCGCCGTCCAGAGTTCGAGTCCATGTTGTGCGACTTCTCGTGCAGCCGTCCCAGCGAGAAGCACCCCAGTTGCTATCGGGGCCGCGGCTGTCGCTTTGTTGGAGGGCATCAATCAGATTTTCAACGTAAGTCTGAAAAATGTGACGGTGCCGTTCCGCGGACAGTGGTCAGTACAGGACACGCACTCATCAGAAAACATTTCAGTTTCTGAGGAAGAAATAAGATGATGCCCTCCACCAGTGATGTACCGCAATGGCGTGAGGTGATGATGCTTATTTTACTGAGTGTACTCTTTGCGTTACTTCAGTGGAATACGCTACAGGACCTCATTTCCAACGGACCAACGGCAGTCAACACGCTCGTGGATGTTTCATTGTTAGTTCTCTTGGGTATCACCGTCATAGGAGCGATATACGAAACCCTGCAGATGAGAGCAAACTGAGGATTTCGCAAATACAGTCTTACCAGCCAATCCAGAGAGTGTCATATAATCGTTCGAGGTCGTTTAGTAGACAATTATAACTCCCGTATTGCTCGGTCTGTGGGAGTTGCTGACTTTGACACTGTGGAAAAGATAGTTGTATGATGCATCTGAACATTTGAACGTGTCACAACAGCCCTCCAATAGCTCAACCGGCCTCGTTAGCACAGAGACCAAGATTACAGCATTCTTCATCATAGTCGCTCTCGTATCGGTGTACGGTACAACGGCCGTAACTGACAGACAACGGGTTCACCTTACTGTGCTCCTTGGCGTTGGCGTCATCGTCCCGACACTCATCAACGAGTGGCGTGACTAATCGGATCGCTCGTTGTCCGTTCTGTCTCGATCACCCGTATTCGGGCAGTTCGACCGGGGAACCGTCTATCCGTGATGGAGCTTCCCGGTGACGGCAAACCGGTCACCCCTCCGAGCGAAACCCGTGCAACTCGTCGAACGACGGGGCTACGGTCATCCTGACACGGTCGGTCCCCTCCTCGAACACCACGCCGAGTTTTTGCCGGGATGGGTCTTCGATTCGCACCGAGCGTTCGATCCGGACGGGATCGCGGCCATCACCGTCGTCTATCTCGATCACGACCCGATAGCGCCCGCTGTCTTGCCAGACATCGCCGTAGACGACCATCGCTTCGCCGTTCGTGCCGCCGCCCGACTGGGAGTCGAGGTCGAACGACCGGTCTAGCCTCTGCCTGTCAGTCGGGGCATAGACGGTCAGTGTGCCGTCGATCGGGGCGGCTCGACCGTTGCACACGAGGAGTTCCTTCAGCACGGAATCGCCGACGGCAGCCATCGTGTCCAGACATCCCGTCAGTCCGGCGAGCGCGGCCAGCCCACAGCCGGCAAGCACAGTACGACGAGACCGGCACGCAGTCCCGGTGTTACCTCGACCGGACGGGTTCTTCGGCATGTCGCCGGAAACGGACCCAACGGGCCTAAGTTCCCATCTCGTGTTTCTCCCCGTGAAACGCGACTGTTCGTTTTGTACGGCCAGCGCACATGGCCGAAACTGGCATGTCAAAGCC
>ENA-ORCS01000240-ORCS01000240.1-marine-metagenome-genome-assembly--contig:-NODE-240-length-50183-cov-48.342514_pt1 | contig 50183 bp, 49 predicted proteins | sample MGYA00237781_ERZ508513 | MGnify/ENA primary metagenome ERZ508513 (study PRJEB26184, sample SAMN06268793) | marine metagenome | isolation source: Eden Landing Ponds, San Francisco, CA, USA | place...
TTTTTCGTGAAGTAAAACGCAGAACTACCAGTTTCTCGAACTGTTTCAGCAACGCCGAAGCAGAAACTGCAAACGAGCGGCTTAGATCGTTCGCCTTCGCATGGAATCAACTAATCTGAACAGCACCCGGGTGACCGATCAGGCGCCGAGCGATCCGCCGGCGTACAGGATGACGACCAGGAAGATCCAGACGACGTCGACGAAGTGCCAGTACATCGAGACGGTGCTGACCGAGACGTGACGCTCGGCGGAGTACTGCCCCGCGAGCGCACGAATCGTGACGATGGCCAGCAACACGCCGCCGAGGGAGACGTGGAGGCCGTGGAGCCCGGTTAGCCCGTAGAACGCCGAGCCGAACAACCCGGAGGTGATGGTGAACTCGGTGTGGACGATGAACTCGTAATACTCGTAGACCTGCCCGCCGATGAAGACCACGCCGAGCAGGAGCGTCGCCAGCAGTCCGAGGACGAACTTCCGGTGCTCGTTCTTCCGGATGGCGATGTGTGCCCAGTGGAGTGTCAGACTCGACGCCACCAGGATGACGGTGTTGATGATGACGAGCGACCCAGTCAAGTGTGGGAGTTCACCCGGCGGCCACGTTCCCGCACGAATGAAGAAGTAGTAGGTGAACACCGCGCCGAACGTGGCGAGTTCGGAGCCGAGGAAGGCGATCATCCCCCACCGGAGCGCGCTCGCTCCCGTCTCGTTGACGCCGCCCGACCAGAACTCGACGACGAAGGCGTGGTACACCCACCCGTAGAGACCGAGCAGGAACGTACCGACGCTCGCCGCAGTCGCGAGCGGTGCGAACATGGGGTCGATCGTCGATTCGTCGCCGCCCGCGACGATGTAGAGTGCGGCGGCCAGGTAGATGCCGCCGGCGCCCAACGCCGTGATGAACGGCCACCAACTCGCCTCCCCGAACCCCCGGGGCCAGTCCTCGACGGCCGGGAGGTGATGTCCGTGATCGTCACCGTGATCCGTGCTCATACCCCTCCGTTGCGATTCAACTACCAAAAATCCTCCCAACCACTCCGACGGCGTGCTTTCGGAAGCTACTCCTGACCGACGCGCCAACCCGGGAACGATGGTCCCGAATCCGGTCCGCTGCGGACGACGTCGGACGATCCGCCTCGTCCTCGTCGTCGCAGTCGGCCTGTCGACGTCGGTCGGCGTCGCCGCCGCCCACAGCGGGAGTCTCCGAGCCACGCGCGATCCGATCGCCGTGCCGACGTGGCTGTTCCTGCTCACGGGAGGCGGCGTCGTCGGCGTCTCCTTCCTGCTCGCTAGCTTCGTCACCGACCGTCGACTCGTCGCCGCGGTCCACGACTGGACGTGGTCGCTGCCCCGTCCCGGCCGCGCCCTCCGCGTACTCGCCCGCCTCGCCGCCGTCGCCGTCCTCGCCCTGACGCTTCTCGTAGGCTTTCTCGACCGGGCCGACGGCGTCCGCAACCTCGCCATCCTCGTCGTCTGGGTGGCGTGGTGGGGCGGATACGTCGCCTCCACGTACCTGCTGGGGAACTCGTGGCCGACGCTCAACCCCTTCCGGACCCTCGCCGAAGCGCTCCCGTCGCTCGACCGGTCGTACCCCGATCGGCTGGGTGCGTGGCCGAGCATCGCCGGCCTCCTTCTGCTCGTCTGGATCGAGGTGGTGTCGCCGCTCGCCGACGACCCGCGACTGCTCGCGGCGGTGCTCGCGACGTACACCCTCGTCACCGTCGGCGGCGCCGTCGTCGTCGGCCCGGACACCTGGTTCGAGCGCGTCGACCCACTCGCTCGCGCGTTCCACCTCTACGGCCGCCTCGCACCCGTCGGCGTCGTCGACGGCCGTCCCCGCCTGCGCCTCCCCGGCGGCGCGCTCCCCGACACCGTCCTCGACGGCCGTGACGACGTGGCGTTCGTCGTCACCCTCCTCTTTGTCACGACGTACGACGGCTTCGTCGCCACCGGCCCGTGGGCGAGCGGCGCGAGCGCCGTCGTCGGCGTCGGCGTCCCACCGGTCGCCGTCTACCTCGGGGCCTATCTCGTCGGTGCAGCCGCCTTCTACCTCGTCTATCGCGTGGCGGCGCGGGCGGGGCGCCGGCAGGCGGACACCTATCTCTCCACGACGTACCTCGCCCGGCGGTTCGCTCCCTCGCTGCTCCCCATCGCCGCGGGCTATCACCTCGCGCACAACCTCGGATCGGTGCTCGTGCTCGCGCCGACGCTCTCCGCCGTCGCGGCCGCGCCGCTGTCGCCGCCGCCGTCGCCGCCACAGCTCGCCGGGCTTCCCGGCTGGTTCGGCGGCCTCGAACTCGCTTTCGTCCTCCTCGGACACTTGCTCGCGGTCTGGGTGGCCCACGCCACCGCCTACGACCTGTTTCCCTCGCGACTGCAGGCCGTGCGGAGTCAGTACGGCGTCACCGCAGTCATGATCGGATACACCATGCTCAGCCTCTGGATCGTCACCGAACCGTACGTCGCACCGCCCTTTATCGCCTCGTGATCGTGACCGACACCGACACCGAACCGGAGACGGAGGTCCCCCCCGACGCGACGCCCCACGTCTGTGACCGCTGTGGGCGGCCGTTCGCCGACGAGCAACACCTGGCGCTCCACCGCGGCCTCGCGCACGCGGCGTCGCTGTCGGAGGCGGAACGGCAGGCCTACGAGTCGGCCCACGAGTCGGAGGTGGAGGGACTCCGCCGGTACAGACTCCTCGCGCTCGCAGGAGTCGTAGCGATTTACTTCGGGTTCCTGCTGACCTACGCGGTGGTGACCTAGTCCGCCTGCCCGCGCGCCCGGTGGTACGGCTGGCCGGCGACCGTCTCCCGGAGGTCGGCGAGCGATCCGGAAGAGGTGCCCGTCATCTCCGTGACGACGGCGAACACCTCCTGGCGGGAAATCTTCACGCCGGCGTCGGAGAGGGCGTCTTCGGGGCGCGAGAGGAGTTCGCGGAGCGTCCCGACCGCAAGCAGGAAGGGGATGGCCCACGCGGCGACGGTGTTGCCGTCGGTCGTTGGCACCGTCTCCAGATACGTCTGGGCGTCGTCGAGAAAGGAACGCGCGTGGCGGGCGGTTCGCCGGACGACCGCAGCCGCCCCCGACTCGTGTTCGGGGGCGACCACCTCGTCCTGCGGGACGCCTTCGGCCGCGAGCCACTCCGCCGGCAGGTAGACGTTGTCCTCCTCGGTGTAGTCGTCGTAGACGTCCTTGGCGACGTTGACCAACTGGAGCAGGAGGCCGAACTCCTCGGCGGTGTCGTAGAGTCGGGCGCGACGCCCCTCGCTCAGATCCCCGCGCGCCAGCAGGTTGGTGACCAAGTTGCCGACGGTGCCGGCGGCGTAGTAACAGTACTCCTCCAGTTCCTCGCGGGACTGGATGCGGAGCCCTCCCTCGTCGGCGTAGCGCTCGACGAACATCGCCATCCCCTGGACGAGTTCGCGGGCCGGCGGCGTGACCGCCTCGTGGACGTCGTCGGGGAGCGCCTCGAAGGTGCGGACGATCCGTGGCGTGCTGGCGACGACGGTCCAGTCTTCGGAGCGGGCCTCCGAGTCCGAGTCCGGAAGCCACTCGTCGACCGACGCCCGGAACGCGTCGGCGTCGGTCCCGTCGTCGGGGTCGAGTACCCGGTCGTACTCGCGGAGGAGTCGGGCCTGTTCGGCCGGTGGGATGTGATCCGCGTCCTCGATGGTGTCCGGAACGCGACAGAGGAGGTAGCCGATACAGATGTACGACGCCATCGGTTCGTCGAGCACGTCGACGGTCAGCGCGAACGTTCGGGAGACGCCCTGCACCGCCTCGTGGCACCATTCGAGGTCGGCCCGGTCACCGGGAGGTCTAGCTGCGTGTCGAGACATTCGGAGCGGTTGCGGGTTACGACCGAGGGGTTAAAAAGTCTCGTGGGCGATTTCGGCGGCCACGCCGGTCGGAAAGCCACAAGCGGTATGTCTGCCGGCCTCCGTTCGACTCGTATGTTCGATCGGCTCCGGCGATTCGTGTCGTCAACCAGACGTGCTGTCGCGATGACCGTCGTCGCCGTTCTCCTGTTGGCGGGAGTCGTCTTCTTCGTGTTCGGCCAGCCGACCGTCACCGACGTCGACAACCGATTCGGCGAGGTCAACGAGACGACGACGGTCATCGAAAGCGACCTGACGGTGCGGAACCCGAACCCCGTCGGCGCCAGCCTCGGCGGCCTCACGGTCGACTACGCCATCGACCTGAACGGCATCCGGATGGCCAACGGCACCAAGGCGGGCGTCTCGATGGCGTCGGGCCGATCCACGATCCCGATGACGACCACCCTCGCGAACGAGCGCATCCCCCCGTGGTGGGTGAGTCACGTCCGCAACGGCGAGCGGACGGAACTCGCCGTCAACGCCGACGTCCACTCCTCCCTGCTCGGCGCCTCCTTCGGCGCGCCGCAGGTGACCCGAACCATCGAGACGGACATCATCTCGGCGTTCAACTCCACCGAGGATCGTCCCGTCGGCGCGTCGCCGACCGGTGGGCCGCTCCTGGTCATCCGGGAGACCAGCGCCGAGTGGGGCGACGTCGACGCCGCGGCGACCCACATCGACATGCAGTTCGTCGTCCACAACCCCAACTCCCACCCGATTCCCGTCTCCGAACTCGGCTACCGAGCGACGATGAACGGCGTCGAGATGGGGACCGGAGCGACCGAGGATCGGGGCGTGATCCCGCCTGGCGAAACCCGAACCATCGAGGCGACGACGACGCTGAACAACGAGAACATCGACGAGTGGTGGGTGAGCCACCTGCGGAACGATCAGGTGACCGAACTCCGCATCGACTTCTCGGCACGGGTCGAACTCCCGTCGGGAACGGTCGAGATACCGCTCGACCCGCTGACCTACACCCGGACCATCGAGACGGACATCTTCGACAACAAAGCGGACGACGGCTCGGCGGACGGGGAGGATGGAACGGAAACGTCGACGCCGACGCCGACGGCGACGCCGGGAGAGGATGACGACGCCGGCCTCCTCGACGGCGACGGTGGGACGGGGACACCGACACCGACACCGACACCGAACGACGATGGTAGTCTCCTCGACGGCACCGAGGGGACTGAGACGGCGACGGAGGCGCCGACGCCCACACCGCCCCCGACCGACGACGGCGGTCTCCTCTCCGTCGGCGCTCACGCCGACGCGGTGCCGGTCGCGCCGGTGCGGTAGGAAGCGCGCTCGCGGCAGTCACTCGATGGTGACGTGTTCGGATTCCTCGTTGAGCGCGAGGTTGGCCGCGATTTCCGCGTTTCGCATGGCGTACTGTGCGGTCTGCTGGAGGCTGACGAGCACTTCCCGCGTCCGCAGGAGTTCGACTTTCTTCATGTCCGGGAGGCTCCGGATCAGTTCCATCTCGCGGTCGGTGATCTCCTCGTACATCCGCCCGACTGCGATAGCCTTGTCGTAGTCGCGCTCGACGACCGCCTCGACCGCCGTGGCGGTGATCTCGTCGACCTGGTCGGTGAACTCGCGGATGCGCCGCATCGTCGACCCGTCCACGTCGAGGGTGTTGTCCGTGGCGTCCAGCGCGATGTTACCGATGTCCTCGGCGTTGTCGGCAGTGAGTTCGAGGTTCTTCGCGACCGAACGGTAGCCGATGAGCGGGAACCCGGACTGGAGGCCGACCGCCCGCGCAAGGTTCGGATTCTGGTAGGCCATGAAGATGAGGCGAAGCAGAAGGACGAAAATCTTGTTCGCCTGGCGCTCACGGTTGAGCGCACGTTCGGCCAGATCCGCGTTGCCGTGGGCGATGGCCTTGATCGACTCGCCACGCATCGTGCTTCCGGTGTTTTCGAGGCGTTCGAGCAGGTTGTCGAGCGTGAAGTCCTCGGGGTCGACCGAACATCGGATCGCGATGCGCTCCGGCGTCTCCTCGATGACGCCCAACCCCATCAACTGCGTCTCCGCGCGATAGACCGCGTTGATGTGCTCGCTGTCGAGGGCCCCCTCGGACTTCTGGATGTGGATGACCCGGCGGCCGAGGACGTACTGGGCGACGATGGCGCGTTCGAGCGCCCGCGAGTCGAGGTTGTCGGCGTGAATCGTCGCCGTCGAGCCCTCGGTGCTCGCCGACTCCGGCAGAACTGTCAGCGTCCCCTTGCCGCCCATCCGAAGCGACACCTCGTCACCCTTCTCGACGTCGTGCTCTTTGGCCCACTCCGCCGGAAGTGTCATCGCCAGCGTCGATGGGCCCAACCGTTGCACTTTGCGTGTTTCCATACCATGGATAGGTGTTTCATTGACCTTAACCTTGACTATACGCCATTATATCTAATGATAGATGTTTATGTGTGGCAGTTTCACCGAATCTCCAGCAACCGGGACTCGAACCGGCCGACGCGGACGCGCGTCCAGCCCCGGAGCTGTTCGTCGAGAGCTGGGTCGTCGGTGTCGACACGGAGCGTGCCGATGTCGTCGAGTTTCGACCGCGAGGCGACCACGTCGATTTCACACTGCCTGATCACCGCCGGCGAGAGTTGGGGATTTCCGCGCCCGAAGACGAACCCCTGCCCGCCGATGGGCGAGACGACGATCACGTTTCGATCCCCCAGCGCGTCGAGAATCTCCGTCTCGCTCGCGTCGCGTGCCAACACTTCGCCGTCACGCCACACGTCGACGCCGAGGGGCGATCCCTCGAATCCGAGCGCCTCCTTGATCGCTCCGACGGTGCTGCCGGGCCCGAGGACGTAGGTGACGCCCGGTTCGACCGCCTCGGCGAACCCCTCGGCGACCGCCTCAACGTTCCCGCTTCCCGTCTGCTTGGACGACTGCAGATCCTCGCCGACCGGCACCCGTGCGACCGCCCGGAGTTCGGGATTCACCGACCCCTCGCGGTACGCGTCCTCGTCGATGTCCATCACCTCACGTCGTTCGGTCCGCTCGAAGGAAGCGATCACGTCGGCGGCGTCCTCCGGCGAGACGGCAAAAACCGAGGAGTAAACCTTCACGCCGCCTGGAATCCCGAGCATCGGCGTGTCGGTACCCTCCAGTGCCTCGGCCACGTCCGCGGCGGTGCCGTCGCCACCGACGAAACAGATCAGATCGACGTCGGCGTCGATGAACGCCGAAACGGCCCCACGGGTGTCCGCGGCCGTCGTCTCAGACCCCTCCGGCCGTCCGAGCACCGTCGGGTCGAACCCCACCTCGCGCGCGAGGGCCGCACCCATCGGCTCATCCCAGGTCAACAGCGTCACGTCCGGAAGCCGGTCGGCGATGGCCGTGAGGGCTCGTCGGGCGCGGTCCGGCGACCGCGGCGTAGCGCCGCGAGCGCGCGCCTCCGTGACTTTGCCGTCCGTACCTTTCAGACCGACGCGTCCCCCCATGCCGGCGATGGGATTGACCACGAAGCCGAGTCGCATGATCGTGGCTACGCGGGCGCGGGCAAAAGCGTCGGCGACTCGCCCTATCAAAGCTTAAGCGACTCCCACGGAAAGTGACGGATATGCTCCCGCTTCAGTCCGGAGAACCGCTCCCTATCGCGGAGACCGGTGCGGCCGTGTTGCTCGTGAGCCTCCTCGTCACCGTTCTCTGGCTACTGTACCTCTACCGGTAGCCGGGATCACTGCTCGACGCGCTCGCGGAGCCAGGCGGCGGCTTCGACCGCCGTCTCCGCGTCCGCCGCCATCACCTTCAGGCGCACGTCCTCGCCCGGATAGCTGCCGATCGTCACGTCGTACGCCTCGCGGACGGCCTCGATCCGGTCGAGCAGCGCGCTCTCGGGTTCGCTCGTCCGCACCTCCTCGACGTGGGTCGGATCGCCCTCGAACTCCTCGGCTACCGTCTCGAACATCGCCTTCATCTCCGCCGGTACGCCCGGCAGGACGTAGACGTTCCCGACGACCGCCCCCGGTGCGACGCCCTCGGGGTTGGGGAGCATCCTCGCCTCCGCGGGGAGATGTGTCGTCCCCTCGGTGAGGTCCGCCGCGGCGTAGTCGCCGTGGTCGGCGATCCACGCCGCCGCGTCCTCGTTGGGGATCACCTCGCGTCCGAACGCGGCCGCGACGCCGTCCATCGTCACGTCGTCGTGAGTGGGCCCCACACCACCGGTGACGATCACGGCGTCGTACTCCGCGCGGTGTTCGTTGACCACGCGCGCGATGTCGGCGATTCGATCCGGTACGGTCGTGATCCGTTCGATGGCCACGCCGCGGCCGTCGAGACGGTTACACAGCCAGGATGCGTTGGTGTCGACCGTGTCCCCGGACAGCAGTTCGTCGCCGACGGTGACGACCGCGACTCGCATGGGGCGTCGTACGTGGCGGGGGTTGAAAACAGTCGTGTCCCGCGGCGGTCACCCCATCCCAGGCGGCGGGTCGTCGCCGAACTCGTCGTCCTCGGTCTCTACGTCGAGGCCGAGTTCCTCGCGTCGCTCCCGGAGAGCGTCGATCCGGCGCTTGTAGTAGAGGAGGCCGACGGCGCCGACGACGGCGAGAATCGCCGCCGCGCCGCCGAAGATGTAGAGGTCGCGCTGGAGGTAGAACTGGACCGAGATGGAGTCGGTCTCGACGCTGTCCCAGCGGACGATCCGCTGGTCACCGGCCGTCTCGACCTCGTAGCTGCCGGGGGTAACCTTCCCGAACGGGAACACCTCGACGCGGCGGTCCGGTGGCAGGACGACCGCGTACGAGCCGTTGACGAACGTCGGGAGGCTGAACCGCTTGGGCGTGCTGTCGGAGGTGAACGCGAGTTTCCCACCCTCGGCGTCCGAGGGGAGCGTCACCGACACACGCGAGCGCGACCGATCGACGGCACCGCCACGCTCCCGGAGCTCCGTGCCCGTGATGACGGTGCCGTTGGAGTAGCGATAGCGGACGGCCGAGACGGGGATGGCGTTACGGCCGCCGAATCCGTCGCGACGGAACAGCTCAATCGACGTGCGATTCAGCCGATATACCGCCTGAAACCGGGCGTTCTCCGTGATCGTGATATGGGCGTTCGCGTCGCTGTCCCAGACGTACGGGGCGGGCGGGTCCTCGTCGAGTCGGTCGTCGGAGACCGACTGGGAGCCGAAGAAGCCGGCACAGCCGGAAGTGAACACGAGGACGACGAGCGCGAACGGGAGCAGATGCCGACGGTTCATCGGTCAGGGGACGACACATTTGAGCTCGGCGGGCAAGTATTCGCCGACGCTGGCGAGCAGGCCCGGCGGGTCGGTCCCCTCCGCGCAGACGACGCTCTGTTCGAGCAGCCCCAAACGCTCGACGGTGACGACGTCGCGGGCGTGGCCCGCGCGGTTCAGCGTCGCCCGCACCTCCCCCCGCGTGGCGCTGTTGACGTTCAGTCGGCCGCTGTCGCCGCGGGTCCACCCGAATAGGCGGTCGCGCTCCGTGTCCGCCAGTCGGGGTGGGTCGCCGGCGACGAAGCGCATCGGGAGATGCTGGACGAGGCCGAACCGGTCCCGGATCTGGGCTGGCGTCCCCGGTCCGAGGCCGAGTTCGTCGGCGGGGAGCCGGATCGGCTCGCCCGCGTCGAGTACGAACCCCTCGTCGTCCCACGATTCGAGGGTGCCGACGTACGTCTCGCCGTCCTCGAATCCCGTGCCGACCGTGCCCCACTCCTCGCCGAGGACGTTGCGGGCGACGACCGCGTCGTCGCCCGTGATCGTCACCGAGACGAAGTCGTCGTGACGAACCCCAACTTCCCACGAGGCGTCGAGTTCGCCGATGGCGTTGTCGACCAGGGCGTCCATCCCGTCCAGCGCCCGTTTCCGAGCCGATCCCTCGACGTAGCACTTGGTTGCGAGAACGACCATCAGCGGATGACGTCCACGTTGAGTTCGTTCCGGAGTTCCTCGATGCGGCGTTCGGTCGCCTCGACGAGGTCGTCGTTCTCCATCGGTTCGAGCGGTGCGCCCGTCTCCGGACACTGGAAGTCGAACTCCATCGCCTCACTGAACTCGAAGCGGATCCCCGCGGGCTCCGAGAGGTAGAACTCGTGGGTCCGCTCGTACTCCAGGCGCTCCTCCAGGGCGTCGAGCAGGCGGTACATCTCTTCCTCTAAGTTCTCCGGGATGTTCTCGTACTCGAACGTCCACAGATACGTGAGCCACCCGGAGTCCTCGTCGCGGACGCGGCGGTAGCTGGCGAGGTCGTTCTCGTAGAGGATAAAGAGGGCGCGGCGCACGTCGTTGAGCTCCAGGCCCAGTTCCTCGGCGAGTTCCTCGTCTGTCACCTCCCCGTCCGGCGGCGCGGCCGCGACCGGCATCCCCGTCGGTCCGACGAGCTCGTGGAGGTACTTCTGGATCACCGGATCACTCAGCAGCTCCTCAAAAGCCATTGTGGTCCGTTCGGAGCGGCCGCGATTTAAACGCCACGGTGCCGGCCGCTAGGCGCGTTCGGGTTCGCCGTCGCGGTCGGTGTCCGTCTCCGTCTGTTCGGTCTCCGCTTCGGCCTCGTCCTCGGTATCGGCTGCCGCCCGCCCCTGTGCCAGTTCGGCGTCGATGTCGTCTTCGACCTCGTCGAGCGACGCGACCGTCAACACGTTGCCGCCGCCGGGGTCGATCACCAACACCTCCGTGCCGACCGAAATCTCGCCGTCGATGGAGCGGGCCGCGTAGTTGGGGTTGAAGCCGCCGCGGTCGAGTTTGACGCTCCCGGACTGGGGCGTGACGCGTTCGGTCACCCGACCCGTCCGGCCACGGAGCGAATCCGAGTCGCTCGTCTGCCCCGCGGCGCCGTCGCCGTAGATGTCGAACCGCCTGTAGCCGACGAGGGCGAGACTCCCGAAGACGAGAACGAGGACGGCGAGAGCGACGGGGCCGGCCAACGGCCCGAGGAGGAGGCCGACGATCCCTGCCGCGAGGAGGGCGACGCCGAGGACCGCGAAGTGGGCGCCGGGAGCCATCGCCTCCGCGATCGAGAGCCCGAGTCCCGCGACGATCAACAGGAGCGGCAACGTCTCCGGACCGAGATCGACCCCGAGTTGGAGGACGCCCGTCGATACGACCATGCGCCGACGTTTGGGCCGGAGGCGTTTATACTGTCGGCTGCGGCCGAAGATCGGATCGATCGCGTTCGCGCGAGCGCCGACGCCGGCCGGTCACAGGCTCGCGAACGCGGCATAGAAGATGAGCCCCGAGAGCGCCACACCGAGCAGGACGAAGGCGGTGTTCTCCAGTTCCGGCGTCTCGGGGTCGATCGACTCCGGTTCGGGGGCGTCCTCGCCAACCTCGTCGACGCCGAACCGCCAGGGGGACTCGTCCTCGTCGCGCTCGTCGTCGGACAGCGCACTCATGCACCCGAGTAGTGGGTAGCGACTGATAAGGGTGGTCGTTACCGTGTAGCAGCGAGACGTCGGCACGGCACGGCAACACCGGGGTACGACTCGCGACCGCCCCGCGAGAACGGAGACACCCACCGACCACCGACTATCGCTGGTGTTCTCGCGGAGTCACGTCGCCGTCGTAGACGACACCGCGGTCGGCGTGGAGCGTCACCGTCGCATCGTCCGCCACCTCGTCCGGGAGGGGCGCGCCGCTGATCATCGGCACGCCGTGCTCCCGGGCGATCATTGCCGCGTAGCTCGTCATCCCCGGTCGAGCGTCGACGATCCCGCCGATCCGGCCGGTGTCGCCGTCGAACTCGCCGTCGAACGTCGCCGGGAGGACGACGATGGCGCCGGCGGGTGCGCCCGCGAGGTCGCCGTCCGGACAGCGGAAGACGGGACCGGCGACCCGCCCGCGGGCGACGCTTCGACCCGTCGCGACCGTCTCCGAGGCGACGTGGACCTTCAGCGTGTTCGTCGTGTTCGTCCCCTCGAGTTCGGTCATCATCCCCGAGAGGACGACCACGGTGTCGCCGCTCTCGGCGGCCCCGGCGTCGATGGCGGCGTCGACGGCAGCGGCAACCATCCCCTCGATGTCCTCACGGTAGGCGGCGTACTGGGCGTCGACACCCCACGAGAGCGCGAGTTGCCGGCGGACTCGGTCCCGCGGCGTCGTCGCCACCACCGGGACGGCCGGCCGGAACTTCGCGGTGGCCCGGGCGGTGTATCCCGACTCGGAGACGGCGACGATGGCCGCGGCGCCGAGGTCGCGGGCGAGAAACCGCGCCGCTCGTGCGAGCGCCTCCGTCTGGGAGCCCGCCGCCGCCGGCGGCACCCGCCCCTCGCGCGTTTCGGCGTACTCGTCGCTCGTCTCCACCTCGCGGACGATGCGATCCATCGTCTCGACGACGCGGACGGGGTGGTCGCCGATGGCCGTCTCGCCGGACAGCATCACTGCGTCCGTCCCGTCGAGGACGGCGTTGGCCACGTCCGACGCCTCCGCCCGGGTGGGCCGGCGCGAGTGAACCATCGAGTCCAGCATCTCCGTGGCCGTGATGACCGGGACACCGGCGTCCTGTGCGCCCTGGATGATCCGCTTTTGCACCATCGGGACGTCCTCGAGCGGACACTCCACCCCGAGGTCGCCACGTGCGACCATCACGCCGTAGGACGCCTCGACGATTTCGTCGATGTTCTCGACGGCGCCCGCGCGTTCGATCTTCGAGACGACGGGGATATCGCCGCCGGCGTTCTCGATGGCGTCGGTGACGGCGTAGACGTCGTCGGCGTCGCGGACGAAACTCGCAGCGACGAAGTCCGCCTCTCCCTCCACGGCGATCTCGATGTCCCGGCGGTCACGGGCGGTCACGACGTCGAGATCGAGGTCGACGCCGGGGATGTTCACGCCCTTCCGACTCCCCAACTCGCCGCCGGAGACGACACGGGCAGTGACCGTCCCGCCGTCGACTGCCTCGACTCGCGTCTCGATCCGGCCGTCGTCGAGGAGGACGGCGTCGCCGGGTTCGACCGCGTCGATCGGGTAAGAGAGGCCAACCGCGTCGGCCGTGGCGGACTCTCCCTCGACGAACCGGACCGTCGACTCCGCGGACAGCTCGATCGGCTCGCTGATCTCGGCCGTCCGGATCTCCGGTCCCTGGAGATCGAGCATCGACGACAGCGGATCGTCGACCGCCGTGTCGACCTCGTGGATGCGATCGATCAGCTCGGCTCGGTCCTCGTGAGTGCCGTGACTCGCGTTGAGCCGAGCCACGGCCATGCCGGCGTCCGCGAGTTCGCGGATCGTTTGCCTGTCGTCGGAGGCAGGCCCCAACGTACAGACGATCTTCGCTCGTCGCATACCGGCCTTTCGACGGGTCGGATGAAAAAGGGGACCGGCCGAACGATCGCTAGGGATTCAGCGCACCCGCTCGCCCGGCTTCGCGTCGCCGACCGTCGTCAGCAGGTCGGCCGCCTCGCCGGCCGCGAGCACCATCCCGTTGGACTCGACGCCGAACAGTTCGGCCTGCTCTAGGTTCGCCAAGACGATCACACGCGTCCCCGGGAGCTCAGACAAGTCGTGGAGTTGCTTGATGCCCGCGACGATCTGCCGCTTTTCGGCCCCGATGTCGACGACGAGGCGGGCGAGTTTGTCGGCACCCTCGATCCCCTCGGCCTCCAGGATCTTCCCGACCCGAACGTCGAGGTCCTGGAACTCCTCGAAGCTGATTCGGTCGGTCTCGAGGGGATCGACGTCGAAGTCGGCCTCCTCGGAGTCGTCCGTCTCGTCCGTCTCAACGCGCGCTTCCAGTTTCGCGTTCAGTTCCTCGACCCGTTCCTCGGGGATCTTCTCGTAGAGTTCGGTCGGTTCGTCCAGTTCGGCCGCGGGGGGTTCGAGCGCCGCGTCGACCGCCACGTCGTGGACGGATCTCTCGCCGCCGACCTGCGACCAGAGACGCTCGCAACTGCCGGGCGCGACGGGGGCAAAGAGGACGGCGACGGCCTTCGCCACCTGCACGCAGTCGCGGATCACCTGTGCCGCGCGCTCGGGGTCGTCGTCGACCAGGTTCCACGGCTCGTTGCGCTGGATGTACTCGTTGCCAAAGCCCGCGAGGGCGACGGCGGCGTCGCCAGCCTCGCGCACCGAGTAGTCGTTGACGGCGGCGGTGAACTCCTCGATTGCCGCCTCGATGCGGTCGCGCACTTCGGCCGAGAGGCCGGCATCGGGCTCCGGTGTCCCCCCGAACTCCCGGTGGGCGAAAAGGAGCGCGCGGTACGCGAAGTTGCCGACCGTCCCCACGAGTTCGTTGTTGACACGCTCACGGAAGCGGTCCCACGAGAAGTCGACGTCCTGTTGGAAGCCGCCGTTGGTGGCGAGGTAGTACCGCAGGAGGTCGGGATCGAACCCCTCGTCGAGATACTCGTCGGCCCACACCGCGCGGTTGCGCGAGGTGGAAAAGCCCTTGCCGTTCAGCGTGATGAACCCACTCGCCATCACGGCGCGGGGTTCGCTGTAGCCGGCACCGCGCAACATCGCGGGCCAGAACACGGTGTGGTGTTGGATGATGTCCCGGCCGATGACGTGGACGATCTCTCCATCGCCCTTCCAGGTCTCCTCCCAGTCGTACGCGTCGGCGCCCACCCGCTCGGTGTACTGTTTCGTCGACGAGACGTACTCGATGGGGGCGTCGACCCAGACGTAGAGAACGAGGTCGTCCGCGCGCTCTCCGTCCGGGTAGTCGATCCCCCAGTCCATATCGCGGGTGATACACCAGTCGCGGAGTTCGCCCTCGATCCACTCGCGGGGCTGGTTTTTCGCGTTCGCGGTGCCCTCCAGGCGGTCGATGAACTCGCCGAGATAGTCCTGGAACGCCGAGACGCGGAAGAACTTGTGGGTCTGTTCCCGATATTCGGCGGGATTGCCCGTGATCGTGCTCTCCGGGTTCTCGATTTCACCGGGTTCGAGGTGGCGGCCACAGCCCTCGTCGCACTCGTCGCCGCGGGCGCGCTCGCCGCAGTACGGGCAGGTCCCCTCGACGTAGCGATCCGGGAGCGACTGCTCCTCTCGGGGATCGTAGGCCACCATGATCTCCTTCTCGTAGACGTGGCCGTTCTCCTCCAGCGTCCGGACGATGTCGGTCGTCGTCTCGACGTTCGTCGCGTCGTGGGTGTGGCCGTAGTTGTCGAAGTCGACGCCGAACTTCGGGAACGTCTCTTCGTAGCTCTCGTGCCACTCCAGGGCGAACGCCTCGGGCGAGACGCCCTCCTGTTCGGCGTTGACCGCGACGGGCGTCCCGTGCATGTCAGACCCCGAGACGAAGGCCGTCTCCTGCCCGAGTTTGCGCAGGGCGCGGGCGAACACGTCGCCGCCGACGTACGTCCGCAGGTGCCCGATGTGGAGGTCGCCGTTGGCGTACGGCAACCCGCAGGTCACCACCGCCGGCCGATCCGTGGGGAATTCCTCGTGGCTCATACGCGTTCACAGGTGGATGCGGCCCTAAAGCCCGCCGGTTCGGCGTGCGACGATTACGAGTAGCCGTGGAGGGGCGTCTCCGAGAGTGGGTGATCGGGAACATCTCGAACGCTCCGACACCCTCCACCCTGTTCGGTCGCCGCCGAGTGAGACTGTAGGGAAACGGCCGCTCGTCAGCTACTCACCGTGGCGTCGCCGCGATGGCGACGTACGGCTCCCCGGACCGCCGCCGTCGCTCGACCGACGTCACCCGCTCGACGGACAGCCCCGCCTCCTCCAGACACCGCCGCCAGTACGCCTCGTGGTCGGTGACGCCCGCCGGCGTGATCGGGAGTTCGAGAAGGCCCACGGTCCCGTCGGCGGCGCACACCCGCCGGAGTTCGTCGAAGGCGGCGCCGCGTCGGTCGAGCGGCACGTCGTGAGCGACTCGGCAGGCGGTGACGACGTCGAAGGCGCCGTCGTCGAAGGGGAGGCGGGAGGCGTCACCGGCGACGGGCGAGACGTCGACGCCGGCGCTGGCGCCGTTGCGCCGCGCCAGTCGTGGGCCGTTGCCGAGGATCACCCGGTCGTCGAAGACGTCGAGACCGACGACCGTACAGCCGTCGGGGAGGTGAGGGGCCAGTCCCACCAGTGACCGCCCGGAGCCACACCCCACGTCGAGCGCGTGGTCGGCGGTAGCGAGCGGTAGCAGCGAGGCGAGGGTGTCGTATTTCGCGCGGTCGACCGCCCACGGCGGTGGTGACAGGAGGCGATAGAGCGCGTCGCCGCCGCGGTACAGCGCCCCGCCCGCGACGACGGCGGCGACGAACTTGAGTGCGCGTCGCCCGTGGTGGAACCCAACGGCGGCCGCCGCGAGGAGGAGAGCCGAGACGGCGATCCGCCGCAGGCGCTCTCGCCAGTGGTAGACGCCGAAGAAGTACGTGGACGGCGACGTTCGCGTCACGTCGACACCCTCGCCGGCGAGGGGCATGTAGCTGACGGGGGACCGCGACCGAACGCCTTTTCGCTCCACCGGATCACCGCCGAACATGACTCCCGACCCGACCGACCGCGTCCGGTCCATCGAGCGATCCAGCATCCGCTACATGTTCGACCTCGCGGAGAGCGTCGGCGGTGACCTCGTCCGACTGGAGGTCGGCGAACCCGACTTCGACACGCCAGCCGGCGTCACCGAGGCCGCCGCCGAGGCGGCGCGGGCGGGACACACCGGCTACACCTCGAACGCCGGCCTCCCCTCGCTCCGTGAGGCCGTCGCCGAGCACATGGCCGACGACTACGGCGTCCGCGTCGACCACCGGGAGGTGCTGATCACGACCGGCGGGATGGAAGCGCTCCACCTCGCCGCGCTCTGTACCGTCTCACCCGGTGACGAGGTGGTCTTCCCGACGCCCGCGTTTCCGAACTACTGGGTGCAGGCGCGGATGGCCGACGGCGTTCCCCGTCCAGTCCCGATGTCCGCCGAGGAAGGGTTCGCCCTCGATGCCGACCGCCTCGTCGACGCCATCGGCCACGACACCGCACTGGTGATCCTCGCCTCGCCCAACAACCCCACGGGACGGACGTTCGACCCTGCAGCCGTCCAGGCCGTCGTCGACGCCGCGGCTGCTCACGACGCGTACGTCGTCGCCGACGAGGTGTATCTCGGGCTCTCCTACGACCGCGACCCGGAGGGCGTCGCGGCCGTGACGGACGCTCCGGCGCACGTCCTCACGGTCAACTCCTGTTCGAAACGCTACGCGATGACGGGGTGGCGTGTCGGGTGGCTCGCCGGCACGCCCGACGTTGTCGATCAGGCGACGAAGATTCGGGAGTCGACCACCTCCTGTGCACCGAGCGTGAGCCAGCACGCGGCCCTGGCGGCCCTGACCGACGCCGACGACGCGGCCGCCGAGATGTACGACGCCTTCCGGGAGCGACGCGACTACGTGGTCGAGCGCGTCGCGGGGATCGACGGCCTACGCTGTCCCCGTCCCGAGGGCGCCTTCTACGCCTTCATGGAGCCCGATCTACCGGGGTCGAGCCGCGAGATGGCGGAGCGGCTCCTCCGGGAGTACGGAGTCGTCCTCGCGCCCGGCGACGGCTTCGGCGAGGCCGGCGCAGGCCACCTCCGCCTGAGTTTCGCCAACGGGGTGGACCGCCTCGAAGCCGGCTTCGATCGGATCGAGTGCGCCCTCCGTGACGCGCGGTAGCCCCGCGCCGACGGGACGGATGTCGCCGTCCTCCCCTCATCCGGACGCCCCTCGCTCACCTCGTCGCCCCGGAGCGGCGTGGCGCCCAGTGGATGGCGGAGGGCAACGGCGGACGGCGCCCCGATCCCCGACAGCTATCTTCGACGACGGGCTAGCTCGCCCGATCGGATGGCGCGTTCGGCGTCGTCGAGCGCCGCGTCGGGGTCGAACTCACGGACGATCCGGTCGAGTTCGGCGCGGTCGGCGTCGGCCAGTTCACGGGCGTGGGCGACGACGTTCGGGAGCGCCCGGAGAATGTTGTCGACGACGGGAACGTCGGCCACCTGTGCCGAGCGCGAGAGCGGATTGAGGTCGATCACGATTTCGACTTTGCCGAGGTCGGCGAGCGCCGCCGCGCGGTCGCCGTCCTCCAACGGGACGAACACCACGTCCGCGTCGGCGATGCCGTCGGCGTCGACCTTCGCGCGAGCGTGCCCGAGCCCCGGGATGCGCGCGTCGGCGTCGAGGCCTTTCACCTCGCTCGCGCCGTGGTCGCGGAGGTGGTCGGCGATGGTCCGCATCCGCTCGTCGGTGCGGTTAAAGAGGTTCACCTCCAGGTCGGCGCCGACGGCGTCCGCGAGGGCGACGAGTTCGTCCGGCACCAGCGCCGCGGTGTTCCCGTTGACCGAGACGACGGGATGGCGGGCGAGCAGGAGGTGGGCGGCGGCCGCCCGCGCCGCCGCGTCCGCCGAGGGGAGCGTCCGCTCGCCGAGCAGGTAGTCGAACGCCTCCCCGCGGCCCTCCGCGATGAGGCCCTGTTTGCTGGTGATGCCGTCTTCGACGCCCGCCTCGATGCGGTGGCGCGTCACCAGCGAGTCGTGACGGGGGTGGTCCACCGGAATATCGTCGCCCTCGGCCATGCCGGGTCGGTGGCCGTGGCGAGTAAAAAGCGCGCCGATCAGTCCGTCAGGTGAGCGCCCGCGTCACACGTCCGACAGGCCTCGGCGTCGAATCCGGCGTCCGAGAGCCCCGAATCCAGCGCGAAGACCGTCTCGCCGAGCATGGCCATCGACGCCTCGCCGCCGGCGTCGACGACGGCGGTGACCGTCTCGTCGACCCGATCGGTGAGCAGCCCAGCGTCGCGGGCAAAGCGCCGCGATGCGTCGACCAGCGTCGGGAGCGTCGGGCGCTCGATCAGTCGGGAGAGCGCCGTGTCGCCCGCCCGCACCAGCGGCGTCGTGTCGCCCGCGAGCACCTCGGCCGTCGAGAGGTCACCGAAGGTGACGTACTCCACGCGCCGGGTGGTCGGGACGCCGTCGAGGCGACCGTGCAACGGCGCGCCGGGGTCGAGACGGATCGGGACGCCGCCGCGGGCCTGTGCCACCACGTCGCCGAGGCCGGTCCCCGCCTCCACCTCCGCGCGATGGGCGAGCGTCACCAGGTCGTTCGCCGAGCGGGCACAGTCGAAGCGGTCGTTGGCGGCCAGGGCCGCCCCCAGCGCCATCGCGCCCGAGACGCCGAAGCCCGTCCCGAGGGGAAGGTCACTCTCCGCGTCGACCCGCGCCCGGGTGGCTACCCCGAGTTCGTCGAGTACCGTCTCGACCGGCGGCATCGAGATGCGGTCGCCGTCGAGGGTGACGACCGCGTCCCCGTCGGGAGCGGCGTCGGCGTCGGTCATCCGGACCGTCACCTCGACGCCGTCGGTGAGGGTGAAGCCGGCGCCGCGCGACCCCGCGATCGCCGGGTCGGCGGCGGGACAGGGGCTGAAGAAGCCGGTGACGTGACCGGGGACGAACGCGGTCGACGGGCGTCCGTCGGTGCCGCTCCCTGACTCCTCGCTCATCGGTTCGACGAGGGGCCGGGACTCGTTAAGCCCTGTCGAAACGGACCGACGCCCGTCGCAGCCACCATTGATAAGGGATCACGCCGCCAACGCGGTGTATGTCGGTCGATCTCCGAGGGTTCTCCGCCATCGAACTGGACGGAACCGCCTACACCGTCGAGCAGTCGCTCGTCCGCAACAAGTACGCGGCGTACGACGGAAACGGCGACCTCGTCCTCCGTGCCAAACAGAAGCTGTTCAAGCTGAAAGAGGAGTTTCCCTTCGTCGACGCCGACGGGAACGAGGTGTTCACCGTCAAGGCGGGCGGAATCCTCGATGTCGCGGGGAACTACGCCATCGTCGACGCGAAGACGGGCGACCGAGTGGCGATCCTCGACAACGACTACTCCGTCTTCCGGGACACCTGGACGATTCGTGACGGTCGGACGGAGGCAGCGCTCGCGAAGATCACCTCTCGGGGGGCCGTGGTGACACTCGCGCGGAACCTCCTGCCGTTCGGCGAACTCATCCCACACAAATACGAGATCACCGACGCACAGGGCGCCCACGTCGGACGCATCGACGGCCAGTTCTCGTTCCGGGACAGGTACGACATCGCCATCGACGACGCCAGTACCGTCCCCAAGGACGCCGTCGTCGCCGCGGCGATGGTCATCGACGCGATTCAGGGGAACTGAAGCCGCCTCCGGCGGACTCGACCGCTGGCGATCCCGGGTGAACGCGGTCGCTCCCTGCACCCCCGCGCTCGGGCGGCTTCCCCTGCTCCTACGGGCTCAGCCGCTGGCGATCCCGGGGGAACAGGACGGCCTCGCGGATGTTGTCCAAGTCGAGCATCGTCATCACGAGGCGCTCGACGCCGTAAGCCCAGCCGGCGTGGGGCGGCATCCCGTATTTGAACATCCGGGTGTAGTAGTCGAACTGCGCGGGGTCGAGCCCCTGCTGTTCGAAGCCCGCGACGAGTTCGTCGTGGCGGTGTTCGCGCTGCCCGCCCGAGACGAGTTCCATCCGCGGGTGCATCAGGTCGAAGCCCTTCGACAGTTGGGCGTCGTCGTCGTAATCCTGGATGTAGAACGGCTTGATCTCCGAGGGCCAGTCGGTGATGAAGTAGTGCCCGCCGACGTCGGCGCCGAGGGCTTTCTCCGCCTCGGTCGGCAGGTCGTCGCCCCAGACCAGTTGCTCGTCGAGTTCGCCCGTCGCGTTGATCCGCTCGATGGCCTCCTCGTAGGTGAGTCGCGGGAAGTCGTCCTCGGGGACCGCGAAGTCGTCGTAGCCCAGCAGGTCGAGTTCATCGGCGCAGTGCTCGGCGACGCCCTCGTAGGCGGCCTTGAGCGTCCCCTCACAGACGTCCATCGCCTCGTGGTGGTCGACGAAGGCCGACTCGAAGTCGATCATCGTCGCCTCGTTGAGGTGGCGTGGCGTGTTGTGCTCCTCGGCGCGGAAGATGGGACCGATCTCGAAGACCCGCTCCAGCCCGGAGCCGACCATCAGCTGCTTGAACAGCTGTGGGGACTGGTTCATGAACGCCTCCTTGCCGAAGTAGGTGATCGGGAAGAGTTCGGTGCCGCCTTCCGTCCCCGTGGCGACGATCTTCGGCGTGTTGATCTCCGTGCTCCCCACGGATCGGAAGTACTCCCGGACCGAACGCAGGATCTCGCTCCGGATCTCGAAGATGGCCTTGACTTCCGGCTTGCGGAGGTCGAGGGTGCGGTTGTCCAGCCGAGTGGGGAGTTCGGCGTCGACCTTTCCGGAGGGGTCGAGCGGGAGTTCGGGGTCGGCCTCGGCGAGCACGTCGAGGGAGTCGGGAACCATCTCCAGTCCCGTCGGCGCGCGTGGCTCCTCCTCGACGGCGCCAGTGACGGCGACGACGCTCTCGCGGTGGACACCCAGTCCCGTCTCGACCAGGTCGTCGTCCATCTCGTCTTTCTCGAACTTGATCTGAAGCTTTCCGGTCCGGTCCCGGAGGATCAGGAAGGCGATGCCACCCAGGTCGCGAATTTCGTGGACCCAGCCGGCGACAGTCGCCGTGTCGCCAGCGACGGCGTCGGCCGCGTGGGTTCGGTTTTCCATACCCACTCGTATCGGTCCCCACATCTTAAACGCGGCCGTTTCGGTTCGGGACGGCGTCGACGGAGCGGCGGCCCGATCAGTCGACGCGGAACTCGCCGATCACGTCTTCGTCGAGGTGGACACCCAGTCCCGGCTCCTCGGGGAGTGCGATCCGGCCGTCCTCGATTTCTGGCGGCGTCTCGAACAGTGGTTCGTACACCTCGAACTCCGTGGGGTCGAACTCCAGCCACTCGCAGGCCGGCGACGCCGCCATCACGTGCATCGTCGCCGCGAGACCGACGCCCGTGGTGAAACAGTGGGGGGTACAGACCGTGTTGTACGTCTCCGCGAGCGTACAGATCTTCTTCGCCTCCGTGATCCCCCCACAGCGCATCACGTCCGGCATCACGTAGTCCGCGGCGTCGGCTTCGAGGACGTCGTGAAAGCCCCACTTCGTGTACTCGTTTTCACCCGTCGCGATGGGGACGTCGAGTTCGCGACGCAGGGCAGCGAGCCCCTCGACGTCGTACGGCGTCATCGGCTCCTCGTACCAGTAGACGTCGTACTCCTCCAGCATCCGCCCGACGCGCCGGGCTTCCGGGCGGTCGTAGCCGCAGTTCATGTCGACCATCAACGCGGCGTCGCCGATGGCGTCACGCATCGCGGCAACCCGCGTCTCGTCGGCGTCTCGGCCGCGTCCGAGGTGGGTCTTCACGCCCGCGAACCCGCGGTCGACGTACGCGCCCGCGCGCTCGGCCATCGTCTCCGGATCCTGCCAGAACAGGTCGCTCGCGTACGGCTTGAGCGAGTCCCCGGTCGGCCCGCCGAGCAGACGGTAGACGGGGACGCCGTGGTGTTTGCCCGCGATATCCCAGAGCGCGATGTCGACGCCGCTGGCCGCCGTAACCCCCTGTCCCTTCCGGTCCTTGTACACCGTATCCGTCACCATCGCCTGCCAGTGACGCTCGATGTCGAGGGGATCCTCCCCGAGCAACAGGGGCGCGTACTTCTCTTCGACGATGCGCTCGACGATGTACGACTCCGGCCCCACGCCCTCGCCGATGCCCGTGATGCCCGCGTCCGTCTCGACGACCACGAACGCCGCTCCGCGGGCGGACAGCGCACGGTCCCGGGAGACGCCAAGCGGTCGATCGAGCGGCACTTCGATCCGTTCGACGCGTACGTCGGTGATCTCCATCGTCCGCGCTTCGGCAGGCGAAGAAAAAACCCTGGCGGCGAGAGGAGCCTGCAGCGCCGGCGGACGAACCGACCACGCGGTAGCGCGTCGGCACCGTGCTGTTACCCGGATCAAAAAAACGACGGGATTACATACATCTCGCCGCAGACGGGAACGGTATGGAACGGTGTGGGACGGCCCACGCGTGCGTTCGGGCTTGAAACCGGAATCGCCCGACTCGGAACAGTCGATCGGCGCGATTCCACCGCAGTATCTTCCGTGCGACGGTCGCACGGAACGCATCACAGACCGTGGCGTTCCTCGAATGGATCAGACAATGACAGAGGGAGTACGCGATAGGAGTAGTGCATCGCTGAGCGAACTGTTCGAAATCCTCAGCCACGAGTACCGCCGGTACGTACTCTGGGTACTCGCCGATCTCGACCGACGACCCGACGAGTCGGTCGATACGACCCGCGTGCTGCGCTGTGAGGGGGAGCCGGACATCCTCCGGATCGAACTGGTCCACAACCACCTCCCCCAACTCGACGACTACGGATTCGTCGACTGGGATCAGGAGACGGAGACACTCCGTCGTGGCCCCCGGTTCGACGAGGTGAAGCCGTTCATCGACCTGATGAACGAGAACCGGGACGAGATTCCGCAGAACTGGCCGTGATCAGTCGTCGGCGTGTGCGTCTTTGACGCCCTCGACCGTCTCGCGGACGGCGGCACAGCCCTCGTCGTGGAGGAGGTCACCGACGACCACCACGTCGGCGTACTCGCCCATCTCGTGGGCGGAGTCGTAGTCCCCGACGCCGCCGCCGTAAAAGAGGGTCGCGTCGTCGAGGGCGTCGGCCGCGGCCCGCACCGTCTCGGGATCGCCGAGGGTGCCGGAGTACTCGATGTAGATGATGTCCTGGCCGAACAGTTTCTCCGCGACGGCGGCGTAGGCGGCCACGTCGTCGGGCGACTGGTCGCAGTCCGCGTCGGTGTACTCCGCGACCGACGAGTCGGGGTTGAGGACGATGTACGCCTCCGTGTGAGTTCGACTCCAGTCGAGACCGTTCTCGATGCGCACCCACTCCTTGTGGGCGCCGGTGACCCAGAAGCTGTCGCCGGCGTTGAACACCGTCGGAATCAGGTATCCGTCGAGGGCCTCGTCGTCGATGACGACGGCGGGGTTCGACGGCTCCTGGTACAGTGGGATGCCGTACTTGCTACACGCCTCGACGACCGTCTCCATCTTCTCTCTGGTCATTCCGGTCGTCCCACCGATCTCGATGGCGTCGGTTCCGGTGGCACAGACGTCCTCGAAGGTCTCGCCCGCCACGAGTTCCTTGTCGGGATCGACCTTGAGGACGTGATCCCAGTCGTCCCACGGCGCGGTCATTGCGATACTCTACTCCCCGGCGCCAATAAAAAGGGCCCGACTCGCAGTCACGCGAACGGGGCACGAACCGTGAAACGGTGGCGGTCTCGACCTGACGGACCGTCGTAAGTCGGGGCCGGCTGTCACCGTCCGTGACGGCTCGACAGTCGGCACACAGTTGTGACAGGGCGCCTCAGTCGGCGTCGGCCTGCCAGTTCCGCACCGTGTCGGGGCCGACACCCTCGATTTCGTCCGCGAGCGCGTCGGGTTCCGCCGACTTCAGCCCGGCGACGTCCTCGACGCCCGCGTCCCTCAACTTCTCGACCGTCCGCTCGCCGATTCCCTCGATTGTCTCCAGTTCCGTCCCTTCCTGTTGGGCACGATACTCGCGGTAGTTGCAGATCGGACAGCCGAGTTCCCAGGGCTCGCGGGATCCGTCTTCGTCCCCGTAGGTGATCCGAATGCCGGGCAGGTCGTGTTCCTCGCATCGCTCGTCGGTGAGCTCCGCCTCGCCACGGCGGGGCATCGGCAGGGAGTAGTCACAGTCGGGATAGCGCGTACAGCCGACGAGTCGCCCACCCGATCGGAGCCGCTTGATCGCGAGTTCGCCACCCGCCGTCTCGCCGCAGTCGGGACAGGGGCCGACGATCAGGTCGGGTTCCTCCTCGGCCGCCTCGGCCGAACACAGCGGACAGCCGTGGACGAACGTCTTGCGGCCGGCGAGCATCTTCACGTCGTGGAGCCCGTGATCCGGACAGGTGTCGTCGAGCAGGATGGGTCTCCCCGTCGAGGGCAGCGGGAGCGTGTACTCGCAGTCGGGGTAGCCGTCACAGCCGACGAAATAGGAACCCTGCCGGCTCCGCCGGATCACGAGGTCGTGATCCGACTCCGGACACGGTCCCAGGGTCTTGTCCGCCTTCAGCGAGTCCCGGAGGTGATCGCCCAGTTCCTCCCGGGACTCCGTGAGCCGATCGAACACCCGCTTTAGCATCTCGCGGGACTCGTCGGTCACGTCCGAAAGGGCCGTCTCGCCGCGGGCGATTGCCTCCATATCGGCTTCGAGTTGGGCGGTCATCTCCTCGCTGACGATGAGGTCGGCGAACTCCTCGGACGCCTCGACGACGCCACGGGCGAGTCGGGTCGGCCGCGGCGGATCTCCCTCGATGTAGCCTCTGTCGTACAGCTTCTGAATCACGTCGTGACGGGTCGCTTTCGTTCCGATGCCCATCTCTTCCATCGTCTCGATGAGCCGTGACTGGCCGTAACGCCGCGGCGGCTGGGTCTGCTTGGCCTCCAGGCGAGTGTCGGTCACCGCGAGTGCTTCCCCTTTTTCGACGTCGGGGACGTGATTCTCGCTCGTCGAGCGGTAGGGGTAGACCGCGTGGTAGCCGGGATCGACCAGCCGCTTGCCGTTCGCCTTCAGCGAGAGCGTCTTCGATCCGTCCTCGACCGCCGCGACCACGCGAAGGTGTTCCCACGTCGCCGCGTCGGCGACGGTGGCGAGAAAGCGCCGCACGACGAGTTCGTACACCTCCCACTCGTCGTCCGAGAGGTCCGAGGGCGAGGGGAGTTCGTCGGTCGGGTGGATCGGCGGATGGTCGGTCGTCTCTTCGTCGCCGGCGGTTGGCGTCACGTCGTCGGCCTCGCTGAGGGAGGCGGCGTCGTCGCCGAATCGGGACCCGGACGAGAGCGCGTCCAGCAGGTCCCGGGGGTCCAGATCCTCGGGGTAGACCGTGTTGTCCGTCCGGGGGTAGGTGATGTAGCCCGCGGTGTAGAGATCCTCCGCGATGCTCATGGCGCGCTGGGCGGAGTAGCCGAGGCCGCTCGCGGCGCGGATGAACGCCGTCGTGTTGAACGGCGCCGGCGGATCGTCGGTGCGGGTCCGGCGGCGCACCTCGTCGACGGTCGCCGTCGACGCGGCGGCGAGTGTCTCGGCCGCCGCGTCGGCTGTCTCCTCGTCCCAGACGCGCTCGGCTTCCGTGTCGTCCGTATCGAGATAGAAGTACTGCGCCTCGAACGTCTCGTCGTCCTTGGCGAGGTCGGCGAACAGTTCCCAGTAGTCCTCGGGATCGAAGGCGTCGATCTCTCGCTCGCGGTCGACGATCAGCTTCAGCGTCGGCCCCTGCACCCGGCCGACCGAGATGAAGTCGTCGCCGAGTTGCCGAGCCGACAGGGAGAGAAACCGAGTGAGCGACGCGCCCCACATCAGGTCGACGATCTGGCGTGCCTCGCCCGCGGCCGCGAGGTCGAAATCGAGGTCGTCGGGGTCGGCGAACGCGTCGGTCACCTCGCGGTCGGTGATCGAGGAGAAGCGCACGCGGTCTACGGGCGCCTCCTCGTTTACATCGCGGACGAGTTCGTAGGCCTCCTTCCCGATGAGTTCGCCCTCGCGGTCGTAGTCGGTGGCGATGTGAATGCGAGACGCGTTCCGCGCCAACCGCCGGAGCGCGGCGACGATGTTCTCCTGAGTCGGCCGTTTCTCGACGCCCGCGTCGATGAGTTCGACCGGTTCCACGTCGCGCCAGTCGCTGTACTCGGGCGGGAAGTCGACGCCGACGACGTGCCCCGAGAGGCCGATACACCGCTTGCCGCCCCACTTGTAGACGTTGACGCCGTTGACGCGGTCGCTCTCCGCGCTCCCACCGCTCAGGATGTCGGCGATACGGCGGGCCGCGTTGTCCTTCTCCGTGATGATCAGTTCGGGGCCGCGTTTCATCGGCCTGGCGTACGCCGACCACCCGCCTAAACCTTTCGCGGGGCCGTAATCGACGGATGCGGTAGGTGTGAACTCCCCCCACACACGCCGTGTGACGGGGGGTCGATCGCCGGTGGACGGATCCGAACGGACTTGCGGTCGGGCAGGGGCACGCCGTCGCCGGCGATTCAGTCGAGGAGATGATGGCCGAGGTGACCACGCTCACGACGCCGGTAGGCGGTCACTATCCGGAAGCCGCCGCTCGCGACGTGGAATAGCGAACCGTGTCACCCGCTCGTGGCCGTCGACACTATGACCCATCTCCCCGTTGGCCGTGTATGGTCGACTACCTCGAGAAGCTACTTCACGACGGTCTCTGGCGGTGGCTCGTCGAGCAAGACAGGGACGTGGGCGTCGGCTCCGAAATCACGCTGGGTGACAGTGGGCGTATCGATCTACTCGCGAGGACTGACGACGGGGAGCAGGTTGGGTTCGAGGTCAAAGCCGACGTGGCGTACAAGGAAGGGCCTGCGTTTTCGGACGGAGAGATGGTCAGCTACGGTCTGTGTGAACAGCTGTCGAACTACGCCACGTCGGGCTATCTCGATAAACTCTACTACGTCTCCCCGGACGTCTCGCCGATCACGGAACGCGACGAGATCGTCAAACTCCGGGGCGCGGACGACTTTCGATCGACAGTCGGACGTTGAGAGCGGTTGGGGTGGGTGGGGGTTGCGGTCGCCACACACGTCGAAGATCCGAAGCGAGGCCGATCGGACCGCCAGCCCCGATCAGCCGTCCAGTCGCTCGCGAAGCAGCCCGTTGACGGTACCGGGGTCGGCGCTCCCGCCCGTCTTGCTCATCACCTGCCCGACGAGGAAGTTGAGGGCACCGCCCTCGCCGGCGTGGTAATCCTCGACCGCCTCCGGATGCTCGTCGATGGTTTCCTCGACGGCGGTCGCGACGGCGTCGTCGCCGGCCTTGCCGAGCCCCTCGCGCTCGACGACGTCGCCGGGAGCCAGCCCCTCGTCGAGCATCGTTCGCAACACCACCTCGCGGGCGTTTTTCTCCGTGATCTCGTCGCCGTCGACGAGTTCGATCAGACGGGCGAACTCCTCGAGTCGCCCCTCGACGTCCGTCACCTGCATGTCGCGGTAGTTGAGTTCGCCCAAGAGGTCGTCGGCCACCCACGTCGCCGCGAGGTCGGGATCGAACTGCTCGGCGACGTCCTCGAAGAAGTCCGCCACCGCCTTCGTCGAGGTGAGTTTCGACGCCGATTCGGCGTCGAGGCCGTACGCCTCGCGGAAGCGCTCGCGACGGGCATCCGGGAGTTCGGGGATCGGAATCCGGTCTTTCCAGTCGGCGACCTGCAAGGGCGGGAGGTCCGCCTCGCGGAAGTAGCGGTAATCCTTCTCCTCTTCTTTCGAGCGCATCGAGACCGTAATGCCGCGGCTCTCGTCCCAGTGGCGGGTCTCCTGTTCGACCTCACGGCCACGCTTCACGGCGTTTTTCTGCCGGGTCACCTCGTAGGCCAGCGCCTTCTCCGCGCCCTTGTGACTGGAGATGTTCTTCACCTCGGTCCGGTTGGCCGCCGCGAGCGTCGCCTCGTCGACGGCGCCGTCGTCGGCCATCTCGTCGGCGGGCACCAGCGAGATGTTGGCGTCGATCCGCAGGCTTCCGTCCCGCGAGGCGTCGAAGACGCCGAGATACTCCAGGACCTCCTCCAGTTTGGCGAGGAAGGCCCGTACCTCCCCCGGACTCCGGAAGTCGGGATCGGTGACGATTTCCATCAGCGGCGTCCCCGCACGATTGTAGTCGACGAGCGTGTGGTCGGCCGTCTCGATGTTGCCGCCCGCGTGCTGGAGGCTGCCCGGATCCTCCTCCAGGTGGGCGCGGCCGATGCCAATCTCCCGGCGCTCGTCCTCGACGGTCACCTCGAGGGCGCCGTCGGCACAGATCGGCGCGTCGTACTGCGTGATCTGGAAGTTCTTCGGCAGGTCGGGGTAGTAGTAGTTCTTCCGGTGGAAACGAGTCTCCTCGGCCACGTCGGCGTCGAGGGCCTTGCCGATCTTGACGGCGGCCTCGACCGCCGCCTCGTTGAGGACGGGCAGCGCCCCGGGGAGCCCGAGACAGACCGGACAGGTCCGGGTGTTCGGTTCCTCGTCGTCGGCCGCATCGGTCGAACAGCCACAGAAGATCTTGGTGTCGGTCTCGAGCTGGACGTGTACCTCCAGCCCGATCACGACCGCGAGATCGCGTTGCTGGAGCGCCTGCGCAGTCATTGCGCGGGCTTACGCGGCCGACGGCTAAAGGCTAACGGAGGCGGCGTCGCGGCCGTTCGTGTGGGTCGCGATAGCTGCGCCCCGGCGGATCGCCACCCACCGCGGTGCCCCCGTAGCGACGGCCGGGATCGATCTCACTCCTCCCGGCTGTGAACCAAGAGGACCGGACGCTCGGACTCCCGAAGGACCGACTGTGCGACGCTCCCGAACAGGGCCTTGCCGACCGGCGAACGGTCGCGGCCACCGAGGACGATGTAGCGCGCGTCGTGTTCGTCGGCGTAGCTCACGACCTCCTCGTCCGGCTTGCCGACCAACCCGACCGCCTCGCCGTCGGTGGGCTCGTCGTCGAGGGCGTCGGCCGCGATGTCGGCGGCCACCTCCTCGATCCGGTCGACTGAGACGGCGGAGCCGGTATCGCTGACGCTGGTCTGCTGAAGATCGACGAACTGCTCTCTGGTGAGTACGTGTACGACGTGGAGCGGTTCGCCAAACGACGCGGCGAGGCTGGCAGCCTCCGAGATGATCTCCGACGCGTGATCGCGATGGTCCACGCAAGCAACGATTACCATGCGCACCTTACGATGTCCGGGAATTAAACTGTAGGGTTGGCGCCCGTGCGGCGGGAGGACGCCCGCCGCGGTGTCACCGCATCCCGTCGACGAGTTCCCGGACCTTCGGTCCGAGGAACGGACCGACGAGCACCAGGAAGATCAGAATCGAGATGCCGAGCGAGAGCGGCTGTTGCGGCGAGACGAAGATGGTGTAGTCCCCACTCGAAATCTGGAGCGATCGGAAGAAGTTCTCCTCCGCGATCGGTCCGAGGACGATTCCGAGGACGAACGCGATCACCGAGTAGTTGTACTGGACCATGTAGTAGCCGAGGATACCGAGCGCCAACACGCCGAAGGCGTCGAACCAGTTCTGGTTGAGGCTGTAGGCGCCGATAAAGGAGAGCACGACCACCATCGGGATGATGATATCCGTGTCGAGTTTAGTGATCCCGCTGGCGTAGGGGATGATGGAGTAGCCGACCGCGAGGATGAGGATATTCCCGAGGAAGACGGAGACGAACAGCGCGTACGTGATGTTCAGTTGCGCCTCGAAGAGCTGCGGCCCGGGCTGGAGCCCGTGCATCAGGATCCCACCCAGGAGTACGGCCGTCGAGCCGCTACCCGGGATACCGAACGACAGCGTCGGGATGAGCGAGCCACTGACCGTCGGGTTGTTCGCCCCCTCCGGAGCGATGATGCCGCGCGGATCACCCTCACCGAAGATGCCGTCTTTCGCCGACGACCGTGCCTCCTCGGCGTAGGCGACGAACGTGGACGTGGTCGCCCCGGATCCGGGGACGGCGCCGATCAACATCCCGAGAATGCCGGCTTTCAGCGTGGTCTTCGGGTACTTGAACACCGTCTTGATCCCGTCGACGATGCTCCCGCTGACGCCGACCTCCTCGTCGGCGATCTGTGTCTGGACGGCGAGTTTCATCATCTCCGCGAACGCGAACATCCCGATCAGCGCCGCGACGAAGTTGAGCCCCTCGTACAGGGCGAGCGAGCCGAACGTAAAGCGCGGACTCGCGCTCATGATCGCGACGCCGATGGTCGAGATCATGAAGCCGAAGGCACCGGAGACGATGCCTTTCATCACCGACCCCTCGGCGACGATGGTGATCAGCGAGATGCCGAGGATCGCGAGCAGGAAGTACTCCGGCGAGCCAAAGAGGAGGACGACCTCGATGAGGATCGGCGAGATGATGACGAGCGCGATGGCGGCCAGGAAGCCGTTGAGCGCCGAGGCCGTCGTCGCGATGGCGAGGGCGTTTTTCGCGAGCCCGTTTTTCGCCATCGGATAGCCGTCGAGCGTCGTCGCGGCTGCCGACTCGGTTCCGGGGGCGTTGATCAGGATCGCGGAGATGCTCCCGCCGAACATCGCACCGCTGTAGATCGACGTGAGGAGGATGAGTGCGGGCGTCGGATCGAGCGGAACCGTAAGCGGCAACACGATCGCCATCCCGACCGGGGAGCCGATGCCCGGAAGCCCGCCCAGTACGATCCCAGCTAGGAGACCCAGCGCCATCCATCCGATGACCGGCCAACTGAGAGCGGTTTCGATACCCTGCATCAGGGCTTCGACGGGCGTGGCCTGGAGCACCACGGCGGCGGTCGCGGACATTCAGATCAGCCCCCGCTGGAGGATAAGCGTGCCCTCGTCGAAGGGCATCAACAGGAAGACGATGAAGGCGTAGACGATTCCCGTCGCGGCGGCGGCGAGCAGGAGGCCCTTCCACCAGTCCACGCGGAACCAGTAGGTGTAGGCGAAGACGAAAAACGGTGTGACGTACAGAAAGCCCGCCGCCCACCCGAGGAAAAAGTACACCGTGGAGAAGACGATCATGATGATCGTGTTGTTGAGGTCGTACCCCCAGGCCACGTGGAGCGGCTGCTCCTTCTGGACGACCTCGGTCATCCCGTCGTCTTCGTCGTCCCCCTCGTCCTCGTCCCCAATGCCGATATCCTCGTCCTCGACGTCCTGTGCGATGCTGACGCTCTCGGCGACGAAGGTCTGGAGCGGACCGGGGAGATAGTTCTGGAGGAGCAACAGCAGTGAGCCGGCGACGACAACGGACCCCATCATCTGCGGGAACACGCGCGCGTCGCTCGGATAGTCCCGGACGATCGGCTCGACGAAGAAGACCACGCCCAAGACGATGAACGTGAGGAGCATCAGGTGCTCCGCAGTTATCTTCTCCATCTTCCCGGTGAGTCGTGACATGCTGGTTCGTGTGTACCTGCAGTATCGTATGTAACAGTTGCGTACTTGCTTCGAAACGGGAAGTCGCGTGAATCGAGGGACGGGCGCAGTTACGGCTCGTACTCCTGCACCATGTCGAGGATCTCGAGTTCCTCGTACTGGGCGAAGGCGTCCTCGAAGTTCTGCTCGGCGGCTTCGGGACCCTCGAAGACGACCGGGTTACCGGTCTCGTCGCTCCACTCCTGTACGCTCTCGTGTTCGGTGGTTCGCTCCAACACGTCGGCGTAGAAGTCGACGATCTCCTGGTCGGTGTCCGGCGGGGCGTACATGCCACGCCACACACCGCCGACGAAGTCGATCTCGGGGTAGCCGAGATCCGTGACCGAGTCGATGTCGGGGTAGACCTCGGTGCCGGGGCCGAAGAAGGTCACGACCGGGTAGACACGACCCGTGTCGACGACCGACTGCGTCCCGGCGTCGGTACCGATCCCGCAGGGAACCTCTCCGCTCGCGACGGCCTGGGTGACCGGCCCCGTACCGGTGTACTGGACGCGGTTCTGCCAGTTCCAGCCGACTTCCTCCTCGAACTCGTGTTTGTACAGCAGCACGATGATGTCCTGGGAGCTCCCCGAGGACTGAACGCCGATGTTCTCCCACTCGCCGCTCTCGTACTTCGCGAGGACGTCGTCGAACGTCTCGACTTCGTCCTGGTACTGCTCGTTGACGACGAGACACCACGTCGACCGGCCGAAGACGCCGATCCCGGTGAGGTCGCGGATGTCGAACGGCGGGTCGTCGAGCAGTTGCGGGGCGACTTCGAGCGGGCCCGCGTTGCCGGCGATGGTCTGGCCGTCGGGGTCCGCCCGGTGGAGTTCGCCGAGGCCGTTCAGCCCGCCGGCACCCGGGATGTTGTCGATCTGTACCGACTCGCCGAGTTCGTCCTGGAACCCCTCCTGAATACCGCGGGCGTACGTGTCCGTTCCGCCACCCTCGTCGTACGGGACGATGTACCGGACGGTCCCTTCGGGCGACCAGCCGCCGTCGCCGCCGTCGCCGCCGTCACCGCCGTCGCCGCCACCGCCACCGCCGGAACAGCCGGCCAGCGCGACGGCGGACGTCGCGCCAACCGCCTGCAGGAACCGGCGGCGTCCGGGGGTCGTTTTCGATGCTCCACTGTCGTTTGCGTTGTCGTCAGTCATATTTTATATTATATTGTAGTTCGACCGCACGCGACCACTCCAGAGTCGATCTATCTCTCGTCCATCCGGTGTATGTAAGGATCGATGAGTATCGAGATAAGTATTGGGATACGACGCCACGCCCGCCACGGTCCGGGGGCGTGGGCGGCGACTCGGCACCTGTGGCCGATCACGCCGCGTCGTCCCGCGATTCCCGGAGTTCGTCGACCGTCAGCAGCTGGTGGACGGGGTAGCGCCCGTCCTGTGGCCAGCCGATCGCGACGAGTCGACACGGGGCGTCGAAGGGATTGTGGATGACGTGGGCGCCCGCCCGCCCGGCGTCGAAAGCGACCGCCTCCTCGGGGCCCATCTCGAAAGCCTCTTGGTCGGTTTCGACGCGGCACCGTCCCTCGACGACGAGAAACAGCTCCTGCTGGGTCTCGTGGTAGTGGAAGTGGTTCTCCGAGAGGCGCTCGTCGGTTCCCAGGGTCGCGACGTTGAGGTTGAACGCCTCGATTCCGAGCGCCGGGGACAGCGCCAGCCGCGTGCCGGGTTTGTCGGGGTTCGGTTCGAGCGCCGTGAGGTCGACGTGTGTCCAGCCGTTCGACATATGCCGCCCTCGACGGGAGTCGACAAAATACGACCGGTCCGTACTACCGGCGCACGAGCGCGAGCGCGACGGCGGCGCCGAGACCGGCGAACGCGGCCAGTACGACGAACAGCGTCGGAGTGCCGGCGCGGTCGAGGACCGCCCCTGCCATCGCCGCACCGACCGCCCCGACACCGAACGTCCCGAGATACGTGTATCCGTACGAGAGGCCGTGGCTCCCCTCGGGGGCACGGTCGGCGATGGCGACCTGATAGATCGGCGCCACCGAGTAGAGGACGAGGCCGAGCAGCGCACAGACGAGGAGGAACGCGGAGGTTCCGACCCCGGATGCGGGGACGAACGCGAGCGCGAGCACCACGAGGACGCCGAGCGTCGCGACGAGTGCGACCTCGGAGCGGACGTAGTGGGTGACCCGACCGCCGCCGTACTGTCCGAGAGCGCCGACGGCGAGCAGCCCGGCGTAGACGTACTGGCCCGGGTCGACGGTCCAACCGGCGACGGCGACCGGTTCGAAAAGCGCCAGCCCGGACAGTGATTCGGGGAGGAACGTCAGCAACCCCCGGTAGTAGACGCCGTACAGCATCACGACGACCATCGTCAGCGCGAACCCGGCCGTGAACAGCGCCCGGGTGTCGTCGACGAACCCGCGGACGTCGGTGATTCCGGCGTCGCTCCCGACGGGGTCGTCGACGGCCGAGAGCAGTCCAGCGACGGCGACGGCCGCGGCCGGCGTCGCGAGCGCGACGGCGACGAGCCGCCAGTCGACGACGACCAGAAGCACCGCCGTGACCGCGGGCCCGGCGGCCGTCCCGAGGCTCCCCCCGACGCCGTGGTAGGCGAAGACGGTGCCGCGGTCGTCGACGACCCGGCTGATGAGCGACAGCCCCGCGGGGTGGTAGACGCTCGCAGCCACGCCCCAGAGCATCAGCGCGGCGGTCAGGCTGGCGAGTCCCGTCGCCGTCGAGAGCAGGAGGAACCCGCCGCCCATCCCGGCGACGGCGGTGACGACGAGCGTCTTCGACCCGAAGCGGTCCGAGAGAAGCCCACTGGGGAGCGCACCGACGCCGATCAGCGCGTAGCCGGCGCCGACGACGAGCCCGAGCGTCGCCGCGGACGCCGAGAACTCGTCGAGCCAGAGGGGAACGAACAGCGGAATCGCGAGCTCGTAGGTGTGGAAGCTCGCGTGAGCCAGACCGGTGAAGGCCGCGACCCGGCGATCGGTCGACTGCACACCCGCACGGATTCCCGATGGCGATAAATAGATTGCTCCGATGGCACGGAGATTCGATCGGCCGATCGGTTCGCCCACACAATATACCTTCCCGCGCCACGGAAGGAGTGACATGGACTTCGACGCGCCACCCGAACACGCGCTGATCCGGTCGACGGCCGAGGACGTCGCGGCCGAATACGGCCCCGAGTACTGGCGCGAGCGCGAAGCGGAAGGCGAGTTCGCGGCCGAGTTCTGGGACGAACTCGGCGAAGCGGGGTTTCACGGGCTCCTGATCCCGGAGGAGTACGACGGCGCCGGCATGGGGCTCCAGGAGATGGGGCTGGCCATGGAGACGCTCTGTGCCGAGGGATGTGGCATGGCGGGGACGTGGTATCTCGTGGTCACCGCGGGCATGGCCGCGGTGGCCATCCGGGAGTCGGGAAGCGACGAACAGAAGGAGACGTACCTGCCCGACATCGCGACCGGCGACCGACTCTTCTCCGTCGCCATCACGGAACCCGAGGCGGGGACGAACACGCTGAACGTCAAGACACGCGCCGAACGCGACGGCGACGGCTACGTCCTGAACGGCACGAAGGCGTGGATCACGTTCGCCGACCGCGCCGACACCACGATCATCGTCACGCGCACGACGCCACGCGAGGAGGTGGAGACGCCGACACGGGGGTTGAGTCTCTTTCTCCTCGACATGGACGACCCCGGCGTCGAGGTGTCGCCGATCGACAAACACGCCCTGAACTACTCCAACTCCTGTGAGCTGTTCGTCGAGGACGTCCACGTCCCCGAGACGGCACTGCTCGGCGAGGAAGGGGAAGGATGGTGGCACCTGGTCGAGACGCTCAACCCCGAGCGGATCGGCTTCGCGGCGGGTGCGACGGGCGTCGCCGAACTCGCGGTGTCGAACGCCGTCGACTACGCCAACGACCGCGAGGTGTTCGACGCCCCGATCGGCACCCACCAGGGCGTCTCCTTCCCCATCACGCAGGCGTACACGAACGTCGAGACGGCGCGGCTGATGCGCCAGAAGGCGGCGTGGCTGTTTGACCGGGGCGAGGACTGTGGATACGAGTCGAACGTCGCGAAGGCCGCGGCGGTAGAGGCAGGCATCGAGGCCGTCTACCACGCCATGCAGGCGTTCGGCGGCTGGGGGTACGCCACGGAGTACGACGTGGAGCGCTGGTGGCGCGAGATCAACCTCACCCGCCTCGCGCCCGTCACCCAGCAGATGGCGTACAACCACATCAGCCAGCAGCTGGGGTTCCCGAGGTCGTACTGATGACCCGAAACGTGCGAGTCGACGACCCCACGGCCGAGGAGGCGACGGCCCTCGCCCGCGCGCTGGCGACCCGCTTCGGGGAACGCGTGCGGGTGTTCACGGCGGACGGAGACGAGCCGGTCGCCGAAAGCGATCCGGCCGAGGGCGACGTGAGCGGGCGGCCCGACGTCGACGCCGAGGCCGACGCCGGCCCCACCGAGCGTGAGGAACGGCTCTGGGACGAAATCGAGGACATCCTCGAAGGCGGCCCGGAGAAGTACCGCGAGCGACAGCGCGAGGCGGGCAAACTGTTCGTCCGCGACCGCCTCGATCTGTGGTTCGAGGGGCTGACCTTCGAGGACGGGAAATTCGCCAACTTCGACGCCTGGCACCCGAACGCACCGGGAACGGACGACGAGAGCGAGGGCGGGAACGGCGGCGACGGCGACCGCCTCCCGGCCGACGGACTGCTCACCGGCGCCGCGACGTTCGAGGGGCGGGCAGTCCACGTCGCGGCCAACGACTACACGGTCAAGGCCGGCTCGATGGCTCGACACGGCGTCGAGAAACTGCTTCGCCTCCAGAGCCGGGCGCTCGACAACGGCAAGCCGGTCCTCTATCTGGTGGACTCTTCGGGCGGCCGGATCGACCAGCAGACTGGCTTCTTCGCCAACCGTGAGGGGATCGGGCGGGTCTACTACAACCACTCGATGCTCTCCGGGCGCGTCCCCCAGATCTGTGTCCTCTACGGCCCCTGCATCGCCGGCGCGGCCTACACGCCCGTCTTCGCCGACTTCACGATCATGGTCGAGGGGTCGGCCATGGCTATCGCCTCGCCGCGGATGGTCGAGATGGTGACCGGCGAGGAGATCACGATGGACGAACTGGGCGGCCCCACGGTCCACGCCGCCGAATCAGGGAGCGCCGACCTGGTAGCCGACGACGAGCGGGAGGCCCGCGACCTCGCCGCGCGTCTGCTCTCCTATCTCCCCGACAGCGCCGACGCCGATCCGCCCCGGACCGAGGGCGCGCCGCCAGCGAACTCGCCCGACGGGATCGATTCCGTGGTCCCCGAGGCGCCACGGAAAGGCTACGACGTGCGCGACCTGATCGATCGGATCGTCGACGCCGACTCGACCCTGGAGCTGAAGCCGGCGTACGGGGCGGAGATCGTCACCGCCTTCGCCCGCCTCGACGGCCGGCCAGTCGGGGTGGTCGCCAACCAACCGGCCAAGCGGGCCGGCGCCATCTTCCCGGATGCCGCGGAGAAGGCCGCGGAGTTCGTCTGGACCTGTGACGCCTACGGGATCCCGCTGCTCTACCTCTGTGACACGCCGGGATTCATGGCCGGCTCCGGGGTGGAGAAGGAGGGCATCCTCGAGAAGGGAAAGAAGATGATCTACGCGGCGGCGTCGGCGACGGTCCCGAAACAGTGCGTCGTCGTGCGGAAGGCCTACGGCGCGGGCATCTACGCCATGTCGGGGCCGGCCTACGACCCCGAGTCGACGCTCGCGCTCCCCGGCGGCGAGATAGCGATCATGGGTCCGGAGGCGGCGATCAACGCCGTCCACGCGCGCAAACTCGCCGCGATCGACGATCCGGACGAGCGGGCCCGCGAGGAAGAGCGACTCCGCGAGGAGTACCGCCGAGACGTCGACGTCCACCGCATGGCGAGCGAGGTGGTGATCGACGAAATCGTCCCGCCGAGCACCCTCCGCGACGAACTCGTCTCCCGGTTCGACTTCTACGCGACGACCGAGAAGGACCTGCCCGGGAAGAAACACGGGACGATCATCTGACCGCGCCGCGGACGGCAGCCGCGTGGGGCCGACGGCTCGACGCGAACCGGCGCCGTCGAACGCGAGAACGGGATCCTACCGGTCCCACTCGATTTCGGTTCCCGCGTCGGTCTCTTGGAGGACGAACGGCCCGATCGAGAGGGTGTGTTTGGCGACCGTGGCGATCCGCACGACGTACGCCAGCAGAAGGAGAAACGGGAGGACCGTGACCATCGTCGCGGCCGCGAGGACGACGACCAGCGTCCCGACGTCGAAGACGATCACGCTGTAGGTTTCGCTGTCGAAGAACGCGATCATACTCGCCGAGACCAACAGCGCGGGGATCGAGGCAGCGAGAATTCGCTGTGAGAGGTCGATCAGCTCCCACTGAAAGTAGAGCGTCTTGAAGTGCTCCCGGGCTGGGCCGAACAGTCGCAGCAGCTCGATCAACTCGTCGAGCGCTTCCGTTCCCGCCCCGTCGAGTGCGGCGCCGTGCCGTTCCCGGATCCGTCGAGCGGTGAATAGCTTCCACGAGTAGTTGAAGTTGAGCGCCGCGGAGACGACGTCGAACTCGCCGAACTGGGCGTCGTCGAGGCCTGCCGACACTTGATCGGCGTTCGCGACGAGGTCGTCGACGAACGCCTCGATCGTTGTTTGCAGTTCCTCGTCGGCCGCGTCCGAAACCGAGTTACGGAGCGTTTCGGCGCGTTCCCCCGCGACCTGAACGAGCGCGCGGAGGAACTGCGCCGGGCGGGCGGGGCTCACCGGTGCCCGAATGGCGTCCGTGACGTCCTGTCGGAACTGCATCGCCCCCGTCATCCGTTCGCGCTGGTCGCCGACCGCGCCGAGTTCCTGAGAGAGCACTAGCTGGTTCAGCGTGAGAACGAGCGTGACGCCCGTGATCGTGGCGGTGAGCAACGCCTGAAACAGGGTGTCCACCGAGTCGCCGGCCCGGAGCGCGCGTTCCGCGGCCGGGTAGACGGTCCCGACCCCGACCAGCACGACGAACACGGTGATCGACAACAGCCCGGTCACGAGTCGACGGTCGGCTTCGAGGAGGAGCCACAGTTTCAGCCGGCTCTGTCCCGCGCGTTCGCGCAGCAGGTTACTCTCACTTGGAGCGTCTCCGGTCCCAACCATGGCTCGACCCACTCGCGAACGGGGGGAAAATCCTCCGACCGGCCCGTGTGGCGTCGGTCGACGACGGGCGGCGGCGGACGCCCGGCGGGACGACGGGCAAACGCCCATTAGACCGCCACCCCTCGTAGGGGCATGACCGGACGCTACTACGGGGAGTTCGAGGTCGGGGCGACCTACGACCACGACAAGCGGCGGACGATCACCGAGAGCGACAACCAGCGGTTCTGCGACATGACGATGAACCAGCAGCCACTCCACCTCGACGCCGAGTTCGCGGCCGAGACGGAGTTCGGCGAGCGGATCGTCAACGGCCTCTACACCATGAGCCTCGCGGTGGGGCTGTCCATCCCCGACACCACCGACGGCACCATCGTCGCCAACCTCTCCTACGACGACGTGAACCATCCCGCACCCGTCCGCGTCGGCGACACGCTCCACGCACGAACGACCGTCACCGGCAAGCGGGAGACGAGCGACGGGGAGCGCGGCGTCGTCACCATGCGCGTCGAGGCGTTCGTCGGCGACGAACTCGTCTGTTCGTTCGAGCGCACCGTCCTCGCGCTGAAGGAGGGGTGATCTCCAGTCGAAAAGATCGGGTCAGTTACATTGTGATACGTTGACTCGGGGAGCCGCAATCGGAGTATCGACCGTGCCGTAGGCAACATAGCAGGCACTAAACGTCGTCGGCACCGAACGGGAGATGGGTCATGTCGAACACCCCTCACCCCGAGGACATCCCGGCCGAGGCCGAGAAAGCCGACGCCGACGCTCCCGCCCGTGACGCCCTCCACTCGGTCGTCGTCGCGTACGATGGATCCGCGGACCGACAGACGCTCTATCCGGCGGACGCTGGCGAAATCGAGCGACTCACACACTGGCTGACCGCCGACGCCGACGCGTTCGAGCGACTCGACGAGATGCGCTAGTCGGCGCCGTCCAGCGCCCGCCTGATCGCCGCCACCCGCTCGTCGCGGCGGCGGACGACGGCTTCGGGCGGGTCGTCGTACTCGTGAAAGCCCGCGCCGTCCGCGACACCGCCCCGCCCCGCTGCCAGGCGGTCCTCGAACAGCGCGCCCGGTTCGTCGGCGTCGCTCAGATGTGGATAGAGGTTCGCCGCGATGGATCGAAAGAGGTCGAGACCGGCGAGATCGGCCGTCTCGAAGGGACCGACGACCGCGGTTCGGAGGGCGTAGCCGTCCCGCACCGCGCGTTCGACGTCCACCAGCGAGGCGACGCCCGTCGCGACCAGATGCGTACACTCCCGGAGGACGGCGAACTGGATCCGATTCCAGACGAAGCCGGGGACGTCGCGCTCGACGCGGATCGGCTCCCGGTCCACCGCCTCGACGAATGCCGTCGTCCGCGCGGCCGTCGCCTCACTCGTCTCCGCGCCGCGCACTACCTCGACGGTCGGCAGAAGGTACGGCGGGTTCCACCAGTGGCAGCCGACCACCCGCTCGGCCGCCCCGGGCACCGCCGCCGCGACGTCGGTAATGGGGATGCTCGACGTGTTCGTCGCGAGGACGGCGTCGGCGGGCGCGGCCGCCGCCACCGCCTCGAAGACGCGCTCTTTCACCGCCAACTCCTCGGAAACCGTCTCGATCACGAGGTCGGCGTCGCGAACCGCGGCGGCGGTGTCGAGGGTGTAGTCGATGCGGTCGCGAACCGCGTCGGGAGCGACGTCGAGCAACCCCGCCGCGTCGAGGAAGTCGAGGGCGTCGTCGACGCCCTCGCGGGCCGCCTCGAGGTTCGACTCGCGGTGGTCGACGAGCGCCACGCCAGCGCCGTGGCGGGCGAACTGTAGCGCGAGGCCGTGTCCCATCGTTCCCGCGCCGATCACGGCAACGGGCGACGGCGGTGTCTCGGTCATCGGCTGGACGGTGAGCGGTGGTGCGCATAAACCCACCCGCCGTCGCGGACGGTTGGCGCTTCGGGACCGGTTCGGTCACGGACCGAACGTCACTGATCGTGCCGGGGGCGTCGTCGATGGCGACAACGGCAGCGGCGTCGGCGACTCCGCCGCCCGCGCTTGCCCACTCCGGTAGGCACAACTACCCGGTGGCACTCCGCCCTGTATGGACGACTTCGAGTACGAGACCGAGTTGCAAGTGCGGTTCGCCGACCTGGACGCCATGGGCCACGTCAACAACGCCACCTACGCGACGTATCTCGAACAGGCGCGGGTCGACTACTACGCCGACGTCCTCGGCGTCGGCCTCGACGACATCGACACCGTCCTCGTCAACCTCGAAATCGACTATCGGCACGAGATCACGCTCGATCACGGGACGGTGACGGTCGTGATGGGCGTCCGCGAAATCGGCGAGTCGAGCGTCGTCGTCGGCTACGAACTGCGGGCCGGGGGACACGTCGCCGCCACCGCGGAGACGACACAGGTCTACGTCGACCCCGAGGCGGGGACGTCACGGCCGCTCCCGGAGGCGTGGGTGGGGAAGATGGAAGCCTACAGGAGCCGATCGTAGCGACTGAAACGGTGCTACGGCCGATCACGCGGTCCCGAGAGCGGTCGGGCGAGGACGTTCGATCGGCACTCAGTCCTCGTCGCGGAGTTCGAGTTCGGCCACGAGGTCGTAGGGATCCATCCCCGTGCGGATGCGGTCGAGGATGGCGAAGGCGTCGTCCGGCGCGAGGAAGTGGCGGGTGACGGCGCGGCCGAGCGGCGTCGGCTCCAGCCCGTCGATAAAATCCCACTCCAGCAGTTTGCCGACCGCCTGTGTCGTCGGCACGTCGCCGAGCATCCGGTCGTTGAGCCGTTTCGCGCCCTTGCCGGCGACGGTGATGTTCGCCAGGGTCTCCTCGGCCGCCGCCGAGAGGTCGTAGACGGTGCGGACGTCTTCCATCTCGCCTTTCAACAGCTTGAACGCCACCTCGTCTTCGGTCATCTCCATGCTGTTGTGGTAGGCACAGTCCGGCTCCACCAACAGGTAGACGACGCCCTGATCGTGATAGTCGGGGCGACCCGCGCGGCCGAGCATCTGCTCGAACTCCTGGACCGAGAGCCACTCGATGCCCATGGCCAGCGTGTCGAAGATGACCTGCGACGCGGGGAAGTCGACGCCGGCCGCGAGCGCCGCTGTCGTCACCACGGCTGCCAGATCCTGATTCCCGAACTGGCGCTCGACGCGCTTGCGCCGGCCGTAATCGAGGCCGGCGTGGTAGGGCGCGGCGTCGTACTCCAGCTTCCGGGAGATCTCGTGACACCGCCGTCGGGAGTTGGTGAAGATGATCGTCTGTCCGCGGTACCCCTTCGAGGACTTGCTGTCGAACGCTCGACGGACGAGTCGGTTCTCGATGCGCGTCTTCTCCAAGGCGTCGGCGAAGGTGAGGTGGCGCTCGATTGGGACGGGCCGTTCCTCGAACTCGATGAGCGTCGCGCGCAAGTTCTTCGCCAGCCACTCGGGGTTGCCGACCGTCGCCGAGAGGTAGATCCACTGGGCACCCCCGTACCCGCGGGCGCTCGACCCCTCGGCTCGGCGTTCGCAGTACTCCTTCAGCCGGGAGATCATCCCGTCGAGGCGGTGACCGCGTTCGCCCTCTTTCAGCGTGTGAATCTCGTCGATAACGACGGTCCCCACGTCGCCGAGATCCTTCCCCGTCCGGAGCGCGTGGTCGATGCCCTCGTAGGTGCCGACCACCACGTCCGCCGAGGGGTCGAACCGGGCGCCGTCGTCGGTGACGCGGCTCCCCCCGACACGGATCGTCACGTCCACCAGGTCGCCGTAGCGCTCCTCGAAGTTCTCCTGTTTCTGGTTGGCGAGGGCGACGAGCGGGACGAGAAAGAGGAGCTTGCCCTCCCCTTTCAGCACCCGGTCGATTCCCGCAATCTCCCCCACGAGCGTCTTTCCCGTCGCCGTCGCGCTGACGACGAGCTGGTCGTCGCCGTCGAGCAGGCCGTTGCGCACCGAGAGACTCTGGACCGGCAGGAGCGTGTCGAACCGCTCCGTGAGCTGACGCGACAGCTTCGGGTGGAGATCCAACTCGTCCGTGGCGACCGGATCGACGTCCTCGACGGTGGCACCGATCTCGTCGAACTTCGTGAGGTCGGGATCGAGGTCACCCTGCAGCAGATTGGTGATGCGGTCGAGATCCTGTACGTCCAAGAGCAACTCCTCCAGCCGGTCCTCGGCCGCACCGGTCAACCCGCCCGCGTACGCGAGCTCCGTGTCGAGTTCGCGTTTCGCGCAGTCGGGGCAGATGTAGTCGCGGTCGGCCTTGATCGCGGTATCCTCCGTGATCGGGGAGTATCGACCCTCGGAGGCGCAGTATCGGCAGGTGCGGACGGTGACCGCGTCGAGCTGGTAGCCGTCGAGCATCGACTGGAGGCGCTCGCGAGCCGCCGTCGAGGTCTGTTGGGAGATGCGGATGCGTGCGGCGCGCCGCGCGAGTTCGACGAACTCGTCGGGGTCGCGTGGCTCCTCGCTCGACCCGCGCTGGATGCGAAAGCGGGCCGGGCGGGGACCGGCGTCCGTCTCCTTGAGTTCGAGGACGGCCCGAAACACCTGCTCCCCGTCGCGGACGACCGCAACCAGGAAGTCGCCGTCGCGCTCGTGGAGGAAGAGCGTCTCGACGCGTCCGACCTGCCGTGACACGACTGTGGGTACGGGAACCGAGTATTTCAGGCGTTCGACTCGGGGTCAGTCGACGAGTTCTATCGCGTCGTCGCCGTTCGGGACGGCACAGATGAACGCCCCGGGGTCGTCACCCTCGTTGCGATACCAGTGTGGGACACCGGCGGGGATCAGCAGCGAATCGCCGGCCGAGACGACGTGTTCCTCGCCGTCGATGCCGACGACGTACTCGCCGTCCAACACGTACTGTTCGTGTTCGACCGCGTTGGTGTGTTTCGGCACCTCGGCGCCCGGATCGAGCGTGAACCGCCGCATCGCGAAGTGGGGGGTGCCGTCCGAGTCGTCGAGCAGGACGCCCTTCGAGAGGCCGGCTGCAGCGTCGACGGCTTCGTACTCGATGTCGTCGTCTCGCTTGATGGTCGGCGTCGGTGAGTGCTCGCTCATACGGTGGCGTAGACGGGGGTGGCGCCTAAGCGTTTGGTCGACTCGAACGGTGCTGTTGCGATTAGGAGAATCGAACTGAGATCACCTCGAAAGCCCCGCCTCGCTGGAGTCGGGGGCCTCGCTGCGCGCGCTCCCTCCGGTCGCGTGCTTGCGTCGGCCGCCTTCCTCCAGCGAGGCGCCCCTTTCAGTCCCGCCCGGCGGCGGCCGGTCGGCCAGCCGATGCGGGTGGGACTGAAAGGGGCCGGCGTCTCGGCGTGCCCGGACGACGCAAGCACCGCAACGCAGTGAGGAGCGCAGCGAGTCCCGGGAGCCGAGACGCCGGGGGCTTTCGAGGTACTCACAGTGTTACTCGCTTATTTCAACACTACCACTCGAACGCTTTTCTACCGGGACGGCGTAGAGGCGCCGATGACCGCCACGCCGACGCCGACCGGCATCGATCACCTCGTGCTCACCGTCGGGGACGTCGAACGGACCGGCGCGTTCTACGAGAGACTCGGTGCCGAGGTGGTGACGTTCGGCGACGACCGCAGGGCCGTCCAGTTCGGCGACCAGAAGATCAACCTACATCCCGTCGACGAGTCGGTGGCCGACCACGTCGCTTCGGCGCCACAGCCTGGGGGCGACGACTTCTGTCTGCTGACCGAGACACCGATCGAGGACGTGATCGAACACCTCGAGGAGGAAGGGATCGACCTCGTGGCCGGGCCGGTCGAACGCACCGGCGCCGTCGGGACGCTCACGTCGGTGTACGTCCGGGATCCGGACGGGAATCTCGTCGAAATCGGGGCGTACGAGGGCGAGACGTGACACCGGGCGGTACGGATCGATTGGATCCGATACGGATCCGTATATATCACTCTTAGCAGGCGGTTTCAACCTGTTCTCCATCGACCCTGGCGTGGCTCCAAACGCTCACGGTTTCAGTCGACGTGGTGTACTGGGCGCGTTCGTCGCGGCCGCGATTCCGTCCGGTGTCGCGGCGCAGTTCGGTGGCGGCGGCAACGACGTGGAGACGGTCCGTCTGGAGCGGATCGGCCGGTACGCGACCGGGGAGGCACTCGGAGGCGCGGAGATCGTCGCCTTCCAGGCCGCTGAAAATCGACTTTTCGTCGTCAACTCCGGCGCCGGGCAAGTCGAGGTGCTCGACCTCTCGGATCCGACGAGCCCCAGCCAGGACGCGATACTCGAGGCGAGCGCGGCGGTCGACGAGGCGGACGTGGCCGTCCAGTCGGTCGGAGGTACCAACAGCGTCGCCGTTCACGGCAACGTCGTCGCGGCGGCCATCGAGGCGGATCCGGCGATCGACGACGGCGCGGTCGCCTTCTACGACGCGTCATCGCTGGATCTGTTGGGTGCCGTCCCCGTCGGCCCGCTCCCTGATAAGGTGACGTTCAGTCCCGACGGCAACTACGTCGTCGTCGCCAACGAGGGCGAACCCGGCGACGCGACGGACCCCACCGGGTCGGTCAGCGTGATCGACGTCGCCAACGGGATCGGAAACGCAGTCGTCTCGACGGCGACGTTCGGCGACTTCGACGGTCGGGAGGAGGAACTCCGCGCGGAGGGTGTCCACCTCGTGGCGCCCGGCAACGAGGACGCCGTCGCCTCGCACGTCATCGAGCCCGAATTCGTGACCGTCGATCCGGCATCCGAGACGGCCTACGTCACGCTCCAGGAGAACAACGCCGTGGCGACGGTCGACCTCGGCGATGCCACGGTGACGAGCGTCGACGGTCTCGGCTTCAAAGACTTCTCGCTACCGGGGAACGAACTCGACACGAGCGACGCGGACGCCAGCAGCCTCCAGAACTGGCCGCTCTATGGTATGTATCAGCCCGATGCCATCGACTCCTATCGGGTCGCTGGCGAGACGTTCCTCGTGACGGCCAACGAGGGCGACGCGAAGGACTTCGAGGTCGGGATCCTGGGCGATCTCGATCTCGATCCGGACGCCTTCGAGCTTTCGGAGAACCCGTACGTCGACAGCGTCGAGGAACTCAAACGGCCCGAGAACCTCGGCAACATGGAGGTCAACGAAGCGGCGATGGCGGAGTTCGCCGGCGGGGCGGACGGCTACACCGACATCTACGCCATCGGTGGCCGGTCGTTCTCGGTGTGGAAGGCGAGCGCGGACGGGATCGAACTCGTCTTCGACAGCGGGAGCGACTTCGAGCGAACCTTCGCCGAGCAGTATCCCGGCGGACACCTGAACGTCGTCGAGAGCGGCCCGGAGACCGAAAGCGCCGAACTCGGCGTCGTCGGCGACCGCACGTTCGCGTTCGTCGGCCAGGAAGTCGGAAGCGGCATCGCCACCTACGACGTGACCCGGCCGGCGAACCCCGAGTACACCCAGATGGTCGTCAACCGCGACTACGGCGTGAGCGAAGACGACCTCGAGGCGGCGGCCGAGGCGGACCCCGAGGGTGACGAACCGGCCCGTGCCGGCGACTTCGCCCCGGAGGGCGTCCACTTCGTCCCGGCGAGCGAGAGCCCGATACGGAACCCGCTGCTCTGTGCGGGATTCGAGATCAGCGGCACCGTCGGTGTCTTCGAGGTGACGCCGGTCACCGACACCAGCTAGGTCGCCACCGGAACCGGGGCCGCTTGCAAGAGTTAAGTCCGCTCCCCCGCAACAGTCGGTATGCGCGGTATCCGCATCGGAAGTGCGTTCGGCATTCCGATCAAACTCGATATCACCTTCCTCCTGATCCTCCCGCTGTTCGCGTGGCTGATCGGCTCGGACGTGGGCAACCTCGTCACCGTGCTCAACGGCACCTTCGAGTCGGCGATGCCGGTCGACACGCTCACCGCGGGGTCGACGCGGTGGCTCCTCGGCGCCGCAGCGGCGACCGGCCTCTTTCTCTGTGTCCTCCTCCACGAGTTCGGCCACTCCCTCGTCGCCATGCACTTTGGCTACCGGATCGACTCGATCACGCTCTGGCTGTTCGGCGGCGTCGCCCGCTTCACCGAGATGCCCGAGGACTGGAAACAGGAGTTCACCATCGCCGTCGCGGGACCGATCGTCAGCGTCGCCCTCGGCGTCCTCTCCTACGTCGCCTTCCGTCTCGTTCCCGGCACCCTCCCGACCGTGCAGTTCGTCCTCGCCTATCTCGCCCTGACGAACGTCGCGCTCGCGGTGTTCAACATGCTCCCCGGCTTCCCGATGGACGGCGGGCGCGTCCTGCGGGCGCTGCTCGCGCGCAATCGGCCCCACGCCAGAGCGACACAGATCGCCGCCGAGGTGGGCAAGGTGTTCGCGGTCGTGCTCGCAGTGGTCGGTATCTTCGCCAACCTGTTTCTGGTGGCGCTCGCGTTCTTCATCTACATCGGCGCGTCGGGCGAGGCCCAGCAGACGGTCATGAAGGCGGCGTTCCAGGACGTCACCGTCGGCGACATCATGACCCCGGCGTCGGAGCTGAAGACCGTCACGGCCGATACCTCCATTGTCACGCTCACCGACCGGATGTTCCGGGAGCGCCACACCGGCTACCCAGTCCTCCGGGGCGGGAGCCTGGTCGGGATGGTGACCCTCGACGACGCCCGCGAGGTCCGCGAGGTGGAGCGCGACGCCTACCGCGTCGAGGACGTGATGGCGACCGATCTCGTGACGATCACGCCCGACGCCGACGCGATGGACGCCATCTCGATGATGCAACGGGAGAGTGTCGGGCGACTCCCCGTCGTCGACGAGAGCGGCAATCTGGTCGGTCTCATCTCTCGATCCGACCTCGTCACGGCGTTCAACATCATCCGCACCCGCGGCTCGGGGACGGGGTCCGGATCGCGACTGGGACTCTCGACCGATTCGGGACTCCCCCGGCGCTGACGCCGCGGTCCAGCGCTCGGATCACCCCTGATCCGGCGGCGGGGACGACGACACCTCCGGCGTCGTGTCGGCCCCGAGGAGACGGGGCAGCGCCGTGTGGGCGAACGTGATGGCGAGCGCGAGGACGATCGGCGCCAGAAAGAGACCGTAGAAGCCGAAGACGACGGGACCGAAGATGTACGCGAGCATCAACAGCCCGACGTGGGTTCGTTCGCCGCTGAGATACGGCCGGAGGAGGAGATCGGGAATCGTGTCGACGACGACGACAGCGACAAAGAGGAAGGCGACGAGGTAGCCCACGAGCGAGTACTCGCCGTCGAGAACCATCGGCGTCGCGATTGCAGCCGCGAGCGGGACGTAGACGACCTTCATTCCGACGACCGGAATCAGGCTCGCGACGCCGGTCAGGACGCCGGCGAGAGCCGGATACGGCACTTCGACGGCCGCGGGCGCGAGTGCGTTGTACCCCGTAAACGCGCCGACGGCGATGAGCGAGATTGCGATGACGTTCAGCAGGTTGCCAAAGAGGATGGCCTCGAGTTCGCGGTCGGCGGCCTCCAGATACTCGCGGACGATGGCGTCGTCGTCGAACTGGAGCAGCCAGTCGTGGACTCGGTGGCCGTCGATCAGGAGGTAGTACGTCGCGACGACGACGATAAACAGGTTGAGAAAGAAGCTCGTAATCGCGCTCGTCAGTAGCGCGGCGTTCTCGACGAGGAAATCCGTCAACACGTCGAACCGACCGGCTTGATACGCCTCGGCGAGGCCATCGACGGTGAGGTCCGGAATCTCGCCGGTCTCGTCGAGCCACGCGACGTTCGTGCCCGCCGTCTCGACGACCGGATACGTCTCCAGAAACTGTTGGATCTCGGTCACGAGGAGGACGAGCGTGTAGCTGAGCAGGAGGAGCAACGGTATCGCGAGCAAGGAGAGCACGGTGAGGGCGCGAATCCGTCTCGGGACGCGAAGCCGACCGAGCGCTCGATAGAATCGGCGCGTCGAGTAGTAGAGAAAGACCGCGACGGTGAGGGCGGCGATGAAGCGGTACGCGATGTAGGCGGTGACCAGGCCCACGAAGAGGCCGAACAGGGCGACGACCGTGCGTCGTTCATCCATTGCGGTCGACCGTGCTCGTCCGAGCGTCAAAAATCGTGGTGTCGTGACGCAGGGTCACCCGTCCGTCCACACCGTCAGGTTCGGCGTCGAACTCGCGTGTCCAGTGCTCGCCCGCGGAGCGGTCCGGGTGCGAGAATCGAACCCGATCGCGAGACTCGCTATCGCTCGCCTCGCGTGGTTCGATTTCGCCTTCCGCCTGCACCGCTTCTCACTTCGTTCCTCGCGGAGAGGTCCGGGTGCGAGAATCGAACCCGCGTCTCAGCCTCCACAAGGCTGAAGGATAACCACTACCCCAACCCGGACACGATTCGGCATACTTCGCTGTGAGTGAAGTAGGTTACGACTCGGAAGCGGCGTGTCTCACCGACACAAAGTCGGGAGCCTTTAGGCTCGCGGTCACGTACTCCAGTCCAGTGGCCATCACCGACAAAGTCTACCTGAAAAACCACCGTCAGATCGTCTCCCAGTTGGACACGTCCATCCCCAAGGGCGCGTTCAAGGGGGCGACCATGGAGGTGCTCTACAGCGGCGACGGCCTCGCCAAACTCGACGACGCCACCCGGGACCGGCTGCTGGACTTCGCGACCGACTTCCTCGACTGTGAGGATCCCGACGACCTCTACACCGGCTATCCGGAGCGACAGTTCATCCGCTACCTGCTGGAACTGCGGGCGCAGGGGCTGGGTCCGGACGCCATCGTCGACGTGATGACCGACGACTACATGCTGTACGCCTACCCCGGCGACGTCCTCTCTTTTCTCGATCGAGCGGTCCGGCGGCTGGAGGCGGTCGAATCGCTGGCGGCGGTCGAGGGCAACGCGGAGATGGAGCGGCGGGCCGCCGAGACGCGGCGGGCGCTATCGGCGTAGTCGAAGGGTCGTCCCGTCGAGCGGCGACGAGCCGTATTAGCCGAGCTGGTACGGCTCGTCGCGGTCCTCGTCCAACTCCTCGAGGTGGATGATCTCCTCTTCGTCCTCTAGCCGTTCGCGGAGGTGGTCGATGTAGCGTTTGTGCTCGTCGAGCTGTTCGCGGAGGTGGTCGGCCTCGAGTTCGAGGCGCTCGTGCTCGCGGACGAAGCTCTTGGGCACCTCGACCGTGGGCGGGAAGCTGGGCTCGTCGTCCGAGCGGCGGGCGAGTTCGTGCTCGGGGACGACCTCGACCTGCCCGTCGTGGGCAACGAGCGTGTCGACGTAGTCGCGAAACACCGCCGAAAGCGAGATGTCACGCTCCTCGGCGATGTCGCGGAGCGTCTCGAACGCGTCCTCGTTGACGCGGAAGGAGACGGTCTTGTTCTTGTTGCCCATACCACCGCGGTATGGGCGCCCAACACACTTAAGGGTTCGTCAGACGCTAACCCTCGTGTTCAGATAAGGATTGAAAGGTGAGGCGTAGCGTTTTCTAAGTTGTTCATGCCCGAAAACGCTAGCCTC
>ENA-ORCS01000243-ORCS01000243.1-marine-metagenome-genome-assembly--contig:-NODE-243-length-49717-cov-5.630399_pt1 | contig 49717 bp, 36 predicted proteins | sample MGYA00237781_ERZ508513 | MGnify/ENA primary metagenome ERZ508513 (study PRJEB26184, sample SAMN06268793) | marine metagenome | isolation source: Eden Landing Ponds, San Francisco, CA, USA | place...
GCGACTTCGCCTCGGCCACCGACAGCATTTTTAGCTAACTGAACCGCTTTGCTCGTGAAGCGGGAAATCTTCGACATGAACCATCGGCGGTTTCCCGCTTCATTCCACTAGTTCTGACGGTCGAAGCCAACGCTATCCAGCGATTCACCAGAGCCGTTGATAATGGAATTTTTAGATTCGCTGCTGTGCATGTTCACGAGTCGAGTAAGTCGCCGAAATGGGTCGTACACTCTGGAGATCCCCGAACAGGAGATCGAGGTAGGTTCAGTGGGGGAAGGCAGGAGATACAAAGTGGCATTATTTGAAGCCCGCGAGGTTGAATCCATAGAAGGCGCAGATGGAAGTTCAGCTGATTTTACTGGGCAAGTGGCGGAAGCTCAACAGCGAGCAGATGACAGTAAGGAGTTGGATCAACCACCCATAGATGAAGGTGACATCCGGGAGGTTGAGATTGAGGATCTCGGTGAGAAAGGGGATGGTATCGCACGTATTCCACCCGGCTACGTTGTGTTCGTCGAGAATACCAGTCCTGGTGACCGTGTCCGGATCAAAATCTCCGACGCACGGGACAACTTCGCGTTCGCAGAAGTAATCAGTCAGCTCTAGTAGTTGTTCTAAATGTAGGTATTGTAGTAGCATCTATGGATTCCCAGCTTATCGCTAATTTGTATGGACGAAGGCCTCGAGCAGGCAATCGAATTAACCCGGCGTGACCAAGGGAATCTTGCTGAAAGCTTGGTGGTCGGACTGAACGAAGACCCCCCGGAGTTTCTGAACCAGTACGTTTCTCATCATGCAGAGACACACTATTCTGAGTACATCGGGGATCGATCGGTCAGAGTGCATCTATCAGATTTGAACGAGTATACTTGGACGCAGTCAGAGGAAGTGGATGTTACCCCTGATCTTAGTTGGCGACCTGACCTGATCGCTGAGGCCCGCATGAACCTGCACCGAGGGGACAGAGAGTGGAAGCTAGCCGCAACACGGTTAGACAATCCAAACGCGGAGGATCCACCGGTCGTTGACTCGGAGAAGTGGGGTTTGATGCTACGTGTTTTGTACCCGATGGAGGTGAAGTCCGGTGAGAAGGTGACATTGACCGAACAACAGGCTGAAGCTATCCCTGAAGTGGCGGAGAATTCGCGGCACGTACATCCGCTGGTGGCAGAGGTCGATATTACGGACTTACCTGAGAGCTTCGACGTCAAAATACGAGATTTCAATAATTCATCTTTCAGCGACGGTAGCAGGTACTAGCCGAATATAAGCATTTCAAGAGATGTCTGCCCTCAAAGCGCATCTACCGACTTTCTCTAAGACTTGCTCGCAACGCTTCATCCAAATCGAAACTGATCCTCGATTTTTTATTCACCATCTCCATCGGGTCAAATCGGGCGGCAGAGCCATTCATAATCTGATTCCTTATTTCGCTTACTGTTCCTATCTCTTGTTCATAGATAACCGATTCAAATTCTACAGCTTCGTCACCGCTGACATAGCCAAGATACTTTCTCTTAGCTCCGGGATGGATCTCTAATTTCCGAGTACTAACGTTATTCTCCAGTTTTCTTTCTTTGACCTTAGGTTCGATATCGTATGAGTATCCGTCTGTATCTATCAGCGTGAGGTACGTGTCGTTCCAATTCCAAGTGAATTCCGACAAGTTTTCGATGGTTAATTCGATAAACCAGCCTTCCATACCGTTTTCTTTCACTTTGTCAGGCTCTGTCCCATGCCATAATCCGGTAATCGTTATCTGAAGAAATTCATCAGAAGCCGTTAACCCGTTCTCTGTCACGGATTGGGTCGTAGCCGACGAACCAGTAGCGGATTCATTCTCTGAGGAAGGCACAGAGTCAGTTTCAGCTCCGCTTGTAGTGTCGTCAGCCCCGTCTACCTCTTTCTCGCGGTGAACAACTTCTGCGACCTCCTGACGTTGATCTTCCGGAGCGGATTCCAAGATGTCAGAGTTGGTCGGGACCGTTGACGTAGAGAATTCAGAACAAGCGTCGCGCTTCGCATCCTCGAGCTCTCCCGGTCCAATTTCCCCAGATACGATACGGTCGACGATATGCTCACAGGCTTCCTGAAACGGACTCGCTTCCCCCGACTGTTCCGGGCCTGATTGACTGGAAGCTTTCCACTGTGTCGGGGAGGGGGAACCTCTGGTTTTCCCGAATATCCTCTGGATTTGACTATTGATGTACTCTGATTTATCCCCTAAGAAGATCTCCGAGACCGAGTCTTGTGCATCGCCTTGTGGAGGATTTACGTTTGAACTGGTTAGCTCCTGGATCAATTGATCTCCATCCACTAACTGAACTTCTTCACCGTGTCTCGCGGCTTCACTGACCGCTGTGCCTGTGAATGAGGAAGTGGTAACGATGACAACGTTCGTTGCTTCATCAGCAGCTAAGAACGATATTGTCTTCTGGATATCGGGCCGTCCTACCTTTGTATTGTTTCGCTTGTCGTACTGTTTGACTTGGATTATCGTTTTTTCACCGTCTTTCTCGGCTTCAACGTCAATACCTCTGTCACTGGTTGCTTGTGTGACTCGGGTGGTGTATCCTTTGTCGCTCCATAAGCTGGCGACTAGATGCTCGAACTCTTCCCAGTCGTATTTGAACAGGTCCTCGTAGTCCCAGGTCGATTCGGAGATCTGCTTCACTCGCTCCTCAAGATTCGTTACCGCGTTTAGATCCGCTTCTTTGACAGCGGTTTCAAGCTCCTCTTCCAGCTCTTGTCTGGAGATAACAGGGTTGGTGAAATCAATGCTGTCGATGTACTGTTTGATTTGCTCTCCGTGGAAATGCACGGCGAACAAGTGGTCAATCCGATCAAGAGCGGCTAGATCCTGTTCCGAAGGATTCGACGCTAAGCAGTTATTGAGTTTATCGACAAGTCCCTCAGTTGGCAGTGGCTGATCTGAGTCAAGCAGAATACAGAGCTTTTGGTAAATCTCTATGACTTTGGGATAGTGGCCGTACTCTTGAACAGCTGCTTCCACACTCTGTGAGTCCTCTATCTTGGAACACAGCTCGTCGATATCTAATCTGCTTATCTCCTCTACGTCACCTTTGTATGGAGCAAGGTTCTCGGATATGTTCTTAGCTTCGAGATATGATTCTATGAATTCGGCCTTCCTTCTGTTCAGCTCTACTTCGATGTCCCTCTCAATAATCCCGGTAACTGTTTCGGAGATATCATTTCTGATTTCAGAAGAGAAATCGCTGTTATCTATTTCTCTGCTTATAATCTTGACTTCAGATAGGGTCTGAAGAAGGTCTTCGTATTGGTCTAGCTCACTACTGAACTTGTTTACCTCGGATTCCCACTTGTCGGTATCCGAAAATCGGTTAGGTGACAGAGAATTCAGCCTTGTTTCCAGTTCATTACTGTTCGCGTCAAGTGTTGTGATCTCCAACGCTTGCTTTCGAATATTTTCGACTTTCTCGGCTAATGAAGTGTATTTGGCCTTTGAATCGTCTGAGCTATTTTCGTTCTGCTTAGGTGTATTCTGTTGATTTGCGTCACTGGATCTGTTCTGTCGGCGGCCTTTGTAGATATAAGCAAGAGCTACAATCAGGAGGAAAGCCAGCGGAACGATTAACGTTGCTGTCAATGGTATAGCCATTCGTTTTCTCTTTCTAAATACTTATCAAAAATTGTTCCGCTGGTTATACTTCGCCCCTCCTCAGTAACTGGGTCAAATGGTCGAAGTAAGCAGTAACAAGCTGGGTGCGGTCGGTGAGGCGTTGGTTTTCGGCGGCGATCATATACCGTTGCAGTTGGAAGAAGCGGTCACATCCTTTGTTGAGCAGAATTACAGAGTCGGGGATCCGGCCATGTACACGGTCAAATCTAGCCGTGGGACGTATATTGAAGCTCGAACTACTGACGGGAAAGATGTTGGTTGGAGAACTGATGGGCTCATTACGATGGAATGGTCGTCTCCAGAGAAAGCAGAGGCAATCGACGATCGGCGACTGACTGACCGTCCGCAAGATAAGCAGGCACGGTTCCCAGTAGATGTGAAGACAGGAGAATATGCTGAACTAAGCGATAGCCAGAGAGCCGTTGCTGACGTGGTTGCAGAGGCGAATACACAGGTCCACCCAACGATCGTGCGTGTTGGGATCAATGGTTTACCGGATGAGTACGAGCTGTCAACGCTTATTTTGGATTGAGACGATAGGATTTCTTAAGAATGCCATTCTACGAACGACCAGAAGCCACCATCACGGATATGCGGGAACATGGGCAAATTGGCCCGTCAATGGCCCACCTCCTAGAGGATGAAGGTCTCACTAATGTCAGTGATTTCGCGTACGCCGACGTTCAAGCCATTTCTGATGCCCTAGGTGGGATGGGATCGGGAGCACCCGAGCTTGTGTTTTTTGCGCGGAATCAGTTGCGATTGAGCTGCCCAGAATGCGGCGCGCTCAACCTACTGTATTCACCGGACCGGGATCACCTCGGGCAAGGCCTCCCGTCTCCGATTGAATGTTTCTATTGTGATTGGGAGGGATCACGGACCGAGGTGCGGGCCCAACAAATTGCGAACTACGTGACTGAAATTCAAGGCGTTGGTCCAGCGAGTGCGGACCAATTAGCAGACGCATTCGGGACTGTCTGGCGCGTTGTTGAGGCTAATCCGAAAGAAATTGTCGAACAGACTAGTCTGTCAGTCGAGAAAGCCACAGTGGTGCACAGCCATCTCTGTAAGAGCATCCACCCAGAGCTCGACCATAGAGATGACGCGCCCGTCCAGAAATCTACGGTTGAGTCTCACTCACCAGATTGGGAAGAGATCGAGGTACTCATCGGCGAAATCCAACAGCAGACGCAGTTAGATCAAGAAGACGCAGAATGGTACGTCAAAGCAACGTGTGCTTTTAGAGAGGTGTATCCCGACAACCGTCTGGAACGAATTCACAAAGCTGCGAAGGAATTGACCAAGATCCGTGAGAGAATTACTAATCTGAAGGATGAGCGAAGAGAAATGCATGAATGGACCACCATAGAAATGGAGAGTGATGAGAAGACTCAAATTCGCGAATTCATTGGTGATGAGGAACGGAAAGATGAGATCAACGACAAATATGATGAACTAATTTCCCGGCGAGACTCTCTTCAGCAGACAATTAGTGACGAGTTAGATCGGTTCCTGAACTGTAATCAACTTGATTTCGACACCCAAAAGGAAGCGATCATTGCAGTTAGAGCAGTCTTCGACCAAGAGCTGAGTGTGCCTGTTCGAGGAGTGGAGATCGCCCGAAAACTCGGCTGTAGCAAAGGGTACCCAAGTGAGTTCGTTCTTGAACACTTTGAGTCTGGGTCGGCAGTCATCCCGAAGGAGTACGTTCGAAAGCGGACAGATCTCTCTGATCAAGAAAGACAAGCTATTCTAGAACGAGACGGTAGCCAATGTATCCGGTGTGAAGGTAGCGGAAAGCTCGAAGTTCACCACATCATTCCAGCTGCGGACGATGGTTCGAATGAACCAGATAATCTTGCTACCCTCTGCCACAACTGCCACCTTGATGCTCATGGGGGGGTAACGCTATCTCACGAAGTTATCTACGACTCGCGAGAAGAATTCTGGAGCTGGGCTGAATAAAGGGACTGCCAGCACGCAAAACGCCGGTTGGCTCGTTCCGTGAGTTAAGAACCATTCAGAAATCGTCGAGTGTCGTTGACTGAACCGCGTGCCCAGCATTACTCTCCTCTTCATCATCGTCACTGGTGGCGTCTGCTTCCCCCCCGGTCTCGTGATACCGGGTTAGACTGTCACTGCCAGAGCGTTTCCGTGCGGACTCGGCAAACGGGACCTCAATCCGCTCGTCCTCATCTGGATTCCATTCCGTCACGCTCTCTAGCAGGTTTCCGCTGATTGTGTCCGCGATTGCGGGCGCTGCTTGCACCGTGTCGAGGAACAAGCCTTCCTCAGCGTCCGCAAGCAACTTCGACAGTCGCTCGATCACGAAGTGTTCACCACCAGGATCCCACGAGGCGCTCGCTCCGCCTGTGCGGTCCAACTGATCCTTCAGGTTGTTGTACCGCGCCCGGCCGAAGTACTCCACATTGTCAATGAGATACATGTCCGGACCAGGAACTCCTTCTGCGACTTGTGCAGCGAACAGTTCCAGCCACTCTGGTTCCGCAGGCATCTCATATGGCTCGTACAGTAACTGGACGCTTTCAAGCGCAGTGCTGATATTGGACGCAGTGTTGGCGAGACTCGATAGGCCACTAGTGCCAAGAGCGTCCTCAATGTCGGTGATGGAGATGCCTGCACACCAGAACCAACAGGTAAGGACTGCGGTCGTCCCTTCGGATCCAGTCAGGTTGTGCAGGTCCATTTTCTCGTTGAGTCCATCCTCGTCGTCAATCACCATGATCTCGTCACAGTGGTAGTACTCCTCCGCCAGTCGCTGCACCAGCGTTTCTGGGGTGAGGTCCTGTCCTTGTTCGTTCAACCACTCGGTGAGTTGCAGAACGCCTTCAACGCTGTTGTCGAACCAGTTGCTGTGTTCGTACTCAACGAGCACACTGCCGAGGTCGGTAGCTGTGTACCGTGTGTCATCGCTTTGCGGCTGTCCGACCGGCTTGTGCAATAACCCATGGTCCGTGAGCCACGCGAGCGTCGTTTCGATCTCGTCCCTAACGTCCGCACCGGGCTGCTCACCGACGTCATTACGGATGTGTGCTGGAACTTGATCGACGCTTTCCGACCAGAACAGCGTTGACTGGATGAACTCGACGACCTCCGTGTCGGTTTCCCAGCCGTAGTTGACGAGCTCTAGGACTAGCCAGCGAAGCGCAACCTGCCCGGACAGGTGCGATGTGACATCTTCGATGTCTTTCTCTTCGACGCGTGTGTCGAACTGGAACTTCTCGAAGGCTTCCTCGTCATTGTACATCAGGAATGCATACGCTTGGTCGTACTCGTCAGCGTCGCGGCCAGCTCGCCCGATCCACTGGACGTACTCGTAAACACCGATGAACCCGCCCTCCCAGTTCCGTTTCAGGTCGGCTACAATAACTGACTGGACAGGTGAGTCAAATCCGTAACTCAGGGTAGTCGTGCAGAACACACACTTGATAATTCCCCTCTCGGTATATTCCTCGATGAGGTCTTTCACGCCGCGTTCCAACCGCGAGTGATGGTACGCGACGCCGTTGTTCAGGAGTTCAATGAGGGTTTCGTGGGTGTCCGTGAGTTCAGTCTTGATGACCTCTTTGACTTTGGCGTGGAAGTCGATGCTGTTGTCCGTATCGAAAGTGAGTTCATCAGCAACTCCGCGTGCACGGGCCTCTGCATTACGGGTCGTGTCGTTGAACACTAAGAACGGACCCTTCTCGCGATGGTCCTGGATGAGTCGCGAGATTTGCCGTGCATACTTCTCGTCCGTTTTTTCGACTGGCTGTTCCTCGATGGGGACGGCGCGGTCTTCGCTGCTAATGGTGAGGTCAGCATCTAACCAGCGGGCGATCGTATGCGGGTTCCCGACAGTGGCTGAGATACCGAGGATTTCCATGTCGCCGTTGATGGCGGCGCTAATCCCTTTCTCGATATTGGGCCCTCGTTGGGAGCTATATATTTCATGAAAATCATCGAGGATGACTGTATCGAACCGATCAGCGTACCCGCGAACCACCGCTTCGAAGAACGACTCGAACGTCGCGATGACCACATCCGCTTTAGTGTAGCCGTGGCCTTTGTTCACGGTGACGCTTTCTGGTGTCCATGCAGACACGGTGGCGTGTTTTTCTCCGACGAGTGCCACCGACGGGACGAGGTATGCGACATTATCCCCATTTTGTAGGGCTTTCTTCGTGACGGCCTCCGCAACGAACGTCTTCCCGTTCCCTGTCTCTGCAACCAGTAAGTGATTGCCGTCATCAAGGACTCTGTCTGCGAAGGCTTCGTACTGTGTGACAGTGAGATCAGTAAACTCGGATGGTTTCTGGTCAAGGAGTTCTTGGATGAGGCCTTGATCGGTTTGTGGAATGCTGTCCGGAACTGACGGCATTATTATTCAATGAAAGTAAGTGTCGCTTTCATAAATAGTTGCATTTCTACCCCGGTCGTGTTAGCTTTGGCATCGATGCCACCAGACTGCGAGAGCTTGGAGCTACGATTCTGCGGTCGTCGGCTCCATATTGCTGAACGTATTTGACTATCCGGTATAAATAAACACTCTGAGAACGAGTTGATTCAAATGGCTACCTATGATTTGAATACGGGGAAGAGGATTGACGAGCCGGAATCAAAACCTCGCTTCCTTGTAGACAACGAGTTTGAGTTTGATCGTTCGGACCGGTAGTGTTCAGATAAGCTGATTCCATGCGAAGCTGAACGATCTGAGCCAATCATCGGCAGTAGCTGCTGCGGCGTTGCTGAAACAGTTTGAGAACGAGGAGGTTCGTCGTTTTATCTCTCGAAAGACACGTTCGACAGCATTCCGATTCCCGTGTTTTTCATATTGGAATCGAAGCCCGTGTCGTTGACAGGCGTCTTTCAGCGTGGGTGCGCCATCAACGAGAAACATGGCATCATCGACGTCATGTTTCTCCCGGAGTTTGGCGAAAAACGAGCGAGCAATCATATTCGTACGCGTCGGTTCAAGCTCTGTATGGAGTAATTCGTTCGTTTCTGGATCGACAGCAGCGTACAGCCAGTACTGCTCGTTATTGAGTCGGATCACGGTTTCGTCAACCGCGACGTGATCCGGACTCCGTCCAGACTCGGGCTGTAGGTCAGCCTTGTGAACCCAGTTATGAACGGTGGAGCGTGCGCGTTCGACACCGAACCTCTCAAGAATTGAGACAGTATTCGAAAGCGAGAGTCCAGCAAGATGGAGCTGAATACTGAGCTTCATCAGTAGCTGCGGTGTCGCTTCTCGTTCAACAAAATCTAAGTCGATCTGGTCTAAACAACCGTTGAGGCGGGTGTTTTTCGGCATGGACACCTGAAAACCACACCGCCTCACCTTTCAATCCTTATCTGAACACTGCCTTCGGACCCGCCAAAATTACTATATGATGTTATCCCAGAATTTGAGGGAAAGAAGGTCGATCCTCAGGATCCGCATAAGCCAAACTCTATCGAATTTGAAGGAGAACGGGTTAAGCTCAAAATCCCAACCCGGTCAGACTATATTGAATTTGAGAAAACCGGGAGGGACATGATATTGATGACGGTACATCGCAGATTCGATTCCACGCAAGGCTTACACCCAATCATTACCCTACAGTCGGTTGGAAGGGACTTGTCACACGCTCCCTTCCCTCCCCTGATGACCGACAATCCAACTCTCGGAAGCTGTCCGAAGTGCAACGAGAGTCTCTCTACCGGATATCTCTTAGTAGAATACGAGAAAGACGACGGAACGACGGGGATCTGGGCAGAGTGTCCGGACTGCGACGAAGTCGTGAGCCCTCAGTAACGACTCACAGCGGTGGAGCGACAATATTAGGAGTTACCCCACATATTCAGTCATCTGTCCAGTTTCAGTACATCACAAAGCCGCTTAGTTAGAACGTCTGCTTGCTGAAGGTGTGTCTACGACCCAGCAAGCAGACAGTGAGATTCACGAGGACCAGCTCCTTAACTTCCTCGTCAACTGCCTTGACGAGGAAGTTTCTCTCAACCTCGCCAACAACGCTGAAATCGGTGCAGAGGACATCTACGAGGTCCTCGTCGGCGCGACCGCCGACGGGACCTCGATCTCGACGCTGTGCAACTCCAGTGAAGACTCGCTATCAGCAAACGCGATCTCTACCACCTACGGACAAAGTTCGAGTCGGAACGGCTCGAACGAGTCGCAAACACGCTTCCGAAGACCACTACAGCAAACGGTTTCCAGTAACTCCTTCAATTTGCGAGCTTTGTGAGGTACTGAGTATTGACGCACACCTGGTTGTCACTGTAGTCACTGGCGCGACAGACGACGTATTTTCGATTGAACACGCCGTCGATAAATAGCGAGTTTTATTATAGATGGCTGTCAGTATACACGATAGGCAGGAGTCAAATCGTCGATTCGTTTATGACTTTTTTGGATCACCTGACGTTATTCGGTGCAAAACTGATGAGAACAGACACCAGTGAGTTGTGTCAGTTGGTCAGTACCCCAATTCTGCCATCTTCGATCGCTATATCTGGGTGATGCGATCGTAAGTACCGTCGAGAGCTTGAGCGTCCTCGTCGAGCAAAGCTACGATAAGGTAGTCGGCATATTCATGAAAGTAATCGACTATTTCCGCGATTCTGTTGGAGTCAATGGCCTCGATCGAGTCGATAAGCATGAACGGCACCTCTTCGTATACCTCGTGTGCGAGATACCCTGATAGAGCGAATACAAGTCCGACCACTTCACGTTCACTCTCCGAAAGGTGTGTGACAGTATCCTCGTATACTGTCCCCGAGTCCGTGCTGCGGACCACGTGGAGATCAAAGGTACTCTCCTTTACTTTCTTTCTACCTCTCTTTACTTCCTTTTTAGTCCTCTCGATCCAAACTCTATCGATATTCTTGTAATTAAGTATCTTTAGTATCTTCTCCATGTGCTCGTTGAATTGTTCTATCGCGTTATCTTCTAGTTTTTCTACTTGTGTGCGAAGATTTTCGATTTCTTTTTGAATCTCTTCACGCTGGGATTTCAACTGTTCTCGCTCAGTAATCTGATCCTCTATGTTAGCGATGTTTTCTTCGATACGATCCCGTTCGTTTTCTAACTGTCCAATTTCAACTTCGATCTGATTAGCTTCCTTGTGAAGATCAAGGATTTCGCTGTCTTGATCGGTCTCGGCTTGGAGTCGTTCAAGTTCGGTTTCGAGCGTCTCGACTTCTTCAGTGAGTTGTTCGAGTTGTTTTTCCAGGTCAACGAGTCGATCTTGTCGTTCCCCGATCTCCTCTTCGACGTTTTCGATTCGTTCTTCGACCCGAGCGTATTCTCGTTGCTGATCCTTGAGACTTCGCCGCTGGTTGTTGAGCTCGTCAATCTTGTCAGTGACGGATTTCTTTTCTTCTCTCTGTTCGTCACGTCGCTTGCGGAGGTCGTTGAGCATACTTTCGATTGTTTCTGTCGTTGTCTGGTTTCCACAAGTCCAGCACCTGATCTGACTACCATCATCGAGTAGTTGGTCCGTTATTTGTGCGTCGTCGCCCTGGTCCTCACTACCCAGACTGAATTCTCCTTCGATCAAATCTTCGTTAAACTCGACAACAGTCTGAATTTTGTTAATTGTGGTATTTAATTCGTCTCTCCGGTTCTGGAGCCGAGTTATTTCTGTTTCAATGTGTTGAATACGGTCTTCTGGGACCTTTTCGTAGTCTTCGCGTTCGGATCGGAGATCCACTTGTTCTTCCTTGAGGGCATCCAGACTGTCTTTTTGTGTATCGATCTTCTGTCTGACAGTCTCCTGCTCGTTACGAACGCCGTTGATCTCCTCGATTTTCTCTTCGAGCTGTTCTTTTTCTTTTTTCTCTTCATTGACTCCTCGATCAATGTCTTCAATTCTGTCTTTCAGATCGGTTTCTTCTTCTCTTTTATTCTCTATATCTGTCTCTATCTGTGCCTTTTCTTCCTCAAGTTTCGGAAGTCTCGCCTCTAGCCGATCTATTTTTTCAATTTGGCCGTCTATCTCGTCACGTTCCTCTTGTCGCTGTTGTATTTGATTTTCGATCGTCTCAGTATCTACCGGTCGCATGATAATCTCGTGCAGGTGATCCTCCCGACTGATTGCCTGACGTGCCTCGTTCGATTCCAGTAAAAATGAAAATAGATCCGCAAGCGTGGGATCGTCAAGATAGGTGCTACCGTCGGTGACGACAGTGCCATTGTTCCGGTTGAACTCCCGCGTGTATGTCGTATCTCCTATCGTGAGTTCTACGCGTCCCTGATCAGCATCGCCCTTGAGCGTTGCAGCATTGCTGCCAAGAGCGGCCATGATTGCTTGTAAAAGCGACGTACGGTTCGTGGCGTTCCGTCCAGTGAGTAATGTGGTACCAGGGGTCAGTTCCAGGGATGTCTCGCTAATCCCACCGATATTCGTAACGTCTAGCAACACTTTTTCAACAGCTGCTTTTTGTTCTGCCATGCTTTGAAATGTGAATGGTTTATATTAAATCTACCCATGTACGCACCGGACAAACAACCGCATGTCTATCATAGCCAGACCCATTCCACGGTATCCATGACTGGTCAGGGGGATAGTGGCCTAACAACCATAGTGTTGTTATGCCATTTGTAGTGGTCTACCAACCACAATGTTGTTGTAGCATCCGTAGTGCATAACAACCGTAGTGCTGTTATGCCATTCGCGGCTTTGGACGAATAGTCTCGTGTCTAATGTCACGCCTCACACTGACAGCTGCCCCGAGATAGCAATTCGATGACGGACACCCGGCTATCACAATCACGACAATGGACTCTCACTGAGACGCTAACGTCGAATTCTCCGAGGGTCAGGTGTCCTGCCTCTTTGAGTTCGGAGATCGTCCCTTCTGTCACCTTCCGCAATCGGGTCACCAATTGCTGGATGGTAGTGCGCTTAGTTTCGAGTTGCGACTCCGTGCCCCGTGTTTTATCAGGGGGATCGACTTTCCGGACCTTTCGCAAGTACGTTCGGACTGATTGATAAGATACGAATTCGTTTTCTAGTTTCTCGACATCTATACCAGCCTGTTCAAGTCGGGACCGGGCCTGTTGACGGGTCCCGCTCGTTGTTTCGTCGTTTGTTAGAATGTGATATATATTTTCAACCTCACCGTCGAGCGGGTCCAGTGAGCCCCCTTCGAGCTCTGATCTCAGAAGTTGCTGATTGAAGTCGTCAGCAAGCTCCCGCAAACTGGAACGATTTTCCCGGCGAGTCCATCGATCTACCAAGCGATTCCCGAACTCTTCCATTTCGTGCTCGCTCAGCAACCGTTTCACCTTACTCTTGCTTTGCGGTGTCTCGCTTTCGTTTGTCTTTTTTGGCTCTGTCATTGGGGATAATCTGATGGTGAAATATAAATACCCATCGGCTCCGGACCCCGACGCCCGTACGGTTCGGTACAATCATTTTTGACATGGCAGTCGACCCGCCGATATTCGATACCCGGATTACGTTGGCCGAAACGGGGTAGACTCTGATGGCCGTATCTCGCGCCGAGGACCGGCACAGTAGAATAGGTCACTGATGCGTTTGATTTCGATCGATTGAGAAATCTTCGGGGGCCGTCTGGTTGACGGCGGGTCGTCCTCGTAGGTTCAGAATCTCTGTACTTGGCACACCACTCTATAGACCGTGTGATAGCAACGGTCTCAGTATAATTGCGATGGATGGCAGTTTGAGACGATACGTTCTAGCCATGTTGAATGGTGATACATAATGTATAATAGTGGGTGAGCAGTACTGTGTACTACTGTGCGAGAATATTATCATATTATGCGCTATATAGGCAGAAATCTAAATTAATAGCTCAAATTGACTAGTATTTTTGCAGTATTGGTGGCTATAGTTCAAATCTTGAGATAATGCGCCTTTCTGGAGACATCGTTCAGTATATCTGAAATTGATATCGTTAATTCCGAATCCAAACACAGAATGACACTCTTTTTCAGAATAACAAAAACAAGTGAACTTGGGGGAAACCTCTTTTAGCTGTATTATATTCAATGCAGTATGAGTGGACAGATATTGAGTCTCTGATTGTGGTGACGAAACTCGACGTTTTGAGTGCGAGACGAGTCATCTGCTATGGTACCGAGCGAATGCAGGCTGTCGGAGCAAGTATAGAATTCGACAGGGAGACTACCAGTTCAACCCGTTTTCGGTAACGTTGGATCGAGGATCACCCTCGAGCAAACCGGTAGCACTTGTGAGATTGATTTGTATTGGAATTCTCGTGTGGCCGAAGGTGTGCGGTAAACATTCACGTAGTAGCAGGCAGAAAGCCGCGAAAGAGGTCTGGTGGCTCGGGAACTCATGTCCGTCCCCGCTTTGAGGGGGACACGTCGCACTCCAGCGGAAACTCGACTCAAGGTGGTCAAACAGTAGGGCTGTCTCGGCAACCGCCGCATTCGGGAACTCGTCCACTGAATGTGCACAATTCGGGCGTTGGCACCAGTCGATACAGTTTTCAACCGTTACGGCTCTCCTGGAACCGTTTCTATATACGCTCTTACCGGGAGTGGTTGGTAGGGAGCACCGTCGTCAACTGGAGAGGTCAAGCATGGAAGGCTGGACGGGCGGGCGCGGACAGCGCGCGTGGTCTGTCTAACAGGATGCATCCAGTACGACAGTCAGTGTGAGAACTAGACGCAGTCATCGCAGCAGGAACGGTGTTGGTCGCCGATTATAGACGGTTAGAACCCCAAAAATTGTCGATATAGTCACACCTACCTCTGACCTGTGTCTCGGGAAACTTCACTGGGGAAAACAAATAACGACCCAGTGTCGTCCGCTCTCTCGTCTACGTATACGTGATATTCAGTTCGATGACGTTGGCCGCGTCCTTGAGTTTCTTCGGAATCTCGGAGCGGAACCTTTCTCCCTGAAATCTGCTGGTAGGTCCTGAGAGACTGATAGCGCCTTCTACCCTATCGTTGTTATTTATTATCGGGACGCCTACACAGCGCAGCCCTTCGAGTCGGGCTTCGTCATCGAATGCGACTCCATCTTCCCGTATCTGATCTAATTCGTTATAGAGTTCGCTTTTGTTGGTGATTGTGTTTTCAGTGGTGCTAGGCAGTCCATGGCGTTCGATAATTTCCTCTACCCGCTGCTGTGGGAGGTGAGCGAGTATCGACTTCCCCAGTGCAGTGTTGTGCAAGTACACTCGCTGACCGGTGTACGAATCAGTCTGTACCGCCTGCTCCCCGTGAGATCGATAGAGATAGATCCCCCTCCCTTGCTCTTCTGTGAGGAGATTCGACATCTCACCGGTCTCTTCTGCCAATTTCGTTACTTCTTCTCGTGCGATGTGATAGAGGCGCTCGTTGTGTCGGGCATGGCCACCGTATTCGAGAAACCGCAGTCCGATCCGGTAGGTATTCCCGTCTTTGATCACGTAACCATCGGACTCGAGTGTTTTCAAATAATTGTGAATACTACTCTTAGAAAGTTCGAACTCGTCCGCTAGTTCCGTAAGCGTCGCTTGGGTTCGATTTTTAAGTTCCTCAAGTATCCGGAATGTCGTTCTGGTGGTCTTGACTGAACTCTTCGGTTTGGGTTCGGCCATATTCCCTTGGTCGCGTTTCACCATAATAAAACCTCTCCCCAGGGATATTGGACGGGCCGATTTCGTTACAGCCGTCGAAGAAGGGGCGAACTGACTCTATCCAGCCGAGTTGGTACGCAATCGAAGATGTCTCTGAAGTGGAAAGAATGTAGTCGAGGCCGGTTCACCATGACGATATTGAGACAGTTTTCAAGCTGTCATCTAGAGGGAACGTAGTTTTTCCATCGGTATAATGCGAGAGATAGAAACTGGTGATGATGGCGAGCGATTTCGTGGCTTCGATGCCGGAGGAGTGGTTGTCCGCCTCGTTGTTCAGTATGTCAGAGATGTGCTGGGCTCCTGCGGGGAACGCCGACTGATAGTCTTCGTCCCAGGTCCAACTCCCATCGATACCGGGGAGGTCAGCCTCGACGTGCTCACCGTCTTCGAGTCGCCAGAACCGCCATTCTCCATCGTCGTTGTTGAGATAGATCTTTCCGCGATCCCCGATGAAATTGAACGTCATCGAAGAGTGTTCTCGGGGGATCGTACAATCTATGGTGGCGAATGTCCCGTCCTCCATCACCACGTATCCTCCTCCCCCTGCATCGCTCACTTGGACGTCCGCGTCGAGTGCGTCGACCGCCTCGTTCTCTTCGTTTATGAACCCCGAGACTTCTTTCGGCTGCGTATCGAGGAGATAGACGAGCGTGTCTAACACGTGTGTGGCGTTTCGCATGAGCTCCATCCGATACTGCGCGCTCACCGATTTGACGTCGCCGATTAATGACTCCTCACTGATTAATTCTTTCAGGTGCTGGATCTTGTCCGAGAATCGGAACGAGTGGTTGATTACGAGTTCGGTGTTGGCGTCTGCGCACGTCTGGCACATCTTTTCGGCTTGCTCGACCGAGGAGGCGATCGGCTTCTCGCACCATATCACTTCAGGGTCACCGAACTCGACGGCGTCGAGCACGTGGTCACAGTGATAAAGAGTAGGTGTACAGACTGAAACAACGTCCAGATCTTCGGATTTCAGCATCTCGGTATGCGACTCGTATCGGCAATCCCTCGGAAGGTCCCAGGCGTCCCCGAACGTATGTAAGGTCGATTCGTCGATATCTGCTGCTGCAACGACTTCGATATCGTTGGTCTCGGCGTACCCCCCGGCGTGACTCGCCCGTACCTTCTTTGAACCGATATCTTCGGTGTCGTGCATACCTAAGATACCCATGCCTGCGATACCGCCGGTACCGATTATACCTGCTGTGTATACCATTGTCTGTCCTCAGTTGGGTTTGCCGCGATATGAACGACAAGCAGACACCACATGTTAAAGCTTTCTGCTACCAACTTCGCGATTGCATAACATCACTGATCGCGGTACATCGGCCCGATCATTCGGCGGACCAGACCACCGTCGATGGGTGACCGTCCCCTGGACAACTGGAGCCGATAGTCCCGTTCGTTATCTCTGGTGACACATAGACGGTCGCAACGGTATCGACCGACAGCCGCTCTCCCGAATTCTTTCTGTCCGGAAAGGGGATTCGCCCCGGACTGGTTTGCTATCGGTATCGTTCACGGGTACGTTCCGTCGCGGTGACTGACTGTTCCAATGGTCGTAGGGGGCACGCCACACTCTCCCCGGCTGTGGATCTACCTGTTACTATCTTCGGACTCGCAGGGGTGGACCGAAACGGGGTGCTCCCTGCATCGGTGCCACACCTATATCGGCGGACATTATTTCACTGTTCGGTCCCCGGACGACAGTGTGGCCGATAGAACGATCGATTCCCATCAGCACGCATGGACAACCGAAACAGAGCTCCCGTGGAAAAACGACGGTCCATCGGCCGTCGAACGCGTCGTATATACTGCAGACGACGCCCTCACAGACATGGACACGCTCGCGATCGACCAGGCGTGTCTCGTCGCGACACCGATCCACGGGACCGGTAGTCCGTACGTCCGGGACTGCCTCACACGACATCCGGACCGCTTCTACGGGATTCTGACGCTGGATTACACAGCGGACGACGTTCGCAGTTCGGTCGACGATGCGCTGACAATCCCGAACGCTCTCGGATTCAGGATCACGACCGACGACTCTCAGTGGCTCGCGAGCGAGGCTCTTGATGGGTTCTGGTCCGCTCTCGAATCACACACTGACCCTCAGGTCCAACTCCTGACCACTCCCGAAACGTTCGGCGCGGTAGAGACGGTGGTCGCGGAGAATCCACACGTTACGTTCGTCTTGGACCACATGGGGAGTCCAGACCCGGGGACCCACACTGTTCCCGGCTCCGCCTATGACGGACTTGGTACGATCTCGAACTACTCGAATGTATACGTCAAGGTGACGCACACGCCGACCGAGGAGGTGTATCCGTTCGAAGACCTCCGTCCGTACGTCAGGTACCTGCTCTCTCAATTCGGAAGCGATCGACTGCTTTGGGGGTCGGATTTCATCTACCACTTCAAGCAGGCAACGCCGTGGGAGACGCTATACTTCCTCGACGAGTTCGACTGCCTCTCCCGAAGCGACCGTCGTGACCTCCGATACCGTACCTTCAAATCATTGGTCCCGTAGAATCGCTCACAGTGCGAGACTGGCGGCCGAAGACGATTCTGTCGTCGTGACGGTGTCGTGGGTCATGTGAGGAACCGAGTACAGACCCGCCGGACGAATCAGCGACTGCTGACGTTCGTAAACACTAATTACCTGTTGAATAAAATCGTGTGGTATGTCGGATACAAATATTCCAGAAATCGGACTGGGAACGTGGCAAAACGACGACCCACAGCAGTGTGCGGACACGGTCCAGACGGCACTGGAACTCGGATATCGTCACGTCGATACCGCTCATTTCTACGAGAACGAGTCGGCTGTCGGCGACGGCATCGCCGCCGCGGATGTCGACAGAGACGATATCGTCGTCGCGTCGAAAGTTCACGCCCAGAAGATGGGGCTCGATTACGACGGTGTAATCGAGGGCGCGGAGGCTAGTTGTGACCGACTCGGTGTCGAGTACCTCGACATCCTCTACGTACACTGGCCGGTACTGGAATACGACGCGGAGGAGACCCTCGCCGCGTTCGAGCGACTGCAGGAGACCGGGTTGATAGACCAGATCGGGCTGAGCAATTATACTATCGAGCTTCTGTCGGAGGCCAAGGAGGTGCTTGGCGAGTTCCCCTTCGTCCACCAGGGCGAGATGCACCCGCTGCTTCACAGGGACGATGCGGTCGACCACGCACAGGAGCACGACTACTGGTTCGTCGCGTACTCGCCGCTGGCCCGCGGGGACGTCTTCGACGTTGCGGAAGTCAAAGAGGTGGCAGAGAAACACGACGCGAGCCCCGCGCAGGTGTCCCTCGCGTGGTGTCTCTCGAAGGAGAACGTCCGTGTCATTCCGAAGGCGACGAGCGAACCTCATCTGCGGGATAACCTCGCTGCGACTGACTTGGAACTCGATGCCGAAGACATAGAAAAGATAGATGGTATCGAGCGGGAGCGCCGCTACGTTGAGCGGGACGATTCCCCCTGGCTCGTCGACTGACCCGCGCTAGGGTTCGGGTCGTTCTTCTCGAGGGAGTCGTGGTGCGGAGACGCTGGGAGAGGACGACTGTTGCAGGAAGGTCGCGATTCTCTGGGATGATGTCGGGATGGCGTTCTCGGGTCCGGGCCTTGATAGCGTTGATTAGCTGATCTTGAACGTCGCGGTACGTTCGTCGCTCTCTTCGTACCCATAGCGAACGGCTTTGGTGCGGAGGGTCACTTCTTGCCCCTCCTCGAACCGGAGCGGGCCCGAATAGAGCTTCCAGTGTGGGTCCGAACCGGTGTCGGTCGCATACGCGATTGACGCCCCCTGTGTGGGACAGTACAGAGAGACGGTCATCGGTCCCTCGAACGTACCACCGTTGGGTGCGAGCTCTCGCCCGCGATTGTCGGGGGCGTTCGGGACGAAGTTCGGTGTCGCGGCCGTCGGCTGGTCGCCCTCGGGCCAGACCCGGTCACGCATCTCCCTCTCTGCTTCGTCCCCGTGTGCGCGGTCGTTCGTCCGCTGGCGCCAGTCGTCCAGTTCACCGCGAAGTCGCTCGAGAACGTCGCGATACGCCGGGTCTCCCGCGAGGTTCCGCACCTCGTGTGGGTCCTCGCAGGTGTCGTAGAGCTCCTCGACCGGGCGCGAATCGGAGAGCCACTGCCGCTGAACCGAGTCGAGGGCGTCCTCAGCGTCGAGTCGGAGCAGTTCCTGCATCGCAGGGTGGGCGTTTCGGTACGGTATCCATTGCACGTACGGTCGCTCGGGATAATAGTGTCTGACGTAGCGGTATCGGTCGTCCCGAACGGACCGGACCATGTCGTACTCCTCGTCGTAGCGGTCGCGCGTTGCGAAGACGTACTCCCGGTCGGTCGCGTCCGGCCCCAGAAACGGCTGTCCGCTCATGTACTGGGGTACGTCCTGGCCACACAGCGACAGTGTTGTCGGTCCCAGGTCCACAAGGCTTACGAGTTCATCGACGGTTTCGCCTTCCGTCTCGCCGGGGATTCGAACGATGAGCGGGACATTTGTTCCCGAATCGTACGGCCAGCGCTTCGCCCGCGGGAGCCCCTCACCGTGGTCGCTCCAGAGCACGACGATCGTGTCCTCGGCGACACCGCTCGATTCGAGCTCGTCGAGGAGGGCCCCGACCCACTCGTCGCTGGCTGCGATGTTGTCGTAGTGGCGCGCGATAGCGCGCCTGGTTCGGTCTGTATCCGGGAGATACGGTGGCACGTCCACGTCCTGCGGATCCGTCTCGAGGGGGCCGTCGCTCCCACCCCATCGGTCCATCTCCGGCGGCCACATCCCGCTCTCGTGTGTGACGCCGTTGGTGAACATCGCGAAAAACGGCTGCTCGTCGTCGGTCCGGTTTCGCCAGTGGGCGTCGTCCCCGTGTTCGTCCCACATGGTGAACGGTTCGCCGAACTGGTAGTCCGACTTCTGGTTGAGCGTACAGTAGTAGCCGTCGTCGCGAAGGTATTCGCTGACGGCCGTCACGTAGTGCGGCGGAACGGCTTCGTAGGATTCGACGAGGCCCTTTCGGTCTTGGGTCGACGTGCGCATGTGCTGAGCACAGACCTCTTGCGGGTACATCCCGGTCATGATCGACGCTCGACTCGGTGCACAGACTCCCGCGGTCACGAACGCGTTTTCGTAAAGACGGCTCTCGGAAGCCAGTCGGTCGATATTCGGCGTTCGCGCCAATTGGTCGCCGTAACACCCGAAACGGGGTGACGTGTCTTCCATCGCGATCCAGAGGACGTTCGGTCTCTCGGACTCCATACCTGACACCGCGAGTGCCGATTAATAAGTTTTCACCCTGGCGCCGAATGCTCTCCCGGCCGGGCTGAGGTCTACCACTGGGTCCCCGATGACACCGCTGGGGAACGACTCAGGATAGGATGTGTTGAGGCCTGCGTCCTCGTTCAGACCACTGACGACTACTGGATTTCCGACGCTGTGAGACGGTAATGTCCAGTTCAATCTCCTGTCAGACGTGGGTAAACTCACTGTTATATATAGGCGCAAACAAAAAATTTAAGTGCCAGTGCATAATTTTCCGCCCTATGGCGCGTGACAACGGCAGCCATGATGCTACTAAACGGCACCGGATGAACCGACGGCAGCTACTGGGGACGTCGGCGCTCGCAGTAGCTTCAGGACTGGCTGGCTGTGGTGGTGGCGGCGGTGGAGGAACCGACACACCTGATAACGGCGGCGACGGCGGCGACGGCGGTGACGGCGGTGACGGCGGTGACGGCGGTGACGGCAGTGACGGAGGGACGGACTCCGGACTCGGTGCAGCGGTCGAACCACGGTTCGACTTCCCCGAGTCCGAGAACTTCGCTCAGCAGAACGGGAATCCCTATCACCAGCAGTCCTCCGCGGGCCTGTTCAACATCGCGTGCGAGGACCTGGCGCAGGTGGACTTCGCCTCCGGGGAACTGATTCCCAACGTGATCACGGACTTCCGTGTCGAAGGGAAAGACCTCATCTACGAGTTCGCGGAGGACCACGGTATCACGTGGCACAACGGTGAACCCCTTGAGCCTCGGGACCTCCAGATCAGGTACCGGATCGACCGACTGCTGCGGCCCCCGGACTCGCGAACCTTCACCGACGAGCAGATCGACGGAAACACGCTCGTTCGGACCGCGAACTCGGAACTCAACCCGCTCTCGGCGATCTACAATTACCTCCCGGGGTCGCTCGCAGTCAACCGGTTCCACCGCTTCCCGGAGTACCTCACCCAGCTAGAGAACGCGTCGTCGCAGGAAGAACGCAACTCGATCGGGAACCAACTGTCACAGTATCAGATCCCGCTGGAAGACTTCTTCGGAAGTGGCCTCTACGAACTCGACACGTACAGCGCCGACGAGGCCGTGTTGAAGAAGTACGAGGACCACCCGCGGGCAGACCAGCAGAACATCGAGACGTTCCGCCTGGTCTCCTCTCAGCAGGCCGTCCGGGAGCAGCTGTTCGTCGACGGTGAACTGGACTCGGCCTACAACGGCGTTCCGAGCACGATCCAGAACCAGATGCCCGACTACTGGGAGCGGTTCACCGAGTACAGCTCGGGCTTCATGCAGAAGATGGCGTTCAATCACAACAACGAACACCTCGCTACGCGCGGTGTTCGACGCGCCATCCTCTGTGCCATCGACTTCGACAACCTCGCGACGAATCTCGGTGGTCCCGATGTGCCGGTGGACAGGCTCCAGACCGGTGTCACCACCAGTTCCGAAGAGGCGTGGATAGACAATCGGGACCAGTACATCGACTGGCCCGACGCGTCTGACCCCGAGATGGCCGACCAGGAACTCGAAAAATCCGGGTACAGCCGGCAGAACGGGTCGGTCGTCGACACCAACGGGAACGAGGTCAGCCTGTTGTACAACGGGCCGACGTGGTGGGACACCGCCACTCGAACGCTCGGTACCCAACTCGACGAGTACGGGTTCAATATCGACCTGCAGGTCACCGAACCGAGCGTCTGGTACGAGAACCGCGACAGCGGCGACCCGGACATCCTGGCGTACTACCACACGCGCGGGTCGTTCCCGGGGAACAAGTTCACCTTCGGGTCCAACGGGTCCGGCCTGTACTTCTCGCCGCTCTCCGAGGCCGAGGGGACCGACCGGACGCCGAAGTGGAACCTGCCGACGTCGGCCACGATCCCCGAAGAACTCGGCCAGAAGGACGTCTCCGGGTCGGGCATGGATATCGACCTGATCGAAATCGGGAAGACCTTCCTCGGCCCCAACCCGCGCGAGGAACAGCGGGAAGCGGTGAACACGGCAACCCGCTGGTGGAACTACGACGTCCCGCACATCACGTACGTCGAGAACCGACGGGCCCTCGAGGGCGATGCGGGGAACTACAACTGGGACACCGACACGCCGTGGGCGACGAGCCAGCGGCCCTGGAAACTCATGGTCGAGCACGGCTACGCCACTGGCGTCGAAGAGTAGCGACGTAGTCCGCGTCTCCCGCTTTTCGTTTCTTCGACACCGCCGGCGATAGATGCATCCGCCTCTCTCCGGTCAGCGTGCCGGGAAATATTTATCCACACGACGGGAAACCGTGACCGATGCGAATCGCCATCGGTGCGATGAAACACGAATCGAACACGTTCACCCGGCTCAGGACGTCGCTGTCTGATTTCGATCCGGTGACCGGAGCGGACGTCTACGAGAGTCGGTGGACCGAGGAGGAGACGGCGACACGCGGGATCGTCGAGACGCTCCGAGAGGCGGGACACGAAATCGTTCCGACTCGCTTCGGCAAGTCGTTACCCTCCGGAGTCGTCACCGACGAGGCCCACGAGTCGCTCCGAGACGGTATCCTCGACGGTATCCGCGGTGCGGAGGGTCTCGACGCGGTTTGCCTCGATCTACACGGGTCAATGTGTGCCCAGTCCGAGAGCGACCCCGAGGGAGAGTTAGTCCGGCGGGTCCGAGAGATCGTGGGGCCGGACGTTCCAGTCGTGGTTTCGCTGGACATGCACGCGACGGTCACCGATCGCTTCGTCGAAAACGTCGACGGTATCGCGGCCTACAGGACGGCGCCGCACGTCGACGTCTACGAAAGCGGCGTTCGCGCGGCGACGGTTCTCGGTGAAATCCTCGACGGAACAGAAACTGTCGTCGAGCGGGTCCGGATCCCGATGCTCCTCTCGGGCGAGCAGTCCGAGACCGACGCGTCTCCGATGAACGATCTGATCGGTTCCCTGGAGGATGCCGACAACACCACGGGGGTCCTCCAGTCGTCGTTTCTCCTCGGGTTCCCCTGGGCGGACTCTCCGCACGGCGGGTGTTTCGCGGTCGTCTGCGGTCGCGCCGACGCCGCGCCGCGCGTGCGAGACACCGCCCGGGACCTCGCGAGCGAGTTCTGGGACCGGCGCGCGGAGTTCGAGTTCACCACGGAGGCGTACCCGCTGGACCGGGCTATCGACGAGGCCCTGGCGACCGACGAACGTCCCGTCGTGGTGTCTGACTCCGGCGACAACCCGACCGCCGGGGCGACCGAAGACCTGACGGTCGTCGACCAGCGATTGCGCGAGCGCGGCGTCGGAGACGCGCTCGTGGGCGTGATCAACGATTCGGGGGCACTGCGAGCCTGTACCGAAGCAGGCGAGGGAGGCTCGGTCGAACTCTCGCTCGGACGGACCGCTCACGACTCGGGCGCGGAGCCGCTCTCGCTCGACGGACGAGTCTGTTCCATCGCCGAGACACACGGCGTCACCGCGGTCGCCGTCGAGAGCGGCGGGGTCACGACAGTGGTCACTGACGACCGAACTGCCGTCTACGACCCGGACCTGTTGCGAGCGGTCGACTGCGACCCCGAGGAATACGACGTCGTCTTCGTGAAAAGCGGCTATCAGAGCCCGGCGTTTCAGGACCTCGCGGTTCGAAGCATGCTCGCGCTCACACCCGGCGATACGAACTGTGTCCTGTCCGAACTCCCGTATGCGAACACTCCGCGCCCGATCTACCCGCTCGACGACGATTTCGACTGGGCGCCCGAGTGATCGACGGCAGTTCCACGGCACTGGAACTGACCGCCATCAGTCTCGCTACCGGATGACGCTCGACGGGACGACAGCCACAAGATTATAGGCCCATGGCTGGCGGTGTAGACGTATGGAACGGTTGCGAGCGGACCGAGCGACGGCAGAGTCTCCGGCGTGGGCGACCCGCGAGCGGTCGCTGCTAGAGGGGACCGCCGACGCGGTCGATATCGTGATGGACCGGTACGTCAACGACGACGGCTCGGTGATGTGGCCCACCGAAGAGGATCACACTGGTATCGACGCGCTGGACGACGCGTACGAGAGTTTCTACAACTGGCCGCTGTTGTACATGCTGGGGGGTGACGAGAAACTGCTTGACCTCGCGAAACGGGAGTTCGATGCGATCACCGAGCAGTTCGCCCAGTACGACACGGGCCACGGTCATCCGATGGTGGTCAAAGAGTACGAGCAGGGGTACGACTGGTTCCACCAGGGGGAGGGGTATCTCCTGTTTTACCTGATCTCGATGGCCGACCCGGACGACGAGCGGTTCCGGGAGCGAGCACAGCGGTACGCGGGGTTCTACCTGAACGAGGACCCGGAGGTACCGGACCTCTACGACGAAGACCACCACCTCATCAAATCGCCGATGGTCGGGAGTAAAGGCCCCGCTTATCGGAACTTCTCGAGCGATACGCCCGAAGCGGAGTACGGGACTCACGCCGAGCCGCGGGTGCCCTGGGAGTACAGAGAGTGGAAGGAATCTCACGGTCTCCCGTTCGTCGACGTTCCGGGCGTGGATTCGGTCGAGGACCTGAAAGACCCGGATGCCGCCGAGCGGATGGGCGACGCCATCGCCGAGCGGTGGGCGCGGGGCGACGTGGTGGCGAACCTGTCGGCGACGACGATGCTGTTGAACGCGTACCTACTGACGGGCAAGGAGAAATACCGCGAGCGCATCGTCGAGTACGTCGACGCGTGGCGAGAGCGAGCCGCTGAAAACGATGGGATAGTCCCGGACAACGTCGACCTGGATGGCGATATCGGTGGAAACATCGACGGGAAGTGGTACGGGGGGCACTACGGGTGGGGGTGGCCCCACGGGTTCCACAACGTGATCAACTCGGTCACCATCGGCGCCGAGAACGCCTATCTGCTCACCCAGAATGATTCGTACCTGGAGTTTCCGCGCGCCCAGTTCGACGCGGTGTTTGAGCGGGGATACGTCCACGACGGGGAGTTCTATTTCCCGCAGAAACACGGCGACACCCACGACTACGACTACGACCCCGGCCACGACGTGCTTCGCGAGGAGAACGGAACGCTCTATCAGGAGGACGGATGGTATCACTTCAGCACGAACACCGAGTACGCGGCGCGGAGCCACCTATGGTATCACTCTCTGGAGGAGGAGGACGCCGCGCGGTTGACGCATCCGCCGGAGACGGCGGTTGAGCCGACGGTCGAGCCGCGGTTTTTCAAGTGGGCGGGCGGCCACCAGCAGCAGTGGTACCGGTTCCTCCAGGGGGAGTTTCCGGCGTACCCGGAGGAGATTTTGGCGACCAATCAGGAGATGGTGGCCGAGCGACTGGAGTTCATCCGCCGGGACGACCAGGACCCGGCGACCTACGAGGACAACTACCTCCAGGACCGGAACCCGATCATCACGGAGGGGCTGGTGCAGTGTATTCTGGGGGCGCCCCAACTCATCTACTACGGGAGTTTGCAACCGGCGACGGTGCGGCCGTTCGACGGCGAGCGCGAGCGGCCGGGGCTACCGGAAGAGACGGCACTGCTGGTCACGGGGCTCGAGGCCGACCGGGTGGAAGTGGAACTGGTGAATGTGGGGTCGGAGTGGCGGGAGGTCGTGTTGCAGGCGGGTGCGTTCGGGGAGCACCGGTTCGGGACGGTCGTCCACGAGGCCGACGACGGTGACGGCGGGAGACAGCGGATCGGGACGAGTGTCGACGACGTCGCGGTCGGCGTGGAGTTGGCGCCGGGCGCGGCGACGACGATCGACGCGGAGTTCGAGCGGTTCGTGGGCGACCCCTCGTACGCGTTCCCCTGGGACCGGAACTGATTCGGCGCCCCTCTCGCTCTCGAGATAGTCAGCTCTCCCGTTCGACCGCGTCGTGGGGCAGGAGTCACGGGGTCACTCCTCGGGAAAGAGACGCTCTGCGAGATACGCGGACACTACGGTGTTCGGGTTGACGAGTTCGTTTATTTTGAGGTCCGCGGCGACCGAGCAGAGGACGTACGCCTCTCGCCGGTCGAGTCCGCGTTCGCGTTCGAGTCGGTCGATCAGCTGTCGCACTGCCGACCGCGCGGCCTCGTAGAGGTCGCCGCCGACGCCGCTCGTGGCGATCGCAGCCCCTCCGTCGAGTCCGGCGGGCTCGAACGGGCCGTCGGTCCGGAACTGCGGCCGGTCGATCGACAGGTCTCTTCTCGCCGTGAGTCGCACCGTCACGTTGATCGGCGCTTCGATGCCCGCGATACAGACCTCTCCGTCCCCCTGTGCCGCGTGACCGTCCCCGACGCTGAACAGCGCGTTTTCAACTTCGACCGGTAGAAAGAGTGTCGCCCCCTCAGTGAGGTGTTTGACGTCCATATTACCGCCCACGCGGCGGGGCGGACTCGTGCTGTGCGGGCCCGCTGCGTCGGGTGCGACGCCGAGGACACCCGGGAACGGGTCCAGCGGGACCTCGATTCCGTCGACGAAGTGTCCGTTGTCCTCGCCGAGGTCCCAGATGTACGCCCACGGATCGTCGAACTCCTCGGGCAGGAGCCCGACGCCCTCCTCGGCCGGGCGGAAGTGTGTATATCCCCAGTCGCCGTGTTCGACGTCGAGCACGTCGACTTGCAGAACGTCGCCGGGTTCACACCCCTCGACGGCTATCGGTCCGGTCAGGGCGTGGCCGACGATCGAGTGCTCCCGCAGGTCCTCGACGGTCATCCCCTCATGTAACTGGCCGTCGTCGGCGTCGCGGCAATCGACGCGAACGACGTCCCTCGAGGACACCTCGAGAACCGGGTCGCGGTCTCGGTCCCACCGCTTGTGCACGTGTGCATCGGAATCCGATAGGTCGAATGCCACGTCGTATTCGCTCTCGGACATGCTCGTGACGTAGCCAACGAAATCGATTAAGCCTGTGGATCTGGTGAGACGGTCACTGCGACGTCGGCCGCCTCTGGCCTGTCACAGATGCGCTTTCAGTCGTTCCACGACGTCGGGGTTCGAGTCCGCGACGTTCTGCGTTTCGTTGGGGTCCGTCGCGTGGTCGAAGAGGATGTCCTCCCGCTCTTCCCGGAGCGTTCGCTGTTTCTCGTCGTCCAGCGCGTGGAACTCGGCGACCTGCTCTTTGTCTCCGAGGGAGAGGTCGTATTCGGACGGGCTCGGGTCGTAGCCGGTGACGAGCTTGTAGCGACCGTCGAACGCCATCCGCCACGGGCCGAGACCGGAGCGGACGCACTCTCGGCGTGTCGAGGCGTCGGCGCGGAGAAGAGGTCCGAGGGACCGACTGTCGACCTCGCCGGAATCGAGGCCGGCGTACTCCAGGATAGTCGCGTACAGGTCGAGCGTGGTAACCGGTTCGTCGCATCGACCGGAGCGGGACTCGATGCCGGGCCCGGCTGTCACGAGCGGGACGCCGACCGACGATTGGTACGGCGAGTGCTTCTTCCAGCGGCCGTGGTCTCCGAGCATCTCACCGTGGTCGCTGGTGAAGATGACGAGCGTGTCCTCGAGTTCGCCGCGTTGCTCCAGTCGGTCGAGATAGCGCCCTACCCAGCGGTCGATGTTCTCGACGATTGCAGCGTAGTTCCGGCGTATCTCGTTGTGCGTCCGGCCGTCGAAGCCGTCGTCGGCGCCGACCGGTGCCGGGCCGGGGAACTCCACGCTGTCGTCACCCCGGTACCACTCGAACATCTCCCGCGTGACGTCCATCGGGTCGTGCGGACCCACGAAACTCACCTCGAGGAACCATGGTTTCTCTTCGGGCGCGTCGTCGATGAGGTCGATCCCGTTTTGCGCCAGCCAGCTGTCGCAGTAGAGGTCGTCCGGGAGCGACGTCGGGAACGTGGCCGCGAAGTGGTCCCGCCGGGTGGCGTCCCTGAGGTCGTAGTCCCGCTCGTGGTCCTCGAACCGGTCTGCCTCCGCCAGCGCGCGTCGGTACACGTGGTCCCGATTGTCCGCGACTGGGTTCGTCGACGCCCACTTCCCCCGGTTCCGGACCCCGTCCGAGAGCCCGAACTCCTCGATCCGGTGTCTCCCGTTCGGGCCGCGTCGCCCGTAGAACTTGTCCAGAACCTTCCCGCAGCCCATCACGTGGTAGCCGGCGTCGTCTCGCAACCGACTGTACAGCGTTCGGTCACGGTCGAACGTCGGCTCGCCGCCGTGTGATTGCATTCCGCAGTTCTCGTATTCCATTCCCGAGGCGAGGCAGGCACGAGACGGGCCACAGAGCGGGGACGGACAGACAGCGTTCGAGAAATCGACACCGCGCTCGGCGAGTCGTTCTATATTGGGGGTCCGGACCGGAATCTCGGGGTGCATCCCGACCCAGTCGGGCCGCTGCTGGTCGGTCAGGAACAACAGTACGTTCGGCTGGTCGTCGACCGTCGCCATGGCCCCAATTTCACTGGTCGGTAAATAATGGTTGGGGCCACGGGTCTCGGACACATCGACGGCGTCCACGGGAAATTTCAAGTGACGAGAGGCCGATGTCCGGGCATGGTCGGTACGGCGCAGTTCGATTTCACCGGAGAGACGGCTATCGTCACCGGATCGACGAAAGGGATCGGTCGCGGGATCGCTGCCGAACTAGCAGGTTCCGGTGCGAACGTCGTCGTCAACTCGCGCTCTCCTGACGATGTCGCGACAGTCGCCGCGGAGCTTGAGGCACAACATCCCGGTTCAGTCATTGGGATCACCGCCGATGTCGGCGATCCCGAACAAATCGACCGGTTGGTCGCGGCGGCCAGAGACGAGTTCGGTTCCATCGATATTCTGGTCAACAACGCGGCGGTCTGGCCGCCCAACCCCATCGACGAACAAGGCCTCGACGAGTGGGACTTGGGGCTGGACGTCAACGCCCGCGGACCGTATTACGCGTCACTGCTTGTCGCGGAGGATATGCGGGAGTCCGGCAGCGGGAGCATTGTCAACGTCACCAGTAAAGCGGGTGAGCGCCACGGGGGCGGCCACGGTCTCTACGGTGTTTCGAAGGCGACCCAGACCGCCCTGACGTGGCGGCTCGCGTACGAACTCGGGGACCACGGTATCCGGGTCAACGCGGTTTCGACGGCACAGACCGACTCCTACCAGCTTCGCAAGTCCACGTTCGACCGCCAGCCGTCGGCGGTCTCCGAGGAAGAGGTCCAGGCCGCGATGGCCGAGAAGGGCGCGGACATCCCGCTCGGCCGGGTCGGTCAGCCCGCCGACATCGCCGACGGCGTCATGTTTCTGGCCAGCGACGCGGCCTCGTACGTCACCGGACACGTCCTCAGAGTCAGCGGCGGTAACAACTTGCAGTGAGTCGCGTCATCACGCGCGTCCGCGGCTGAACTGTCACGGTCGCTCCGACCGACAGGCCGCGCTCACTCCCCGTTGTCTCCTGTCTCCGTCTCGGTCTCCCCCGGTCGGCTGTGTCCCGGCCAGTCGTCGTAGTCCTCCTCGGGCGTTCGCGTCACCTCGATCGGATTGTACAACGGTGTGTCGGCGTCGATCAGCCGGCCGTCCGGCATGTGGTAGACGTTGGTCACCTCGCCATTTCGCCCGTCGAACGAGTCCTCCCCGAGCCCCCGCCGGACGTCGAGACTGTACTCCTCGTGGAGTTCGGCGTCGCGCTCTCGTTTCTCGACTGCCGCCTCGAAGTCCATCGTCTCGTCGACGAACGAGCGGAGGCGCTGCAGGACGGCCGCCGTTTCGCCGGTCGGGTCGGTCGCGAGGTTGCGCTGTTCGAACGGATCGGCGTCGACGTCGAACAGCAACTCGGGCGCATCGCGGAACGCGACGTACTTGTACCGTCCGTCGCGGACCATGCGGAATTCGAGGCCGTCACCGGCGCTCGCGTTCAGGTTGTCACAGACCACGGGCCCCCGCTCCGGATTTTCTCCGTCCCGGACGCTTTCCGACAGATCGGCGCCGTCCAGGTCGTCGGGAGCGGACACGCCGGTCAATCCGCACAGCGTCGGGAACAGGTCGGCGAGGCTGACCGGGGTATCGAGCCTCGCCGCCGGTCGGTCGCCGGTCCGGTGGTCCGGCAGTTGAATGAAAAGCGGCACTCGCGCCGATGCCTCGTGATAGGTTCGCTTGTACCACATCCCGTGTTCGCCACCGAGTTCCCCGTGGTCGCTGGTGTAGACGACGATCGTGTCTTCGAGGGCCCCCGTCCGTTCGAGTCTGGCGAGCAGGTCACCGATGACTTCGTCGAGGTAATCGACGCACGCGAAGTAGCCGGCCCGGGCCCGTCGCACCGTCTCGTCGTCTATCTCTTCGGGATAGTGCCCTTTGTCTTTCATCTTGTCGACGATCCCCTCCGTGAACGGGTGGTCGGCGGCGTCGCCGCCGCGGTCGATTTTCGGGTCGGTCACGCCGTCGGGCCAGTACTTCGAGAAATGTCGTCGCGGAGCGGTCCAGGGGTCGTGCGGGCGCGAGAACGACGCGCACACGAACCACGGTCGGTCGGGCGCGCCCGCCTCCTGCTCCCGAACGAACGAGACGGTCTCGTCGAGCACGCGACTGTCCTGGAGCATACTTTCTGGAATCTCTGTGACTCCGGGCTCGCTGAGCCGGCGGTCCTCGTCGGGCGGAAGCGGGTCGCGGCCCACGTCGAACGGGAGCGGATCCGGCTGGTGGCCGGCTATCCCGGTCAGATCACCGAACGGCCTGTGGTCGAACCCGGCGAACTGGCGATTCCCGTCGAAGTGCAGTTTTCCGACGATGGCGGTCTCGTAGCCGGCATCCGAGAGGGCGCCCGGAAGCGTCGGGATCCCGGGACGAAGTACGCTCTGGTTGTTCCACCCGCCACAGTCCTGCTGTTCCAGTCCGGTCAACATGCACATCCGCGACGGCGTACACAGCGGCACCTGGCAGTACGTCTGATCGAAGGCCGCCGACGACTCGGCTAGACTGTCCAGCGTCGGCGTCTGTACCGGTTCGCCGCGCCCCTCCGGGTCGAGGTGGCTGAAACACCGGAAACTGTGTTCGTCGCTCGTGATCAAGAGTACGTTCGGTCTGTCGTCCGGCATCGTTCGCCGGTTGTTCGCCGGGTAAAATAACAGTGGTGCCGCACCGGGAACGCGGTCGCCCTGGACCCTGCCCCCACCGGACGGACCGTCGGAGAGTGGCGAACGGACTCGTACCGGTTCCGGAGACGGAGTCCGGCGGCGTCACCAGTAGGGTTGCCAGTCGGTCAGTGCCCGGACCAGTCCCTCGAGGTAGAAGTAGTCGCCGTAGATCAGCGACCGGCCGACGCCTTTGTCGTCTGGTTTGTTATCGACGCCGTGAGCGAGGATACCCGTCGCGTCTTCCCCCTCGGTCGTGTACTCGTCGGTGAGCGTCGACAGGGTGTCGAGTGCGAGGTTCTCGTACCGGCTCCTGTCGGGGTCGCCGTGGGGCAGTGCCGACGAGAGTTCGAACAGCCCGCAGGTCGCTATCGCGGCGGCCGACGTGTCCCGGTGGTCGTCGGGCGCGTCGAAGTCCCACCTCGGGATCCCGTCTTCCGGGAGGTGCTCGGCGTACCAGTCGGCGGCCGCTCGCGCGGTCTCCCGGTGGCTCTCGTCTCGCGTGTACCGGTAACTCAGCGCGAAGCCGTATATCGCCCACCCCTGTCCGCGCGCCCACGTCGAATCGTCGGCGAATCCCTGGTGGGTCTCGACGCCGAGCGGGTCGCCCGTCTCGACGTCTATCTGAAACGTGTGCGCCGTCGACCCGTCGTCCCGGACCAGGTATTCGGCGGTGCAGTCGGCGTGCGTGGCCGCGATATCCCGATACCGGTCGTACCCGGTCTGTTCGGCCGCCCAGTAGAGCAACGGGAGGTTCATCATACAGTCGACGATGAACCTCCCGCTGGCCCACTCCTCGGACCAGTCCGGATGGTGGTACCCTTCCCAGGCCTGTAGGACTCCCGCCTCGGGGCGGTACCGGTCGGCGAGGTAGTCGGCGGCTTCGAGTCCGTCTTGACGGGCGGCCTCGTCACCGGTGAGTCGCCATCCGGCGACCGACGAGAGGGTGTAGAGGAATCCAAGGTCGTGCGTGTTCACCTCGCCGCCGGCGAGGCGGGTTCGAAACGCCTCGAGGTGGTCTGTCGCGACGTTCCGATAGCGGTCCGAATCGCTGTACTCGTATGCGAGCCAGCAGATCCCGGTCCAGAAGGACGATGTCCACCCCTCGACGCCGCTTTGCTCGTAGTGAAGCGGCTCGTCACCGAGGGTCGGGAACGCTCCGTCCATTTCCGCGGCGATATCGTCCACCCGGCCCAGGGCGAAGGCCACCGCGTCCTCGAAGTCCGCTCGGTCGCCCGCCCGCTCGTTCGCATCCTGTTTCGTGTCGGACATTGCCCTCGATATAATTCCTCTCCTATATCAAAGTGCGTGATAGCGCTCTCCCACTCGCCGGTCGGGAAACCTTCGGTTCGGTCGTCACGACGGCCGTGGGCTCACTCGACGAGTTCCGCGATGGCGATTCCGCGTTCACCAGCGACGGTGTACAGGAGATACGTCCGGCCGTCCTCGTGGTAGACCGCGGGATCGCGCAGTTCGTGGACGGGTTCCAGCGCGCTCCCGGAACGGGACGGTTTCACCGGTTCCGCTGCACCTTCCCACTCGCGTTCGGGTTCGAGAACCGTTTCCGGTTCTTCCGCTTCCCACGCGGTCCACGGCCCAGTGAGGTCGAGCGTCGTGTGCAGGATACGCTCCGGAGCGTCTCCGATACGGGAGTAGTAGACGTCGAGGGTTTCGCCCCGGCGGCGGACCGCGGTGTGACGCGACCCGTCGGCGAGCAGAAGTGGCCCCGGTTCGAACCCGGAGAGAGCGTCAGTCGACCGGTAGAGCCGCTGCCCGCTCGCCCCCTGATCCTCGCCCCTGTTCTCCTTGGCGAGCGCGTAGTAGTACCCGTCGTACTCGAACACCCTGAAGTAGAACCGGCCGAGCGGTTCCGGGTGGGCGGTGAACGAACGGCCGTCCCTGCTGGTCGCGACGCGAGTGAACTGGTTTGCCTCGCCCGTGTCATCCTCGTAGTGAGCGCAGCACCCGTGGTAGTACAGCCGAACGCGTTGCTCGTCCTCGTCGACGTGGACGTCGGGCGACGCGATGTGGTCGTCGAACCCCGGACCCGCTGTGTCGACTTCGAGTGGATGGGACGCCTGGAGACGCCACTCTCCCGTGAGTTCGTCGGCAAAAGCGAGCCGGATCGAGTCCCCTGCGTGGTCCGCGAAGTAGAGGTAGTACTTTCCCGGGGGATCGTCGATCCAACTCGGTGCACGTACGAGCGACGGCCCGTTGACGTTCTCATCGAGCGCTTCGTCGAGGTTTCCGGTCACGATCGGGTTCCCCTCCAGCCGTTTGACGTCCATGTGAGCCGACTATCGAGGCCGGATGAAGTCTCTTGTGGTCCGATCGAAGCGGTCAGCCGGTCACCGCACCGGCTGTCGAGACGTGCCAGCATCGTCGCTCGAATGACGGCTCTCGATACTGATCTCGGAGCGGGCGCACTCCGACTGCTCGGTCGGTGAGGTGGCCCGGATCGACTCGGTGTCGACACGTCTATCGGAGTATCACTGGCGGTGATGTCTGCTCGCCGACCGGGGCCGTGTGAACAGGCGACACGCTTATCAGATACTCGTTGCTACCATGGCTATGGATCCGACGCGGTACGAATCGGACGGACTCGACCGGCGGGCGTTTCTCAAAGCCGCCTTGGCGATAGGCGGTGCAGGTGCCCTGTCGGCGTGTACGGACAGAGAGGAGATGCCGGACGTGCCGCGGGGCCCCGAAGACCCGTCGACGCTCCCGGACAGGCAGTTCGCGTGGAACGAGTATCTCGCGAGGGACGTACACGGGAACACGAAAGCGCCGGAGCACCAGTTGCTGGTGTTTCTCGACTACACCGGCGACGGAGAGCCGACGCGGTCCGAACGTCGGGAGGTCGAACGGACGTTCCGTGACCTGGAACGGTCGTATCAGCGAGGGACGGGCCCCGGGAGTGATGCGGTCCGTACCGAAGGTCTGCTCTTCATGGTCGGCTATTCCCGGCGCTACTTCGACAGGTTCGACCGGTCGTTCCCCGACGACATCGACCTGCCGGATATCGATACGATGCGTTCTCGCATCGACGACACCGAGTCCGAATCGGACAGGTACGACGCCGTGATCGTCCTGACGAGCGATCACGCACAGATCTTGATCGCCGCCGAGGAGACGCTGCTCGGGTCCCGGGACTCGCTGAACGGCGTGGAGTTCGACGATGACCTGAGCGACGTGTTCGACCGGCGCGAACGCCGGACCGGGTTCAAGGGGCGGAACGTGGTCTCGGAGGAACTCGATGAGGACCGGGTCCCGGAGAGTTCCCCGTCGGCGATGGGCTTCCGGTCGGGTTTCAGCGGTAACCAGGCGACTGAATCACGGGTCGCGCTCCAGGACGGACCGTTCGCCGACGGGACGACGTTACACGTCTCTCGGCTCTCCATCGGGTTAGACGACTGGTACGACCACGACCAGGAGGACCGGGTCGAACTCATGTTCAGTCCACATCACGACCCGGAAGACGTCGGCACTGAGGGCGATTCGCTCGCGTCAAGTAGCCAGATCACCCAGGAGGACGCTGAGCGAACGGAAACGGACGCAGAGTCGTACCACCAGGTCGGTCACACACAGAAGATCGCTCGGGCTCGCGATGACGACTTCCAGCCTCGTCTCCTCCGCCGGTCCGAAGGCGTCGCGACCGACAGTTCGGGTACCGCCCTCAACTTCACGTCGGTTCAGCGCGAGATGGAGGCGTTCGTTCGGGTCCGGAAAGAAATGAACGGCCACGAGTACGACGTCGATGAGGATGACAACGGGATCAAGAGCTTCCTGGAGGCGAAACGTCGAGGGAACTATCTCGTCCCACCCCGGCGCGCCCGGTCGCTGCCGACTCCCGACGGGTCCGTCGACTGACCGGGATCAATCGCTGTTCGAACAGGCCAGTGCGGCGCTGTTCTCGACGATCATCGCCGGTACCTGGCTGCGAGTTCGCTGACGACGAGCCGGTCACGCGGGCCGGTTCCGATCGCCGCGAGCAACCCGACGAACGCGAGCAGTCCCGCGACCGGTCCCACTACGAGCGCCACCGGACCGTCGAGTGCCGCTCTGAATCCGATCATGGCTCCGGTCATCCCGACGCCGGCCGCGATCGGACGGAGAAATGTCCTGTCGAACGGCCATAGTCCCTCGTACCGTAGCAAGAAGCCGACTTGCAGGGCGTTCTGGACGACCATCGAGGTGCTCGTCCCGAGTGCGGCGCCGACGAGCCCGAATTCTAGGACGAACACGTACGTCAGGACCACGTTCGAGACCGCGAGACCCCAGTCGAGCCACATCACCGTGTATTGGTTGTTCGTCATCGAGAGGAGCAGTCCGCTCGCACCGGCTGCGTTGGCCGTGAACCGACCCACGAGGAACACGAGGAGCACTGCGTAGCCTCGGGTGTACTCCGAACCGAAGACGGCGAGCAGTTCTTGACCGAAGACGAAAAGCACCGCGAGGACCGGGATAGTAAACGTAACGACCAGTCTGGTCACCGTGGAATACACGTCGTCGAGAACTCCGACCTTGTCGTCCGAGTACAGGTCCGACGCGACCGGGGGCAGTAGTTGATTGAACGCGCCGAGGGGGATTCCGGCGAGCCCGACCAGGAGGAGCACGACGTTGTAGATCCCCGCCGCCGTCGACGTCAGGAAAACCCCGATCAGCACAACGTCGATCCGTGAGCGCAGGACGCTTCCCATGCTCGCCAGCGCGCTCGGGACGGCGTGGTCGTAGAAGTCGGCGGCTTCCGCGCGGAGCCCCTCGAACGACGGTCGGATATCGATCGTCTCGATCGTGAGCGGGTAGGCGACGACTGCGATCAGACAGAAGGCGACGACGACCGCACCGACGATACCGACGACGGAGTAGCCCAATACCACGGCGACTGTGATGGCGACCAACCGGGCCAGGGGTTGCGCTATCCGGCTCAGCAACACTTCGCCGTTGGCCGATTTCGCGGCCTTCAGCGCCGAGCCGTGCAAGCGGATGAACCCGAGCGCGACCACCAGGGCAGCGAACAACTGGAGGGTCTCCGGGAACGCCGGGTGGTCCAGCGTTACCCGGTTGATCCAGTCCGCGGACAGGAAAATCGTACCGGCGAGCAGCGACGCGGTGAGCGCGGTGGTGAGGTACGCAAGGCCCAGGACCCGTCGTTGACGGTTCGGGTCGCCGGAGAACTTTGGTAAATCCCGCAGGAGGGTCGTGGTCGCCCCGAGGCTCGCGAACCGCAGAACGATATTTGTCAGCCGCCACCCGAACGCGTATACGCCGTATAGCTCCGGTCCGAGGCCGCGGGTGAGGACGGCGTCCGTCACCACTGAGAGCCCCCGCTGGACCGAGATACCACCGCTGGTCACGACGGCACCGTGTGCGACCGAGAGGAGCGCGTCGCGCTCATCCGGCGGTACTTCGTCTCCGGGCGTCGGCACCTGTTCGTCTCCCGTCACTGTCAGTGATCGGGGTACCGTCCGTCGAATAAACCTGTCGTTGTTTCCCCACATCCCGCCGGACAGCCTTTTCGCGGATCGCTCGGGTGGCTGCTCTCTCTCTCGGTCGGGGCCGGTGCAAAGCTATTTTTGGAGGCCGCGAGAACCGTCATCAGCATGGTCGAAAGCGAACTCGCAGCCGTCGACCTTCCGGAGTTTGGGATGCCCGACGAGAAACCGACGCTGGACGCCGACGCCTATAGGCGCCGGCTGACCCGTCTCCGGGAGCGTGCTCGCGAGGAGTACGACACGTTCGTGGTCTATGCGGACCGAGAGCATTTCGCCAATCTGGCGTATCTGACCGGATACGACCCCCGTTTCGAAGAGGCGTTGCTCGTCGTGGATCCGACTGACGAGAGCGACCCCGTGTTGCTCGTCGGGAACGAAGGCGAGGGATACGCCCAGACGAGTCCGGTTCGCGACGACCTCGAAGTCGCTGTCTTCCAGAGTTTCAGCCTCCTCGGGCAGGACCGCGACGAGAGCGAGAGCCTGACGACGATCCTCCGGAACGCCGGGATCGACCGGTCAGCGGACGTCGGGGTCGCGGGGTGGAAACACTTCACCGAGACCGAGTTCGACGACCCCGAGACTGTCCTCGAAATCCCTGCCTATATCGCTCGAACCCTCCGTGATCTCGTCGGAGGCGGTGGAACTGTCCGGAACGCGAACGACGTACTCATGGATTCTGACGGTGGGATGCGTGCTGTGACGAACGAAGTCGACCAGCTCGCGTACTTCGAATTCGCGGCCGCACATACGTCGCAGGCGGTCCGGGACATCCTGTTCAGGGTCCAGCCTGGAATGACCGAATTCGAGGCGGTGGAACTGATGGGCGTGAACGGGATACCGCAGTCCTGTCACCTGATGCTGTCCGCGGGGGAGCAGGCCCAGTACGGCCTGCCGAGCCCGTCGTCGCGGACGATCAGGCGCGGCGACCCGTTCACGACCGCGTACGGGCTGTGGGGCGCGCTCAATAGTCGCGCCGGGTTCGTGGTCGAGGACGCTGACGGCCTGCCCGACGGGATCGAGGATTACGTCGACCGACTCGTCAAACCGTACTTCGAAGCCGTCGTCGCCTGGTACGAACGCGTCGGTATCGGCGTCCCGGGCGGGGAGCTGTACAACGTGATCCACGACCGGATCGGCGACCCGTTCTTCGGCGTCGAGCTCAATCCGGGACACCTCATCCACCTCGACGAGTGGGTCGACTCGCCGGTCTACGAAGGGTCGACGGAACCGCTCCGGTCCGGCATGGCCGTCCAGGTAGACGTCATACCGGCGACCGGAACGGACTACTTCATGACGAACATCGAGGACGGAATACTGCTGGCCGACGAGGAGTTGCGCACCGAATTCGCGGCCGCGTATCCCGACGCGTGGGAGCGCATCCAACACCGACGCGAGTTCATGACCGAAACCCTGGGTATCGACCTCGGTGCGGACGTGTTGCCGCTCTCGAACATCCCTGCGTACCTCCCACCGTACCTTCTCTCTCCCGGACGAGCGATGCGCGTGGCGTGACCCGGTAGAACCCGGTCATCGTCCTCTCAGACGGGAACAGAGTCGCGCTCGTTCCGGGAGGTGGCGATGCGTCTGAGATAGTCGACGCGTTGCACGTCGGCGGCCGTGACGTCACGGTCCCCCGTAGGTCCGGTCGTTGCGGAGATGTAGCGCCTCGTGTCCGAACGCCGGTGCGAGCGCCACATCGTCCCCAGTCCGGTCCAGTCTTTCTCGGAGGGCGCCGTGCAGGTCCCGGGCGACCGGTTCGTACTCGGGGTCCTGAACCAGGTTGTGCATCTCGAACGGGTCGTCTCTCAGGTCGAACAGTTGCCAGGGCTCGGCGCCCTCGTCGGGCCCGCACCGCACCGTGTATTTATACCGCTCCGTTCGGAGCCCTCGCCAGCCACCGTCGTGGTACGGTTGGTCCGCGCGGATCTCGCGGACGAACTCGAGCAACACCCCGCGACGGTCGAACCCGTCCCGGTCGCCCCGCGCCAGCGGTGTCAGGTCTCTCCCCGGTTTCTCGGGTGTATCGATGCCTCCCAGCCCGAGTATCGTCGGATACCAGTCCTCGCCACTGGTCGGTTCCGAGACGGTTCTGCCGTCGTCGATGTCGCCCTCGGGGTAGGAGAGGATCAGCGGCACACCGACCGACTCCTCGTACGGGTGTTGTTTCTGGGTCAGACCGTGGGACCCGTGGAGGTCGCCGTGGTCGGCTGTGAACATGAGTGCGGTTTCCTCGCGCATCTCCCGTTGTTCCAGCGCAGTCACCAGTCGGCCGACGTTGGCGTCGAGGTTCTCTATCATCGCGTACCAGCGACGGAGGTCGTCGAACAGGACGTCGTCGAGATATCCGGGATGGTCGTAAAACGAGGCGCTCGCCGATTCGGGGTCTCCCCATCGGTCGTACCGTTCGGGGAGCAACGCCTCGTCGGGGTACGGGACGTTCTCTCGGAGTTCCAGCGTCTTCGATTCCCACCGCTCCATGTCCGTTCTCGGCGCGAAGTACGGCGGGTGGGGCGGTTCGATGGACACGATGAGGCAGAACGGCTGGTCCGCGGGAGCGCGGTCGTCGAGATACTCCATCGCGAGGTCGAAGAGACCGTCCGTCTGATACCCTTCGACGGGCCGCGGTGTCGGGTCGTCGTCCTCGTAGTAGTCGGTGTCGAACGGCGCGTTTCGGACGGAGAACCCTCGCCAGTGGTCGAACCCGCCCTGGAACGACGGCGGTACCGGTCGATGCGGCGTATCCGACAGGTGCCACTTGCCAATCCACGCCGTGTGATAGCCCGCGTCGCTCAGCACGTCCGCGAACGTCGTTTCCGTCGGCGACATCCGCCATATGTGGTGTGCTTTGCGCGTATGTGCGTACTCGCCAGTGACGAAGGTGAACCGTGACGGCACGCAGATCGGATACGTTGCACTCGCGTTCGTGAAGCGTGCGCCGTCGGCGGCGAGGCCATCGAGATTCGGCGTGGCGACGTTCGGGTCACCGGCACAGCTCATCGCGTCGCGGCGCATCTGGTCACAGAGAACGACCACGATGTTCGGTCGGTCCGGCATACTTCCGGTAACCGTCAGTGCGCTCAAAAAGCCATCGCCGGCTCGGTGCTGGACGAGGCTGCATTCGCTGTCCAGACGCCGACCGGACGTGCCGCGAAACCGGTCGGTGCGGCGGGCGGGTCACCACCACTCCTCGACTGGTTGCTCCCGGCGTCGCTTCTGGTCCTCGTGGGCCTGCTGGTCGACTGCCTCTGGATCGACTATCGACCGGAGTTCGTTCTCCAGTCGCTTCCGGACGTTTCGGAACTCGGGGTCGTCCGCCAGGTTCGTCATCTCCCGAGGGTCCGCTTCCAGGTCGAACAGCTGGTCCGGATTCTCCGGATAGTAGACGTACTTGTACTCGTTCTGGCGGATCATGAACGCCCCGTAGCTCGTCCCGTGCGAGTGGTACTCGCTGAACACGGTCCGGTCCGGGTTCGGGTCGTCCTCGCCCCGGAGAATCGGCGTGAGCGACTCCCCACGCCACGTCGAATCGTACGCCACGCCGGTCGCGTCTGCCATCGTCGGTATCAGGTCGAGGATGGACACGGGCCGTTCGACGACCTCGTTTTCGGCGACGTTCGGTCCTCGAGCGATGAGGGGAACGCCGACAGACTGTTCGTACATGGTACATTTCCACCAGCACTCGTGGTCGCCGAGCATCTCACCGTGGTCGCTGGTGTAGACCACGAGCGTGTCCTCCGCGAGGCCGAACCGGTCGAGCGCGTCCAGGACGCGTCCGACGTTCTCGTCGAGACGCGTACATAGCGCGTAGTACGCGGACCGGGCGCGCCTGAGCGTCTCCTCGTCTATCTCCCTCCCGTCGAAGTGATCCCGTAACTCCTCGACTATAGGGTGGTCGTCCGCCGCCGGATTGTCGTACGGGAGATCGACCGACGATTCGGGGTACTGTTCGTAGTACTCCCGCTCGGCAGTCAGTGGGAAATGCGGCAGGATGTAGTTCAGCGAGAGCACCCACGGGTCAACCCCGTCCTCGTCGGCGCGAGCGGACAGCCACTCGATGGCTGCTTCGGTGTATTGTTCGTCGTCCTGCTCGTGCCAGTCCGGTTCCTCGGTTGGCCCCGCCTTCGTGATCCGGTCGCGTCCCGACTCCCGGACGTTCGGCGGGTCCCTGTAGAGACCGTTCAGATCCGGGTCCTCCCGATGTCCCGGTTCGATCTGCTCGTCGAACACCCGCACGCCGGGACGGAAGTCCGTCTTCCCGACCGACGCCGTCGAGACACCGTCGTCGCTGAAGTGTTCCGGCCAGCTCGGCGTGCTTCCGTCGTAAGAGGCCGCGTTGTCCCAGGCACTGACCTCGTGGACGTACCGACCGGTCGCGAAACTCGCCCGACACGGAGCACACAGCGGACTCGGGCAGTACGCGTCTGTGAATCTGGTACCGGACCGCGCCAGTTCGTCGAGGACCGGCGTTTCGACGACGTCGTGCCCCGCGACGCTCAACGCGTCCGGTCGGTGCTCGTCGGACATGATGAGAAGGACGTTCTTCTCGTCGAGCATCGGTTCAAGTTCCGTTAGAATACAAATAAATCCGACGGCCGATCCGGCCCGAGAGCCGAGGACGAGAACCGGGGAATTAGGGGTTTTCCCATCCTTTTTTGTACAGCCTCGTTCTGGTGACGCTATGGACTCGTACTACGACCACGAGTACCCGCCAGCAGACTGGTCAGTCGATGAACTCGCACAGACACTCGCCGAGACGGAACCGGAGTTCCCGCTGCCGACGTACGAGGACCGCTCCCGGTGGGAGCAGATAGCGTCGACACCGCCTACCGCCGACATCGTCGAGGACGCCGTGGAGACGGCCCGCGAGAAGCGGGGCGAACGGTACCCGCGCCGCGGTGCGACGGCGTACCTGCAAGCCCACCGCGAGGGAGAGGGATCCGGCGGCAACAGTCACGAACGCCGGGACCTCCTCGGCCAGCGAGTCGTGGCGGAGTGCGTGGAGGGCGAGGGCGAGTACCTCGACGACATCTACGACGCCGTCTGGACGATCTGCGAACGGACCTCGTGGGTGGGGCCGTTCCATCTCCGGCAACACCCCCCGAGCGACGCGGAGGGGCTCCCGGCACTGCCGGCCGACGAGGACAGACACATTGACCTGCACGTCGCCGACATCTCGCGGACGCTCGGGGAACTCGACTACATTCTCGGTGACGAACTCCACGACACCGTTCGAGACCGGATCCGCCGGGAAGCCGACCGAAAGGCGTTCACTCCGTATCTCTCCCGGGACGATTTCTGGTGGAACGACCCGCCGGTGAACAACTGGTCCGCCACCTGCAACGCCGGAGTCGCTATCGCTGCGCTCCACCTCGCGGACGACCCCCGCCGACAGGCCGAAGTCGTGATGAAAGCGGTCCGGTCGCTGGAGTCCTTCCTGGAGGCGTTCGACGACGACGGCGCGACTGCGGAAGGCGTGAGTTACTGGGGTGCCGGATTCAGCTCCTACACGTCACTCGCTGCTCACCTCGAAGCCCGAACTGATGGGGAGTACTCCCTGTTTTCCCCGCCGATCATCGACGACATCGCGCGATTTCCGATCAACGTCCAGCTCAGCCCGACGGTGTACCCCTCGTTTTCCGACATGGGCGGGGAATCGTCGACGCTTGTCCCGCACACCTGTTGCCGTCTGGGAAAGCGGCTCGACATCCCGGGGCTGGGAGCGATGGGGCGTCGCGACGTCGAACGCGACGGGTCGTTGCGAGTATACGAACTAGTCCGGAACCTGGCTTGGCCCCACGAGGTGCCGACTGACTGGGAACTCCCCGTCCCTCCGCTCAGGAAGTTTTTCCACGGGACCGACTGGTGGGTCTCTCGGACGCGCGACCGGGAACTCGCGGTCGCTACCAAGGGCGGCCACAACGCCGAATCGCACAACCACAACGACCTCGGGTCGTTCGTCGTCCACTTCGACGGCGAGTCACCGCTCAGAGACCTGGGGAGTCAGGGGTACACGCACGGTTACTTCAGCGACGAGCGCTACGAGTTTCTGGCCGCGCGGTCGCTCGGCCACTCCGTGCCGTACGTGAACGGCTACGAGCAAGGCTCTGTCGGCGAACTCCACGGAAAACCGGAGTACTCCGCGACGGTCGTCGACCGGAACGAGTCCGACGATCGTGACGACATCACCTACGAGTTAGCCGACGCGTACCCGGACGAGGCCGGTCTCGCCTCGCTCCGTCGGACGTTCGAACTCGACCGTTCCGACCGGCGGGTCGTCGTCACCGACCGGGCGAGTTTCGCAGCGGATGCACCCGGCGAGGAGATCACCTCCATGCTGGTGTCGTACTTCCCGATGAGCGCGAGCGGCGACGTGATCACTATCGAGGGAGAGACGACCACGACGACAGTGACAGTCGACGGCGCCGAAACCGTCGAAGTCGAGCGGCTTCCCGAGGCCATCCGTGACCGGGACGTCTGGCGAGCGCGGATCGGACTCGGTGCCGACGGGCCGGACGCGGTGGCCTCGACCGAACCGGCCGACGACTTGGCCGCCCGACTCGTCATTGAACCCAGACTGGACTGACGGTCTCCCACTCTTCCGGTCGGGCGTCGCTGTCGAGCCGCGCGGCCGCTACGGAACTCGGGTCTTCGGATAGGACTCCGGCCGATACGTGGTGTTCGGATGCGACTGTCCCTGGTGTTGCCGTGCTCAGGACGGCGGAGCGTCCCACTCGTCCCCGTTGTCCTGCGGGTCGTATCCGATCTCCTCGCGCGCGTGATCGATGTCGAACCACCGCCGATCGTTGGCACTCACGCCGTAGAAGACGCCGAACTCGACGCTGTCGTCGTCGAGACAGCAGGCCACTTCGTGCGCGAAGTCTCGCCGGGAGTGCCACATCGCCTTCATCCGCGCGACGCGCCGTTCGTACTCGTCGCTCCCGCGTTCGAACGTATCGTTCTCGACGCCGCGTTCCGCGTCGCCGTACGGGTGGTCGTACTCGGGCCAGCGGACGCTACAGATCCGCAGCGAGTAGAACTGTTTCGGGTACTCGTAGTTCTCGACGTAGTACCGACCGAGGTCCTCTCCGAATGATTTCGAGGACCCGTAGTAAGAGTCCGGCCGGACCGGGTCCGTGTGGTCGACCATGACTTCCGTATCGGGATGATAGATGTCGGGTGCGTGTTCCGTCTCGTACATCCCCATGACGTGGTTGGTCGAGGCGAACACGAACGTTTCCACCTCGGCCTCGCGTGCCGCTTCGAGCGCGTTGTACCCGCCGATGATGTTGTTCTCCAGGATGCTGTCCCAGGGCGCGTCCACCTTGGGATCGGCCGCGAGGTGGACGACGCCGTCCTGTCCGTCGAACGCTCGGCGGAGGGCATCGTAGTCGGTCACGTCCGCGAGGAGCGTGTCGTACCCGCCGTACGGGTGGTCGTCCGGCCGGTCCGATCGGTTCAGGTACGTCCAGTCGTAGTCGTCGCTGTCGTCGAGGTGGTCGATGATAGCCGTCCCGCAACGTCCGTACGCGCCGGTTACAAGGGCGTCCATGGCGACTCGTCTGTACCGCGACGAGTCGCTTAACGGTTGTGCTCCGAAACGTGCCACGTCCCGGGGGTCGCTCTCGTCGCAGTTCCCGGGTCAGGTCCGGTCGCCGTCTCGCCCCGTCTGTGGCTGCCCGGGTCTTCTTCGGCCGCCCCGCCTGTCGGCCGTCCGGGGGCCATTGGCACCCAGTCGCCGGGGTCGCCGGTCACTGATATCGCGAGTCGGTCTGGTACATGTCGTGATTCGACCCAAGCGCTTCCTTGAGATCCGCCGTCGCGCGGTCGAGCGTGGCGACCGTTTCCCCGGGGAGGGTCAGGCCGGTGGCCGAGGCGTTGTCGCGGGCCTGCTCGGGGTTCCGGGCGCCGACAACCGCGCTCGTCAGCCCCGGGCGCGACAGGAGCCACGCGAGAGCGAGTTCCGTCATGTCGACATCGTGGTCGGAGGCGACTTCCCTGATCGCGTCTATCGTCGCGAACGTCTCCGCTTCCAGTCCGGGACCCTCGTGGCGCGTCCCCGGCCGCTCGGGCGAGAAGTGCCGGGTCCGTGCGCGACCGTCGGGCACGTCTCCGGGTGTCCGGAACTTCCCGGTGAGCAACCCGAGACAGAGCGAACTGTACGACGTGACGCTCACCTCGTTCTCCAGACAGGTCCCGAGCAGCTCGTTCTCGATCGTCCGCCACAGCAGGCTGTAGGGGAGCTGGTTCACCGCGACCGGCGCGTGTTCGAGCGCGGTCCGCAGGTCTCTCTGGCCGAAGTTCGACACTCCTATCGCCCGGATCTTCCCCTCGTCGCGGAGTTCCAACATCGCGCGCATCGTCTCCTCCAGCGGTACGTCGCGGTTCGGCCAGTGGACGTAGTAGACGTCGACGTAGTCGGTGTTCAATCGCTCGAGGCTCCTTTCGCACGCCGACTGGAGGTCTTCGGGCCGGAGGTTACCGGCCGAGACTTTCGTCGCGATGACGAGGTCGTCCCGGTTCCGGGTTTCGAGGGCTTTCCCCAGTAGTTCCTCGGAGTAGCCGTCTCCGTAGCCCTCCGCGGTGTCGAAGAAGGTGACTCCCTCGTCTATCGCCGCGTGGATCGCGTCGATTGCGTCCTGTTCGGCCTGGTCTCCCCACACGTCACCGCCACTCACTCCCCACAGTCCCATGGCTATCTCGCTGACCTCGATCGACGTCTGTCCGATGGTCCGGTATTCCATCGTTCGCCGTTCACGTCGCGGAGAATAAAGAACACGGCCCTGGAAGTTCGCGTCCGAGGGACCACTCTTAAGTCCGCGGGTCAAGCACGGTAGTGCATGTCCGACAGACCGAACGTGCTGTTTTTCTTCCCGGACCAGCACCGCCACGACTGGGTGGGTTTCGACGACACCGTCCCGGTCGAGACGCCGACGCTCGACGCTCTCGCGAGCGAGGGCGTTGCGTTCCGTAACGCCGTGTGTCCGTCCCCGCTCTGTGGGCCGTCCCGGGCCTGCCTGGCTTCCGGATCCGAGTACGACAGCTGCGGCGTACGGGACCACTCCGCCGACTACCCGTACGCGGACCGCACGTATTTCGGGCGACTCAGGGACGAGGCGGGGTATCACGTCATGGGCTGTGGCAAGTTCGACCTCCAGAAACACTCCGGGGACTGGGGGATCGACGGCAAAAACAACCTCGCGGTGAACGGGTTTTCCGACGGTGTGAACAGCGCCGGGTACTGGGACGCGTTCGGCAGCACGACCGACGAGTGGGCGGCGGGCGCGACGTACACCGAACCGGCGGACCCCTACGTCGACTACCTGGCCGATCACGGACTCGCCGAGGCGCACATCGACGACCTCGAGCGTCGACGCTGGGGCGTCGGAGAACCCGGGACGGACGTCGACGCGACGTTTCCGACGCCGCTCCCGGAACACGCCTACTGTGACAACTGGATCGCCCGCCAGGGACTCTCCCTCCTCGAGGACGCGCCCGGCGACCGGCCGTGGCACCTGGTAGTCAACTTCGCCGGCCCGCACAACCCCTGGGACGTCACTGAAGAGATGCACGGGTGGTACCGCGACCCGGACGTCGACTTCCCGGAGCGGGTCGACCCGGGTGAGATGGACGCGGACACGGCACAGGCCGTTCGTCGGAATTACGCCGCCATGGTCGAGAACATCGACCGGTGGCTCGCCCGGTACCTCGACGAACTCGAGGCGCGCGGCGAACGCGAGAACACACTGATCGTCTTCGCGTCCGACCACGGCGAAATGCTCGGCGACCACGGTCAGTGGTACAAGCGCTCGCCCTACCAGCCGTCGGTGGGCGTTCCGCTCGTGGTCGCAGGGCCGGGAGTGCGCTCCCGCGGTGTCGTGGACGAACCGGCGTCGGTGCTGGATCTCCACGCTACCTTCCTCGACGCAGCCGGCGTCGATCCGGGGGAGACGGATAGTCGGTCGCTCCTGCCGTACCTCACCGGCGAGACCGACGGGCACCGCGACGCCGTCTACTCGGGGATCGGGAACTGGCGACTGGCGTTCGACGGCCGGTACAAGCTCGTCCGCGGCTACGACACCAACCGAACGGCTAATGACCAGGTTGGCGATGCGGACCCGTGGGACGAAGCGGAAACGAAGTACGCGATCCGCGACCGCGGACCGATCCTATTCGACCTCGAATCGGACCCCGGGGAGACTGAGAACGTCGCCGGGGACCACCCGGATGTCGTCGCGGACCTCACCGCTCACATCGAGACCCTTCGGGGCCCTCAGTAGGTTCCCGTGTCCCCCGTGAGCGTAGTCAATACCGGAAACACACGGTGAATCTATTCTTCCAGTGTGCGAGGGGCGCGGCTCAAACACCGCTGCCGGCGGGACCGGATCGACGTCAGCGGGCGGTTCCGCCCCTCGCCCGATGGGTCGGTCTCGAGCCCCTTATTCGTCGGGCGGACCACCGGCCGCCCACCGAACTCCGTTCTGGAGGAGCGCCTGCGCTCCGTCGTTGACGTGAGCGGGATAGTCGTGACCGAGTGAACTGTAGAACACGCGTCCGTCGCCGTACTCGGTCACCCACGAGACGGGGGCGTCCCCGACCTCCGGGTGGTCCATCCTTGCGAGGACGGTCACGTCGTCGTCGTAATCGACGACGTACGGTTCGTCCCACACCTGAAAGTCGTCCAGGTCGGCCGAGACCGGGTGGTGGCTGTAGGCGACCTTCACTGCGAAGGTCGTCTGGGATGGGTGTCTGAGGAAGTGTCCGCCGATCATGTCCCGTAGTTCGGGGACGGGTTCGTCCCGATGCCCGTCGACCGTAGCCGTCAGGTCCGACGCGCAGTGGACGCCGGCGTAACCGCCGCCCGCCTCGACGAACGACAGGAGCCCGTCGAGCTGCTCGTCGCTCAATGTACTGTCCGTCGTGTAATCCACGATCACGTCGTACCCATCGAGGTCGGTCAGCGTGTCCCGGTCGGTGGTCAGATCAGCGTTGACGCCGATCGACGTCACCGTCTCCTCGAGTAACGGTCCCATCCGATCGAACCGGTGGAACGAGAACCTGTTTCCGCCGATGATGAGCGCTCTGATGTCGGTCGTCACATCTCAGATGGGTGAACGATTACACTTATTCTTACCGCTCCGGCCGATCGGCGCGGACCACTCGGAACCGCAAATGTGACTCGCGCGCACGGAACTTCGAGACCAATGACACGCACCGGTCCACAACACGCAAGCGCCGTTAGAACATGCCATCGGGAGTCTGTCTGACCGGTAGATATATTGGCCTCTCCGTTGACCACGGACACACGATGGCACGTAGCAAAGCGGTCAGATCCCGTCTTAGAGGTGTTACCGTTGGGTTACTGACCCCGTTCGATTCCGACGGCGCGGTCGACCACGAAGCGCTTTCGGCGAACGCACGAGCACTGTATGACGCGGGCATTCGCAGTTTCATGGCGAGCGCGAACATCAGCGAGTATCACTCTCTCGCGCGGGATGAGCGCGTAGCCCACGCTAGGACGGTCGTCGATGCGCTCCCTGACGAGGCGTGCGTACTTGCCGGTGTCGGCGGTTCGACTCGTGAGGCCAGCGATCTCGTCCGACAGTACGAGCGCCTCGGCGTCGACGCGATGATGGTGATGCCGCCGGACCACACTTACGTCCACGAGCAGGGACTGCTCGAGTACTACCACGAACTGAGTTCGGTGATCGACCGACCACTGGTGCCGTACGTCCGCGGTTTCTCCCCGTCGGTCGACTATCTCGTCGACCTCACGCACCTCGACAGCGTCGTCGGGATCAAGTACGCCATCGAAGACCCCGTGAAACTCGGCGCGGGCGTCGAGCGCGGGTCGGACGACGTCGTCTGGGTGGACGGCCTGGCCGAACCGTTCGCCGTCTCCTACTGGGCCGAGGGCATCGAGGGCTTTTCCGCCGGCGTGAGCAACTTCCGCCCGGAGGTCGGCCTGGCGCTGTTCGACGCGCTCCAGGACGAGAACTGGGAGCGCGCCCGGAAACTCCGGAACATCTGTCTCCCTCTCCAGAACATGCGTGACAGCACCGGTCAGAACAACACCATCCCCGGCGCGATCAGCGTGCCCGTCGTCAAGAAGGGGCTCGACCTCGCCGGCCTCGAAGGCGGCACGGTCCGGGAACCGATCCGTCCGCTCGGCGACGAAGAAGCGCAACGCGCCGAGGAACTCTACCAGCAACTCGACGACGACATCGACCGACTCATCGGCTGAGTCGCAACGCAGCGGTCATTTTTTATTCTTCTCGGCGCGGAGCGACTGCCGCGTGGCGGCGACTCCTCGAACGTGCGACTCGAGAATTGAGTTGGCCGGCGCCCGGACCGTCAGTCGTCGTCGTAGTGGAACTCGGTCCAGGGCCCCTCGACGAAGGGGTACTCCTCGACGACGTCGAGGTCGACTTCGACGCCGAGACCGGGGTCGTCGGACAGCGAGAGGACGCCGTCGGTGACGTCGGGTTGGCCCTCGATCAGGTCGAAGGCGAGGTCGAAGGGGTACATGCCCGGGTCTGGTTCGGCGTCGAACAGCGGGTCGTCCTCGAAGACGGGATACTCGACCAGGTCGGCCTCGGGTGCGGCGGCGACGAGGTGTGCGTTGGCGGCCAGGCCGATCCACGTCCCGAAGTTGTGCGGG
>ENA-ORCS01000247-ORCS01000247.1-marine-metagenome-genome-assembly--contig:-NODE-247-length-49271-cov-3.966764_pt1 | contig 49271 bp, 41 predicted proteins | sample MGYA00237781_ERZ508513 | MGnify/ENA primary metagenome ERZ508513 (study PRJEB26184, sample SAMN06268793) | marine metagenome | isolation source: Eden Landing Ponds, San Francisco, CA, USA | place...
GACCCTCCGAGCGACGGGTGTCCAGAGGTCCGCTGCTCACTTCCGTGCCTGACGGAGTGCCTCCGGTTAACCGTGGGGGCGCGCCCCTGCAGGCGCGGTCCCACGGACCGCCGTCCCCGTAGGACGAGGCTTCCACGTTGGCTTGCGGGGCCCACGCCCGTCGGTCCGGACGCCCCCGGGATTCGGCCCCCGCTGAAGGCCATAGTGCGGGTTGCGAGCAGGGCCTAACTGCCCGGCCTAGTCCGGCCTGAACCTACCGCGGTGGCCCATAAGGGCCTTTCGGACCGTCGCCGTCAGTCGGTCCCGCGTGGCCAGCAGAAACGAGACTGGATCCGGTCGTCACGGGTGGCCGCCCCGTCCACTCGTCATCGGCTTCAGAGCAATCCCAATCGCGACGCCCACCAGCCACCCGCTACCGAGACGAGGACGCCGACCCCGCCCAGCACCCAGCGGTGGACCGAGAAATAGGTCGGAGCCTCGATACCGATACCGGGTACGACGCCTGTGGGGACCGTACTCGCCCAGAACAGCGCGATGCCGGTCATAAACAGCCCGAGAACGAGGGTAGCCCCGGCAGCGAATCCGGGGTCGGTCCGTCGCTCTCGCCCTGCAGCGAAGACGACCACCGCTATCAGCGCGAAAAAGCCGCCGACGATAGGATTGATCCCGCCGGCGTTGTAGTAGAGGCCGACGCCCGTTCCCGACGACGCCGGGACGAGAAGGTAGGGGACAACCAGCAGTCCGGCGTACAGCAGACAGCCGACGATACCGACGAGCGGGGCCAGCCGCGTCCTGTCCATGTGCCGAACTCCGTAGTCGTCCGTCATAACGGCGACGTTCTCTCCCGAGCGACGGGAGACGACAGCACGAGCCCACGAGTCGAAAGCGGCACAACGGGGGCGTTCGAACTGACGGTATGCCTTTCGGGGACACCGCCAAGAAGATCCAGCGCCTGAGCACGATCGCCGAGCAGACCTACGAGAAGATCAACCAGCTCGTGAGCCAGTTGCAGGACCTGCGCGAGCGCGTCGAGTCGACGAGCGACCAGCTCGATTCGATGGACCGCGAACTTGCCGAGCAACGCGCTATCGTCGAGGCGCTCGCTGCCGAACAGGGCGTCGACGTCGACGAGGTCGTCGCGCAGGTCCAAGAGGAGTCCGCCGGCGAATCGGCAGACGGTACTGACGGCGGAGCCGGTGAGACGAACGACACCGACGACGCGAGCGCGAGCGACGGAGAGGGGGCAAGCGGTGAAGAGAACGGTAGCGACGGAAAGAGCGAAAGCAGTGGAGAGAACGACAGCGATGCTGGTGATGATGCCACGAACGACGACACCTGACTGGTCAGCCTCTTCGGTGAGTCCCAGACCAGGAGTTTACTCGACCAGCCGGCCGTGTTCGACTTTCAGACAGCGGTCCTGGACGAACAGCCGGCCCGACTCCTCGACGCGCTGGCCGGCCTCGTCGTGGGTGATCCCCAGCTGGAGCCAGACCGTACGGACGTCGTCACGGGGGACCACCTCGTCGACGATGTCCGGGGCCTCTTCGGCCGGACGGAACACGTCAACGATGTCGATGTCCGCTTCGACCGCCGAGAGGGAGTCGTAGGCCTCGCGACCGAATATGTCGTCGGCGAACGGATTGACCGGGATCACGTCGTAGCCGTGTTCGAGCATGTACTTCGGGATGTCGTGGGCAGCCTTGCCCGGGGTGGTCGAACACCCGACGACGGCGATCGTGTCGGAATCGAGGATCTCACGGAGCGTCTCGTCGTCTTCGACAGGCATACCTGAAGAGAGGGGCGAAGCGAGCAAAAGGGTGCTGGTGGTCCACGCCCCAGTCTCCGAGAGGCTTGAAGACCGCCCTACATTTCAGTCTGTTCGGTGTCGACGCCGGGGAGGTTGCTCGTGACCTCGCCGTCGGTGTCGACCTCGACGACGCCGTCGAACAGCTGTTTGAGCGTGTTGAGTGTCTCGTCGGTGTGGGCGGTCGACTCGATGACGTGGACGCCAAGCGCGTCGGCGTTCTCGATGCGGCTGGTGATGACGTGCATGAACCGGAACACCGTCTGAACGTCAGAGTACATCAACAGTGTCGTCAACGAATCGACCATGACGCGGTTGTTGTCGAGGCCGCGGTCGACGCGGAATCCCTCGACGAACTCGGAGAGTTTGATCCCGATACCGGTCATGTCCTCGGGCGAGGAAGCGTACCGCACGACGTCTGTGTCTCGTGCGGACCGGCCCTGGTGTTTGGTGACGCAGTCGACGATGCCGACGTCGACCGTCTCCGGGTTAGAAACGAGTTGTTCGTAGTCCGAGAGCACCCGATCCGCACTGTCACGTGTCGTGACGACGACCGCACCCTCTCCACGTGCCGACCCGTGCGCGAGAATCGACAGTGCAAGCCGTCGCTTGCCACTCAGCGGCGGGCCGGCGACCAACAGGTTCGTGCCCGGCACCACCGAAGCATCGGCCAGTTCGGGTCCGAGGTCGTACATCGTGTCTCACCGAGCGACGACTCGCTGATTCGCTCGTTACTGTCGGTATGTCTCGGGCCCGGTTAAAGTCTTTTTTATGACAGTCGCCGTGCAATCGTGAACGAACGCGCTCGTCGAGTGTCGACGGCGGGCCGAGTGTTCAAAAATCAGCTGTCGATCCCTGGGGAGTCGACACAGTCAATGTTCGATTCTGAACCGCGAAAGGCCGGTCTCACGGCGATTACCGGTGGAACCGGTGTGTCTGTCTCGACGACGACTCGGAGGAATAAACCGAGGGGCTTAAGCGGCCCTGTCAGGTAGCCTATCCCGCGAGGGCGCTTAGCTCAGTCTGGACAGAGTGCTTGGCTTCGGACCAAGCTGTCGCGGGTTCAAATCCTGCAGCGCCCATTCGTTTTCCGAACGATGTAGATTCAACAGACGGCGTAGGGTCATTTATAAAAGACCCCACCCTGCGCGGGAAAGAGTTCGTTCCGATCCATCACGGGGGTCGATGCCGTCATGCGATTCGCTAGAATCAAAGTCACACTATAACTACAAAAAGGTGGGGACTACCCCTAATCGATCGCTCCTACTGTGTCGAGGATTCAGAACTTGATCGATATTTGCCTTCGCTGATCGTAATCTCTCTACCCAACAATTGCAGTGTGCTGAGATTCATGCTCCAGGTCAGAACTGCCGCCGCTCGGCGAACGCGAACGGGAGTACAGGCCCACCACCCGCTCGCCGAAGTGTTCGACCAACTTCGGTAAGTGTCCAGCGCGACCCGAACACATCGTCCACGAGCAATACCGGCCCTTCACGAACTGAGTCGCTCACCTCGAACGCCCCCTGAACGTTCCAGCACTGTTGATACGAGTTGGCTAAGTCTGCTTGAGGTGCTGTCTTTTCGACCCCCTCAACAACAGGATCGTATGGTAGCTCCAATTTGGTAGCAATGCGCTCAGCGGCATCGGAAACTAGTCCTTCCACCGAAGTCGATGGGACTGCCGTTATCCACTCTGGCTCTGGATCGGGCTCCCACGTCGTCTCAATCAAATCGACTGCGGCATCGACGAGTTCCTCATCAAACCGCCCACTTTCTGACTTCCCGTGCTGAACCCGTTCGCCCCATCCCGGATCGTTGTAGCGTGCTAGAGCACGGCCAGGCTCAAGACGCTCAGTGTCGGGAATCCACCCAAAGGTACCATGCTTTTTCGGGAGTTGACTTCGTGGTTCGATGATCTGCCATCCATCGTTGCGGTAGAACGCCCGTGCCTTCTTGATCAGGTCGTCATCGAATATCGTCTCCGGGAGGAAGTTCTGATCACAGTTCGCACACTGTCCACACGGGTCGTCAAGTGGGTTATCCAGTTCATCTGCGATGAATCGCATTAGACAGTCATCAGTCGAGACGAAATCCTGTATGCGGGCCAGTTCTCTCCACCGTTGTTCTGTGACCTCTTGATAGCGTTCCTGGTCGTAGGTCCACCCCTCACTGGTTCGGATGAACCCATCGTCAACCCGATCGAGTGCGCCATCAACGCGGAGAATGCCGAGACACTTGTCTATCTTTTTGTAGGAGAGGTCGAGGAGTTTCAGCAACTGTTTCTTGTGTAGCGGTTCGTCGCTCGCATCAACCGTGTCCAGTACCTGCTCGAAGTCCTCCGGGTCAGGAAACGAATTCTCGATGAAATACCGCGCGATTTCGTCGTCCCGGTCACACGTCAAGACGAACGCATACGCCTCATCGAGATCCCGGCCAGCTCGTCCGATCTCTTGGTAGTAGCGAATAAGGTTCGGTGGTCGCTGAAAGTGGATGACGTATCCGAGATCGGGTTTGTTGAATCCCATTCCGAGCGCGTTGGTCGCAACGAGCGCGTCAACGTCGTTGTCCATCAGTTTGGCTTCGAGTTGCTCACGGCGTTCACCATCCATGCCACCGTGATACGGGAGGGCATCAACGCCGTGGTCCTGAAGCCAAGTAGCGACGTCCTGAACGTCTTCATGGGTCAGGCAGTAAATGATCCCTGAGTACATCGTCGCCGATACGTTCTCGGCAAGCCACGCTAGACGTTCTTCTTGTTCGTCGAAATCGAGGCTCTGAATCTTCAGAGATTCCCTCATCAGCGGCCCGCGCAGTGACGTCATTCCCGGGAGTTGTTCGGTGACGTCATCCACGACGCGGTCGTTGGCGGTTGCCGTTGTAGCCGCAATCGGTATCTCGTTGGGTAGTCGCCCGACCATATCTCGAATACGTCTGTAGTCCGGGCGGAAATCATGGCCCCAATCCGAAATGCAGTGAGCTTCATCGATCACGAGCATCCCGATCTCCTTTTCCATCTCGTTGAGGACTTCTTCCCGGAACTCCCGTTTAGCAAGACGTTCCGGAGAAATCAGCAGTAGATCACACTCACCTGTTCTGACTGCTTGTTTCGCGTCGTCCCACTCGTCCGTATTGTTCGAGTTGATCGTAACAGCGTGGAGTCCGAGGTCTGCCTCAGCGTCGTCGATTTGATTGCGCATCAACGAGAGCAGCGGGCTGATCACCAGGGTCGGGCCAGCACCGTGGTCGCGGAGTGCCTTCGTCGCAATGAAATAGACGATACTCTTTCCCCAACCCGTTCGTTGGACGATAAGCAACCGCTCCTGGTTGTTAGCTAGTCTATCGATGGCCTCCCACTGTTGTGGACGGAATTCTGCGTTGTCGTTTGTACACTCTCTGAGATAGTCCACTGCATCTGATTCAGAGATACGAGTCAATTTGAGTCTGTAAAATCTGTATCAAATTGTGGGTAAGAATGTTACGACGTGGAACTAACCGGACACTGTTTCCAGTAAGTCTAACTAATTAGTCTAACTACCTAGTCTAATTATTTTTTTAAGTGAGCGTAACTAATGTGTATACATGCTCACGTACACGACTTACTCCGAGGCTGGAGGCGTCGGCAAAAGCACACTCGCAGCGAATCTCGCCGCTGCTCATACGCAGCACGGACGCGATGTGTTAGTCATCGATCTCGATCCACAGCAAGGCTCTCTGACGTACTTACTTGGCGTTACTGCCCCCCGGGATGACGGAGAAGCCGACAACATCGCTCGACATCTCATTGATCGACCGATGGGTAGTTTCAATGATCTCATTCAGGAGACTCCGTATAATTTCGACATTCTGCCCGCTCACAACATGCTTGAACAGTTACCAAAGCTCTTGACGAAAGCCGAGGAAATGGCTGAAGATCTGGAGGAGTCGTTCGATCCAAACGATCGCCTCCGCCAAGTGCTGGTCAATGAGAATATCCCACAAGAGTACAATACAGTCATCGTCGACCCCCCTGCGACAGCTGGTCCGCATTTGTATAACGCCGTGACTGCAACGCGCTCGTTAGTCCTTCCAGTCGAACCCACATCTAAAGGCATCCAGTCCGTCGAAGGGATCCAAGATATGGTCGTGAGTCTTGAAGATGCGCTCGGGTTTGATGTCGGGGTCCTCGCAATCGTTCCGAATGGGATCGGTCAGACGACGAAGCAAGAGCACTACGTAGAACAGATCAAGAAACTAGGATACGATGCTCCGGTTGCATTACGCGATCGGTCCTCACTGTTTGAGGGATGTTGGGATCAGCAGTGCACTGCATTCCACTACGTGGGGTACCACCGCAATCGAAGGCGGGCCTACGAAGTAGAAACATTGGACAAGTTACGTGATCTTGCAACCCATATCGAGGAGGTGGGCAAATAATGACTGATGGTATGAAATCAGGGGCAGGAAGCGATCCGTTTGAGCACGATTCGAGCGATGACGCATCAGAAGCGGAAAAGACGACCGGCCAAGACACAGACGCGACCTCCACAACAAAAGCTCAAACCGGAGCCGACGAAACGGAAACTCAAACCAACCCGGACATCTCAGACTCTTCAGAAACTCTCTCTGGAGATGACCTGCCATATATTTTCGATCGAAACGGGGTCAAAGATGAGCGCAAGATGATTCAGTACTTCCTGAGGAACGAAACGGAAGATCTCGAAACCGAGGTCAAACACGCCGTTGAACAAGAACTTGGGACTGACGTGTATCTCACCGATATCCGCGAAGCCCTTGTTCGTATCGGAGCGAAGCATACTGATGAAGTCTCCGACGAACTGAGAGAGTGGGGCTACCGGTACAAAGAGGATACAAACTGAGCGCACGAATACGAGGACCCTCCGCTGATTCCAAACAGACCATTTCAATTTTCAATTAGCCCGCCGGGTTGCGATTTTGAGGGAACCATTGTAAATTTCAATTAGTATTACAAGTATTCACGTATCAGTCCCACGAGAGCATCTTATTCGAGGTCGGTGTATTCACCCATGGCTGTCCGTGGATTTCATACACATCATTGTAGAATTCCATTACAATCGACCTTCGCGTTGTTTGCCGATTTTACACTACTCGTTGTCGAAACTAATGTATCATATATCACTCATAGACGTTATTGGGTCATTCAGTCCATCGGTCAAACCAACTGCGGAATGGGGTCTATCCCCGAAAAAAGGACAGCTGATCGATCTGAATTAGACCAGTATAACTAGTGTATTGTAGCCCATTTAGGGGGGAGAAAAAGAATGGAGGATGATGAATTACCAAGATACTGACTTGATTTGCTCGACTGCGACTTCAGGGCCGTCTGGCCCGAGCGTCCTTCGCCAGAGGTCCGAGGTCGTAGTCCAGTCGGACACGATCCAATCGAATTCTTGGCTCTCGTATGCGGTGTGTGTTTTTTCTTGACCCTTGCTAATGCGGAAGTCAGAGTTGAAGGTCCCGCCCGGGAGTTCACAGAGACCTTTCTTCTGCCAGTGGTTGAAAATCCGGTATGCTGTCTTCCGGGAGTCAAAGACGACATATGGGCTAAATCCCCGTTCGTGTAGCCGTTTCATTTTCCGATATGTTCGTCGGTGTAGCTTCCAATTGTGGTGACCAGTCATGATTTCGCCGACATAGTAGTTCCCCTCATCATCTGTGCTGACGATATCGATAACATCGTTGTTGTCCTGCTTGTAGGTGCTAATCCGTCGATTCTGAAGGAGTTGCCATACCATAGCGAGTCCCACCGAAACGCGATGTGTGAGCCCTTCGTTTGGATCCCCATTGAGGTTAGGAATATTTACACTCTCATTCATCAGAGTCCTACCTCTCTGAGTCGGCGCGTACCAGACCTTCTTTCGGAGGAGCCGCTGTGGTTTCGTATAGACTTTTTTCTCGAACTCATACCAGTCGTATTCACCGAACGCTTCCGCAAATTCGAGATTTACAGTGGGATCTACCACGAATCGACGCAACTCATCCTGGTCTAGATCGCCGAAGATATCCATCCAATCAGGGCACTTATCCAAGAGAAGGTGATGGCCACGAACTACCTCTCCATTCCATAACCGCGCCAGACGGGTGAGAGCTTCAACGCGGTCACTGGTTAGTTTCATCGAATTAGAGCTCTTATTAGTCGCCACTATTTCAACGGTATCAGTCCCGCTCGCAAACATGGGGCGAGCCCAAGGTGGGAGTTCCTTAGCCTCCACTTTCTGACGAACTGGACTGTATCCGTAACGTGCTTCCAAATACTCTTCTGTCACCCATGCGACGTGAGGTTTAGGAAACGAGTTTGACAACAGAATAAGATTATCTACGTCGGCAGGGTATCCTGGATCAGCCTCCTCAATCGGCCACACATCCGGATCTGGATCCTGTGGACTTGGATCAAAATCACCAAAGTCAGGAGGCTGAACATGCGGGTTCTGCAGTGTCCCGCCACGTTCCTCGGGAAAGATGATCCGTATATCTCTTTCCGGGTAGTCAAGCGGCGTCGTCTTTGATTTCCAGTCGGACCACGTCGTGTCGGAGGTCTCATTACCAAACGGAGGGCCAGGTGACATGCAGTATGTAACCGCCGGGTCGGTAAAAGGGTAAGCCGTCAAGTGGCAAATAGGACAGACCTGAAAAAGCGCAGATCACAATATTATTTCTGGAAAACAGGTTGGAACGTATGCGTTTGCCCGAGATATTTATCAAATTCAGTCTAAATGTGGTTCGTGAGAACTGACATCAATCCGTGGACGTCGGTTACGTTTGTGCTCACGGTTCTGATGCTGGTACTCTACATCGTTGATCCGCCAATCACGGAACTATCCTACATTCTCTTGGCTCCGTGGATGCATGCTGGATGGTCCCATTTCTGGAATAATCTGTTCGTTTTCGTCCTATTAGGGACTTGGATTGAACGTAGGGTAGGATGGCAGACCTTCCTGACGTTTGCGGTTCTAATTCCATATTTAGCACTCTATACGCCCGTGGCGTTCAAATACGGTGGGCTGTCAAGAGGTGCAAGCGGGTTGACGTTGGCGTTATCGGGATACGCAATTCCTGCCTTGGTCCTTACTCTCAGCGAGCGTATCAACGGAACTGATGGCCAGTGGCGGGAAGTAGCTATTATTGGACTACAGCTTCTTGTAGTACTGTATTTGACTGCGGATGCGATTGTAACCACCAAGCGATTCATCGGCCTTACGCCTCACCCGGAAGGCATTGCGGTGTCGGCTCACTTCACCGCCCTCATCATCGGAATTCTATGGTTTGCTTGGAGGGGGTGGCGTCACGGAATCTTTGACGCCTAATGAAGTCAAAAATAACGTTTTCTCCTGTTGGAGCTACAGATTGGCAGCTACTAACTGGTAAGTCGTTTCTCGGGTGGATAGCATACAGGGAGAGTACAACGGCTATTGGAGTTATCGAACCCAATCAAAGGCGCAGAAGGGGCCGAGAAAGCCGAGGCCACTGATAGTATGGTGGACCGGCTGATAGCACGACAATATTGTCGGAGGCCTTAACCGTCGATTAGCCTTCTGAGATCGTCAGTCAAAATCTGACCGGTAAATCGTATCTCCTCCGCGTAATAAGACATTCTTGGCTGCGCGATTCACGAGTTGTTCTAAGTCGGCGGCGACGGCCCCGTCAGTTGCAGCTGCCAGATCGGCGACAGCGTCATCTGAAATCTCGTGTTCACGATCGGCTAGCTGTGCATGGAGAATGGCTTCTCGTGCCTCAGTATCTGGTTTCCCAACGTGAATCTTCAAATCGATACGACCACTCCGAATCCCTGCATCGTCAAGCGCCCCAAGCCGGTTCGTAGCGCCCACGAAGACGATGTTATTCTCCGTCGTATCTTCGAGGTGATTGAGGAACTCGTTTACAACCTTGTTGTCTTCCTCGTGTGCGCCCCCTCCTCCACTCCGATTCTTAAGCACGGAGTCGAGCTCATCCAAGAACACGACTGAACCGCCTTCGCACGCAGCCAGCTCTTTGGCCTCGCTGAACAGATCATTCACCTTTGTTGAAGACTCGTTAATCCACTTCGATTGAACATCTGATCCGCTCAACTTTGTGAATGGTAACCCGAGCTCCGTGGCAAGAGCTTCTGCACAGAAAGTCTTACCCGTACCGGGTGGCCCATGTAGTATCAAGTTCGGAGCGGTAACGCCAAGTTCCTCAGCTTTCTTGGGGTTCTCTAACGGTTTGATGACCTCTGCTCGGAGTTCGTCTTTGATGTCATCCATGCCACCGATGTCGTCGAAATTCACGCCGGTTTCAGTCTGCCAGCCGAATTCCAAGTCTGACAGATCAATGCTTGAAGAGCATTGGTTAGCATCTAAGTCTTGGTTCTCTGTTACGCGAGACTCAGAATCGTATACTGACGATGTTGGCCCATTCTGTCCCGCCGTAGAGGCCTGCCGGTTAGGTCCTTGGCCTGGAGGGAAAGCCGGGTTGAGCGCAGCTTCCTCAGACCATCGTTCCGTTCTCCGCTTCACCTCTTCGGCGTCCATCTCATCAACATCGTTGGTCCCTGTAGTGGTCGGCACTGATACCGATAGGGAATACTTGTAGCATGCGTATGTGAGCGGAGCCGCGAAAGCTGTCAGTGCAATCATTGACCCTACGGTATCGAGTGATGGGACTCTAGCGGATGACGCGATCCCGACGATCGTTATACCGGTAGATACGACAAGGACAACAGCCGTAGTCCGGAGTGTTGGGCCTGAGTCAACCATCACAGGTCTGAACTAGTGGCGGGAGTGTCAGTTCTCGCGGTTTAACGACGTAGTTTTTTCTGCTACCAGGATGCCGATACGGCGTTCTATTAGCGACCTGATTCCGCGTTGCGTAGCCGAGAACTCGGACCTGAGCACCGCTCGGACCCCAATGGACGATGTGCGCGATGAAGTACAGGTCCGCAGATAACTCGTTGTCACCACAAATCAAGAGCTCCGGGTACTGCATTTTGTTCGTCGTAGTCGCCTTCACATCTGCGGAGGCACCCCACAGGTCAAGATCAATACCACCATCCCCGAATTCGTAGGTCTCTGTGTCTATGTCGGTCGAATAGAGCTTGGCGATGGCCATCTCACCTAGGATACCGGTTTGGTGGCTCGTCAGCGAGTCATTATCACCAAAGACGGTTCCTCCGTTGATTTCTCGGTAGGATTGGTTGCGATCGATTGCGAGTTCGCTGGAGCGTCGAATGTGCTCAGCGCTCAATTCCACGACGGGCAATTGGGCGATCGGAACATCGACTGGAGCAAGCGTGCCGAGAGAGTTTTCCCGGTTCGGATTCGTAGTTGTCATTGCTGTTTGCTTGGATGCGAACAGCTCGGTCGCGTGTCCTACCACGCGGCCCTTCTGCGACGGTGACGATGTCACCAGGGCATCAAGCTGTATTTGAGAGAAGGATATCTAGGTTATAATAAGTATGTATTTCTACTCGGATTCGACTGATTCATTCCATAATATATCGCAACTCAAATAGGTACATACGCGTCACTTCCACGAGAGCTATCTTACGAGTCTTAGTGAAAATTTCTCCGTGAAGACGGATAGTCGGGTACAATCTAATGACACTCGATAGATTGCACCTCCTCTTTCAAGCATCCAGTTCCGGAAGCACGAAATGAAGGGTGACGTTATTTTCAGTGGCCAGTTCATGGAGACTACTCGCTATCTGTCCCTCATCGCGTCGCAGTAGTCCGTAGTTGCCGAAAACGATGCACCGGCGTTCTATACCAGATGGGAGTTCACCGAGTCGCTCAATGTCACCGGCAATATCCTTGTACTTGCTTTGGTCTTTCTCCGGCGAGTACCGAAGGTAGTTGATGTTCTTGACGTATTTGAATTCGAGGGCGGCGAGGAGATCGTGCGGATCAAATTCTTGAGTCCCGTTGTCTAACGTGATAGTGACTCCGTCGTCGAATAGACCGATATCTACTCGCTCAATGTGCGAAAACGGGAATTTCTGTCCTCCGATTTCACAGTGCGCACAATCAATCTCGGTTACCTCCTGATAACGGGCGGTATACTCCTTGTGATCCGGAATGGATCCGCGTGCTGTACCATCCTGTACGTCAACTTCTGAGACGTCTACTGTTCCGAGAGAATCAACGAGCTGAGTTCGGACATCTTCAGCAAGCGCCCGTTCGTCACTGAAGTTCGCCGGATTGTCTCTGAAGGCTCGTTCCGTACGATCAAGGGCGGATTTGAGGACTTCTCGCCAAGCATTCGTCATATATGAGTCGAATAGTTCAGAGTTAATCAAGACAGTGGGGGAGGTGAGTTTCAAGGCCTAACTCGCCGACGCATAGCATCAAAGGTATTTTCGGACGATATCGTCGAACTCAATCAGGATTTGCTCAGGGACGAACTGTTCGAAGGTCACGCTTCCATCCGGGAATCGAATCGTCACCCTTGGATGGAAGAGTTCACCGTGCTCTGGCGAGCGAACACCTGTAGGAACGGAGATGAGTCCCGTGGCATTATCGAGTTCTGTATCGCCACGACGCAATAGATCCCCAACGATCGCGTCAGGCCGGACGTCGGATACTGTCCTCCCGTCCGGCTCTTTGGAACGAATCTCAATCTCCCTCGTGTTGGCCATCTCGTTCGTATTTCGAAGCCGAAGAGTGGAATAGCCCTCAACGCAGCCATTTTCGAACCGGTCACGAAAGCCCTCGTCCAAGAAGGATAGCCGGGATGCATTACCGAGATCAAGGTAACTCGTCACAGCTTTAGCGGTTGCATCTGCGGTTCCGTCATCGGAAGCACGGACTTCGAGGAGTTGCGTTCTCGGCTTGAAAGTTGCAACGGTCGTCGGGCGATTTTCTTTGGAGAGGGTGAGCTGAGTCTGTGATCCGGTCTCGGGGACATTGCACACGACGTAGATACGGTCCTGATCTCTGATGGCTTTCTGAACTTCGGGACCGTACGCTCCGGGAGAGCCCACGTCACCGACTCGACCGATCGCGCCATCTGGAGAGACTTGTTGGAGATCATCCACACGATAGTAGAAGATTGTCCGGGCTCCTGCGAAGCGCAGTTGTGACGCCGCCCGTCGTAATTCGATCTGAGAGAGTTCGTCAAGCGTCTCGGCGAAGCTTCGGTCATTGACGTCAATGGAGATGTCTGCCGCTTGGAGGACACGACGACGAGCTGCACTGGACGGAAGATTCTGAATGAGTTCTTGTGGTGATGCGTCGTTTTCAGTTGGATCGATTGGGAGATTCATTAACGGTCACACGATGGTCTATGTGCTGAGGTTCGATTCGATACAGTTGAGGCAGCCGTTCACCGGTCATTCAGTCCGCTTAATCGTCGGCACTGCTGCTGACATACCGGTCGATGAGGGTATTCTCGATCAGTTCTTCCCGTCTTTCGGTGAATTCTCGATAGTTCTCCGGAGTCATTTCAACATCGTCAGGATAGAGATTCGATTCACGGTATCGGCGCTGCTCACCTTCGGAAAGGCCATTAAGCCATTGTAGTGGCAACTGAGTGCCCTTTTCACTGTTGTTGACTCTGTGGTGAAGCAGCTGAAGATTCCCAAGTCTGTGAATGTTGATCTCATCACCGGTCGCGGCTTCAATCTCATCAGCGCGGCTAGCCGGGAAGATGTGGTCTACCTCGTAGTCGCTGACATTCCGATCTCCATAAACGCCATCGAGGAGACCGAGAACCGCAGCAACATTTCGGCTGGTAAAGGTAACCGATCCGGTCGCATTCGGGTTATACTCAGCGTGCTCTACCACACGTTCGATGTCTTCCCGTGCCGGACTCACTTCTAGCGTATTGAAGAGTTCTAATGCCGGGAATGTGGAGAGTTCACCTTTGTTTTCAGTCAGTACCGACATTGTGGTCCGTGCCTTAGTTCTTCGCAGCAACCCGTGGCTCTCATTCAGCAGCAGCAGAATAGCGAAGAACTTGAAAATGTCATTACGGGTCTCCGCTGCAGTGTGGTCTACGGATGGGTTCTCGTAGAAGAACTTCGCAAGGAGCGCGATATGACTCTTCGAGTCCATCGTATATTCCGATAGTCCGATGTCGAGTAGACTCTGAAGAGAAATCTCCATAGCGCGCGGGAACCACTCAAACGGCGCAAATGAGTATTCATCGGGACCGTCCATCCACTTCTTCCGTAGTGTCTCCAAGTCAGAGTCAGAGAGACTATTGACGGATGATTTTCCGGCCAAGTCGTCATCGAGAAGCATGTACGAGTATCGCATGAACAGGTCTCGATCTATCTCTGTCTCGTACCCTGCGAACTCCTGTTTGAACTCCTCGATCCACTCTTCGACCTTCTGCCGAGGATTAAACGGCCGATCTTCCATATACGGCCACGTGCTCATCAATTTCGACAGCATTAGCTGGTACGGCCGTGGTTCCTCTCCCTGGATATTGATGCGCTGGAAGATCTCCTTGATATGGTGGTTGTCCTTCTTAATCGTCTCCACCGGCAGCTCGCTCTTCATAACGTTGTGATAGAACTCGTCCATCACCAACGAGGCAGAGTCCTTCAGAGCGTCACGAGTCTCTTCATCCGTTTCCATCGTCGTTGAGCGAACCCGCTCTTTCGCTACCGATCTCAGATCGGATTGCTCCAATAGAAGACCATCGTTTGCGATGGCATCCGACAGCGGGAACCAATAGCGGTGCGTACCTCCGCGGTGCTCATATCCGAACTCGTCGCTATCAGCGAACAGACTTGACTTCTTGAAACTGAACTCGTAATCTCCAGAGAGGTCGTCTCGGTCATGCTGTGGATGACCGAAAAGGTTCACACAGAGCCTTTTCTCATCCCAATACCGAGATTCGTCTCTCGTCCTCCCGCTTCCTCCGGTGTACGTTGCGATGCTGCCATACAGGCCGATGTAGAGTGAATTCAGACGCTGCTGCCCGTCGATGATTAGCGAATCAGCGTCAGCTCCATCGACTCCTTCGTTGTTCCGAGTGAATCCTTGGTCAGTAATCGGTCGAGGGACTCGGCCGTCGTCAGCAATGTAGTTCGGGATGAATTTATACGCGTAGTAATCGTCCCGTGCCCGACGAATATCCCATTTGAGTAGTACTCCGATCGGATAGCCGCGGATGAGCGAGTCGAAGAGCGTTTCTATCTGATTCGGGGACCAAACGAATTCACGTTGGAGGCCGGGGAGATAGACATCAGAGTTGATGTCTGCCAGAAGATCCTCAATTGTTTCGGACATGCTGATAAAGTGAGATTCCTCTAAAGTGAATGTTTCTATCATAAAAATTATAAAAGCACAAGTATTTTATAAAATACAACATAATTTCTAGGAAGTTAACACTGCTGCATAGGAGAATACAGTGTAAGAAATAGGCCGTAGCAAAGGTAATTCAGAGATCGTCGAGGTGTTCTACCCCTTGTTTTGATACATTGGCCTTGGTGATCTCGTCAACCTGGTTCATCCAAACATCTTCAGGATCTTCAGCATCCCACTCATCCATATCAACCTCCGGTGGTGACTCTTTCCAGGACCACCCTTCATAGATATGGATCTTGTGTGTCCCCTTTTCGCGGAGGCGAATCGGTTTCCGATCTGCCTCATTCTCACTGGCCGCAGGGTCGATTCTTCGTGCCGCTTTTAATGCCGCCTGTCGTGGTGTGCTACCTGAAAAAACACTTTCTTCCTCACCGTCGTCCGCCCTGAGCGCAAAGTTGCGCTTGTCACTGTCAGCTGGCATATTTTGGGTTTCCCATGATAACCAACCACATGATGTGTAATAAACGTACCCCAAAAGTAGACAGATGATAGTTGCACATTTTTATGGGGCCCCTCCAGTAAGAGGTCATAGATACAATAATGTCTGAGCAAGAGGGTTCTAATCAATCTACGGACCAACCTGAGTTACCTATCGAACGCGGTTTTCCAATAGAGCGTATTAACGAGATAGCAGAAAAAGAAAGTCGAGCAAAGCGACATTACCGTCCAGTGTATACGATGCACAAGTGGTGGGCACGGAGGCCAGGATGTCTCTTCCGTGCGATTACACTCTATACATTACTCAACGATACTACTACGGTTGATGATATCGATATCTATGAGCCTGGAGAAAATCATACACTTGGAGACACTGGATTCAGTCAAGAGGACCTCATCACTGCAATCAACGATGTATCTATAGATAATCCTGAAGCTCTGTGGGATTTCTACCCCAAAGATGTTCGGATCAAAAACACAAAAGTTCTTGACCCATTTATGGGAGGGGGGACCTCGATTGTAGAAGCTTCACGTTTCGGTGCTACCTCAGTTGGTGTTGATCTTAATCCAGTAGCGTGGTTCGTCTCTAAAAAAGAGCTTGATGCTGGTCAAACAGATCTTGAGAAACTAAAACAGGCATTCAAGAACGTAAAGTCAGATATAGCCGAGAATATTCTCCAATACTATGAAACACCATGTCCCAATGGCGACCACAATGCTGACGTTATGTACAACTTTTGGGTGAAGAAATTAGATTGTGTATCATGTGGCCATTCTATCCCTCTCTTCAAAGATTATCGTGTTGCTAAGGAACGGTACAGTAACAACCCTGGATATAACGTTTTGTGTCCTGACTGTAACGCTGTCACAATCGTAGATGATTGGCAAAGTAATAGCCAATGTAATGAATGCAGCAATAATTTTGTCCCGAAAGAAGGGAACGTGAGTCGGGGTGGGTACTATAATTGTCCAGAGTGTGGCCAGAAAGAATCAATCACGGATGGGATAAAGGAGCAGAATGGCTATGAGCTAGAACTTTATGCGGTCGAATATTATTGCAAAAGTTGTGACCAGCAAGGGTTAGAGAAGCGTTCGTATAAGGGCTACAAACAGGCTAAAGCGGCTGATAAGAAGCTCTTTGAGGAAGCAAGACGTGAATGGAATACCCGGACTGATCTCCATGACTTCGTTCCCAATGAGAAAATTCCTCCAGGTCACATGACGTCTGAGCGGAATCCCGTTTTTGACCATGGTTACGAGGTCTGGACAGATATGTTCAATGAACGCCAATTACTATGCCTTTCTCAAATATTACGCAGAATCTCCAAAATCAAGGATCAAAACGTGAAAGAGTTTCTTTTGCTAGCATTTTCTGACTCTCTTAGAACGAATACTATGATGACTTCATATCAGTACTCAGCTAACAAGTCCAATCATATCTTTAAAACTAATTCATTTGATCCACCAAATGAGCCCACTGAGGGGAATGTGTGGGGTACAAAGTTCGGTATGGGAACTTTTGAGTCAATTTGGGAGATGATACAAGATGGTGTCAAGTACTCAAATTCCCCAACAGAAAGATATGTTAAAAATGGAGATACTATAGAAACTGACGGATTCTCCCAACCTATCGGGCTAAACTCGGAGGTCTACCAAGATGATATGCGAAACATCACAGCAGAAAATGAATTTGATGCAGTAATCACGGACCCGCCATATTATGACAATATAATTTATTCTGAAGTAGCGGACTTCTTTTATGTATGGCAAAAAATCCTATTAGAGGATGAGTATCCTGGCTTTGGCCGTGAAAAGACCCCACGCGCGGATTCAATTGTCACAAACCCCTTCTTAGAGAAGACAGCTGAGGATTTCGAACACGAAATGGGAGAGGCTCTCGCAGTTATAAACAAATCTCTAAAACCGGATGGCACATTGGCATTCACCTACCATCATAGCGATGAAGAATCTTGGGGTGAACTTCTTGAATCTCTGTGTCAGAATGACTTTGAAGTAACAGCGACCTATCCGATTAATTCAGATCTTCACAAATTTATTGGAGGCGAGGCTGTCTCTTTCGATATTGTGATTATAGCTCGGCCTACGGAAAATCACACGCCTATATCTTGGCGGCGATTGCGAATAGATATTCTAAACCGACTCGACAGAATACAGAAAAGTCTTGAAGAGAACCGCGATCTTACTGAAGGCGACATCGGTGTGATTGAGATGGGCGCGTGCTTCGCGGAGTATTCAAAACATCATGGCGAAGTTCGGCGGAGAGGAGATATTATGACACCAAAAGAAGCAGTTCAGGAGATATACGGTATCATCCAGAATAATGCCCTTGGCGAGCAAGATATTTTTCTGTCTCTCAAGCGAAATTCATCGCCAAACTATAATGACTTCAATAAATTACTCCGGCGAAGCGAAGCATCTGAAGAAGAGATGCGAGAGAAATGTCTATTCCGGACAGAAGGTGATGATTTCATACTTGGTGATTGGAATGATACGAAGAGGCAAGGATATATTCGAACTAAGGTAAACGAGAGGGAAAATGATCTGACTGTCTTAGACAAAGCGCACTTTCTCCGCTATCAGTATGAAGAAAACAAATCAATTAAGCAGTATCTGGAACGTTGGAATTCCGACGATCTAAAAGAGCTTTGCGAGGGGCTTGCGGAGGCATCTCAAGATGAGACCTATTTAAAACTAATCGGAGCGGATATCTCACTTGAAGAGTACACTGAAGAATGAGCTGGTTCTGAATATGGTATAGCTGATTCGTAGAAGTGATTAACACGGGACACCCGAACCAACATAATGAAAGAGAATCTCTTCTTAATACCGGTTGTTTATCCTGAATTCAAACGGACAGTAGAAAACAGGATTGATCTTACAGATTGCTCAATAAATAGTGATGTTCTTGCTAAATTCGAAGACCCGATGAACGTACGTGTGTGGGGGGTGAAGGATAGCAATCTCAATCGGAAATTCTATAAAAAGATGAAAGAAGATGACATTCTACTGTTTTATAATTCCGGAGATTACATATTTGAAGGAAGAGTAGGTGAAAAATTCCAGACCAGGGAAGTTAGCCGGCGTTATTGGGAAGATATCCCTGCAACTCTTCTCTATTCTATCCGAGATCTTGATCAAATAGAACTTCCAAAAGAAGCATTAAATCGGGCCTGCGAATATAAAGAGAACTATCAACCGCAATCTCTCAGATCTGTTGACACACAGCCTCTTTGGAAGCTAGAACAAAAACATGGATCAGTTGAAGAATTCCTATCCGAGTATAAATAATTTCATAAGTATTCATATAACCGTGTCTATACCGGAAAAACAATTGAAGCCGTCATAGAGTGGGCGAAAGGAGGATACGTACTTTCATAAGCCAGTCTGCCATCCTCTCGGATATACATGAGCGCGGAAGGGACTCTCGATACCGAGATTGACGATGTGCTTTCGCTCAGTCAGGAGCTCACGGAGGGTGATACCCTCATCAAGGGGCAAATTCGCCTCTACGACGTCAATAGCGATGAAGGCACACTCGAATCTAATGCTGATCGGTTCTTCAGTCGAACACTTCTAACCGATGGTCTAGAGGACTCTCTGAAGCGGCTACGCGATACACTCCAGGGCGAGGACAACACACGGATTCACGAGATGTACGGTCCGTATGGGACCGGGAAATCCCACCAGATGGTGGCGATGTATCACTGCTTCAATTCGCCCGAGGTCGTCGAAGAATGGGCTGAGGGGCAGATCGATGGACTTGACGGCACGCTTCCGCGCGATGCTCTGCCAGTTGTCCTTTCTCTCCAGAAGGAGCAGTACGAGTATCTATGGGAACCGCTGTTTGAGGCGCTGGACTACGAGGTAGACGAGGAAGACTACGACGAGGAAGGAGGATATCCGACCATCGATGTCATCGAAGAAGCCGTCGGCGATCGAACGGTCGCATTCTTCATAGACGAGCTGGAGGACTGGTTCGGGTCACTGGAAGGTCGCCGTAAAAAGGCAAACAGGGGGTTCTTGCAAGCACTTCTGGAGACCACATCCCGCACGAATCTCTTCGCTATCATCTCGGTGCTACGCGAGGGATCCGACGTTCACGACATCCTATCGCGCCAGACGAGAGTCGAGGTGAACATGGCCAATCAGGTGGACATCAAAGATGTTCTCCGTCACCGATTGGTTGAACCCGGATCCATCGATATGCGAGCGGTCGAATCCCTTGTTGACGAGTACATCGACGCGTATCACGGCACGGACTACGTTGATCTGCCGGACGGCCTCCGCGAGGATATGCAAAACACCTATCCGTTCCATCCGGAACTCATCGATTCGCTCAAAACCCGCTACTTCGCGGAAACGGAATCCGGAGCGACTCGCGGGATGCTCTACCTCTTTGCGAGACTCCTCGTAGACAAGCACCAAGAGACCGATCTCATCACACATGGCGAAGTCGATGCGGTCGAATACAATACCGAACTCGGTAGAATCAACGTCGCACATGCACGAGCCGATCGCTGTTACGACGACATCGTCGATCGTCTAGCCGATACGAACATCGACTTCGGCCGTCCGATTCTCAGCACTGTCCTCATCTATTCCCTTACGCCCGGTCTTGCCGAAGGAGCGACGACGTCGGATATCATCATCGGGACCTACCATGTAGGGGATCGAATCAACGATATCATCGTTGACCTTGAACGGTTACAGGGCGAAGTGTATCATCTCTGGCGTTCGGACGATCGGTTTGTCATCCGAGAGGACGAGAACCCGAGGTCTCTGGTGAAGAATGCTGCAAGAGACGTGGAGGACGAGGATGCGATGCAGTTGATCGGTGAGACCGTAGAGTCGGTATTTGGTTCGGGTGCTTACGCAGTTGGCTTCAACACGGAGGGTGAACTGGAGAGCGTCCCTGATAGTCAGAATATCAAGGTCGTGGTGAAGAACAGTCCGTGGACCGAAGACGAGATCGGCGAGATCATCAAAAATCAGCCTGCGGGCCGCCAGTGGCGGAACACGCTTGTCTTCGTCCAGCCGAGGAATGAGAACACGATTTCGACGACCAAACAGAAGGAAAAGTTCCTCGGCAAGGCGAAAGAGGTGATCGGTGCGAAACTCCGGAAAGACGACCCGAACCTGTCTGAGGAGATTCAATCCGATATCGATGATCTTCACAACGAGTACGCTGCCGACTTAGAGGATCGCTTGGAGAGCGCATATGGGGAGGTTATCGACGGCGATGATCTGCTGAACGAGTTCGAATACGCAGCGGAGATGTCGCTTGAGAATTTCGTTGCTGCGGAGGATGAACTGAGTGCGAATAATATTGCAGGGGCCGCCGAAGCAGACCCCTTCGATCTCCAGCGACACGTGTGGGATATAGTCCAGGAGCGTCTGAACAGTCGGTCCGACACGTCGATTGACGACGTATACGAGAAGTTCCTGATGGACCCGACGTACCCGATTCCCGGGAGTGTGCAGGCTGTGGTCAACGCGGTCGAAAACGGGCTTGAGGACAAACCGATCCTCGCACACGACGGGACAGGGTTCCAAAGTGAGCTCCGAAACCTCGACCCTGACACGGTTCTCGTGCTCAGTGATGACGTAAAACGGTGGACGGTTGACGATGTCGAATCGGAACTGCAGCGTAACTTCAGCGGCGGCACGAAGGAAGTGGACGTCGGGACGTTCGAACTCGAAGTACTGGAGCGGAAAGATGTGTGGGTCGAGAGTGACGACCCTCACGATGATATCATGCGAGCAGTCGGAAGGATGGCTAACGAAGATCAGTACGTCCTAGTCAGCGGAAGCGAGGTAATCACGAAAGCACGCTCGGACGCCACACTTCGTGATGTCTCTGAGGCTGAGCGGATCGGTTCAGACGAGGTTCAGATTCGGATTGAGGAGGCAATTGAGGCCGCCGGCGAGGCTGATACGGGACAAGTCCTGACGGCAATTCGCAACGACACGGGGGTCTATCTGCCGGCCGAAGACACTGAAACGGCATTCAGAGCAGCAGTGAGTACGCTTCTCGGTGAGGGCCATCGGATTAAGACAAGCGGTGACTACGTCGGATCTCTTGGTGACCGAGACCCACTGTCGGTCGTCGTTGTCCCGATGGTCCCCGTCAGTGTTGGAGAGAGCATCCTCGACTATATTCGGAACCTCGGTCAGGAAGTCGGCTTCCAGATCAGTGACGTCAAGAATAACTGCGCTCCTGACGAGTCTGACGCAGCCGTCCGCCACTTCTTGCTGGCGAACCTCGGTGATGATGAACCAGAATATGAACTCGGGGCCACCGGATCACAGGACCCGACCGACTGGTTCCCGGGCGCTGGATTCCGCGTCCCCGCTGTCGATGAGTGGGTATTCGAATACCAGGGTGAGAGTCTCTCGGATCTTCTATCGAAGTGGCAGCAGACCCATGAGTCTGGCACGATCAGCTATGGGTCGGTTTCATTCACTACACAAGGTGACGAAGCCGCTCCCGAGGAACTTCGAAGCGTAGCGAGCTTCGAGGAAGCGCATACCGAGTTGCAACTTTCTGTTGGCCAGTCTCACGAGACTGTCGCCGATTTACTGGAGAAGATCCCGAGCAACGCGACTGCCATCGATATCACGATCGAATTCGAATGACCCGAAGGTCCAAATACGAATCCAGGGCCACGAGGCACAATGTCTGATTCGGACCCGGACCTGCCGCGTGAGCGCCCGATTGAGCGGGGGTTTCCGATAGAGCAGGTAACCGAGTTAGCGACGCGTGAAGGGCGCGCGAAACTCCACTACCGGCCGCTTACCACGATGCACAAGTGGTGGGCCGGAAAGCTCGGAAGTACCTTCAGATCGATCTGTCTCTACACGTTGTTGGATGACCCCGAACGCGTAACTGTCCATAATGAAACCGTCGGCAATGCCTCACTCTCGACGTTCACAGATGGCGAGACTGCCAACGAGTACAGTCTGAATGAGCTAATTCAGGCAGTCGATCTGGAGAACCCTGACGCTCTGTGGGACCTCTATCATCGGGATGTTCGTGTTGAGGACATCGAAGTACTCGATCCATTCATGGGTCGGGGGACGAGTCTGCTGGAAGCTTGCCGATTCGATGCATCTGTCACTGGAGTCGATCTGAATCCGGTTGCGTGGTTCGTGACGAAGAAAGAACTTGAAGCGCATGAGATCGACAGTGAAGTTCTTCAATCGGCGTTTGAGCGCGTTGAGGCTGAAGTCGCCGCGGAACTCGCTTCGCAGTACGAAACCGACTGTCCACATGACAGCGAGCATATCGCTGATATCGTCTATGCTCTTTGGGTTCGGACACTTGACTGTGTCTCCTGTGGCGAGACGATTCCCCTTTTCAAAGACTACCGAGTGGCGAAAGGCAGGTACTCCGACAGCGACCGCTACCATGTCGTCTGTCCCGACTGCGGTGGGATTTCTCTAACCGAAGATCTTTCGGCAGACTCGGTCTGCCCTGAGTGTAGTCACGAGTTCATCCCGGAGAACGGCCCTGTTTCACAAGGAGGAAAATACGGCTGTCCATCCTGCGGTCTAAAATACCCGATTGTGGACGCTATTGCGGACGGTCAATCCTACTCTGAGGAACTTTTCGCAATCGAGTATTACTGTACAGATTGTGATGACGAGGGGAAAGACCGTTCGACCTACAAGGGCTTCAAGAAGCCTTCTGTTGCGGACAACGACCGGTACGAATCGGCTTCAGACCGGTGGCAGACAAACGAAACGCTTCGAGAATACGCGCCTACGGGCCCTATTCCAGAGGGAGCGATAACGGCTGCCTCTCGAATCAGCGGGAACGATATCTTCCAGCACGGGTTCCAGAATTGGGAGGACATGTTCAACGAGCGCCAACTCTACTGTCTGGCGACTCTTCTCCGAGCTATCGACGAGATCGACAATCAACAGATCAAAGAGTATCTGTTACTCGCGTTTAGCGACTCACTGCTGTTCCAGAATAGCTTTGGCCGATATAACAGTGCAGGCCGGAAGATCGAGGGTATCCTCGGTCGGAACTCGTACACTCCACGGGGGACGTACGCCGAGAACAACGTTTGGGGGACGCGTGCAGGACGGGGAACGTTCACGTCGACGTGGGAGAAGATTGTTGATGGGATCGAGTTCGCGCATCACCCGACGGAACGGTATGTAGAAGACGGAGAGTTGAAGGAAACAGATCCGTTCGAAAAGCCGGTCAGTGGAGAGTATACGCTTCTCCAAGGCAACATGCGCGAGGTCGAACTGGATGACGAATATGATGCAATCATCACTGACCCACCGTACTACGAGAACGTCATTTACTCCGAGGTCTCTGACTTCTTCTTCGTCTGGCAGCGTCTGTTGCTATCTGATGTCTACGACTGTTTCCAACCAGAGAAGACCCCACGGCAGGAAAGCATCGTATCGAATCCTGCAGTCGGGAAAGACGATACCCGGTTCGAGAAGGAACTCGGTGAAGCGTTTTCCCGAATGCGAGAAGTTCTGGCAGACGATGGTATACTGACGTTCACTTACCAGCATCGCGGGGCTGAATCATGGGGGGCGTTACTCGACGGACTCTGTAGCACCGGGTTCGATATCGCTGCAATGTATCCGGTGTCAGCAAACGCGAGCGAACTGTTTGGAGACGATAAAGTCAACTTCACGGTAGTAGTCGTCGCTAAGCCTGCTGACTCGCGGGAACCAATCAGTTGGTCGTCGCTTCGGCGTCAAGCCCATCGTTCCGCTAAAAATGCCCGTCAACAGATCGAGACCAGCGAGCAGTCTATCTCGGAAGGTGAAATCGGAGTCGTTGAGTTAGGTCGCTGCTTCCGTGAATATTCACAGCATCATGGGAAAGTCCACAGTGAAGGAAGCGTATTGGACACTACTCAGATCGCCGCGGAGATGCTTGATCTCGTGGCCGGGGATGTCACGCCGGATCAGATTTATCTCACTCTGCTTGAGATGGATGATCCGACCCAAACTGAACTGCAACGTCTCTGTTATGGCACTGACGTCTCGCCTGGTGAGCTCCGTGAGAAAGGTCTCATTCGAGACGACGATGAGTTCGTGTTGCTGGACTGGAACGGTGAGGAGCGCGTATCATATTTGACGGGAACCGAAGAGTCGGAGCTAACTACGTTAGACCAGGTGCAGCTGCTCCGTTGGCATACCTCACAAAATGGGAGGTTAACCAGTCCGAGACAGGATATCGAAGAAACGAGTGAGATGGTAGAACTCGCAACCGAACTAGCGTCACTCACTAATGATGAAGGGTACAGATCTCTTTTCCATGACTGATCATACGAAACCGTCCGTGAGGGCTTCAGCGTATGAGTGACATCGACGCGGTTGCAGGGATGTACAATATCATCGAACGAGGGGAGTGGACGACTGCGGATTACCAGCTTCCCATCGAAGAGTTTGTTTCCAGTCTCGATGAGCGAGATCTGCCAAAAGAAGTCTGTGTGGTCGGACTGGAAGATCTACTCTCAGAGGAAGAAGAGGATGCCCGCGACAACCTGGTCTCGGTCATGAGGGCAGAGATGGATTATCTAAACAACCAGCATCCCCTTCCAACAATCCAGTTTGCCGTGGAGTGTGAGTTTCAGAGTGTGGGGAGTACGTTCGAAGTAGAGATTGATGGCGAATTCTACTCACTAGAGCCGGTTTTTGGCCGCCAGATCAAACGTCGGCGTGACGGATGGCTTGTGACTCCGTTTAGAGTCTGAATTAGGTCTTCAGATTAGCGACAAGGATTCTTCAAGTTTCGCAATGGACCCGTCTTGCTCTTCTCTGAAGAAATACAATGAAATTGTACCGTGAGTCCCGTCATCATCGGCGTTATAGACCGGAACACAGGTGGTTCGATCTCGGGGGTACATCGGACGGCCTTCATCGTCTTTTTTCGTGCAAGCATCCTTAATTCGGGACTTCGTCCACTGCCCGCCGTTCTCCAACTCTAATTTCCCCGGCCCCTCCGTTGAGAAGGAGATCGCCGAGATTACCTTAGATGCGAACGTTGCCGGGTTACCGATACCGAATGGGCCCTCAACGTTCGTAATCTCACTGAGGTTCTCCTCGGAGACCCCTCGGAGACATAGCACGCCTTCATGGACGGCGTTGAATACCCCGAGTTCCGGATATCGTTTTTCGAGGGTCTCCAGGAGATACTCTCGGAGAATTGCTTCGTAATCTTCGCAGCTAAAGTCATCATCCGGGGATAGAATGTCCACGGTTGCCCCCGTGTTGTTGACTGCTAAGGTCGTCCGGTGGAACTGCGGACAGAGAAACGCCATCCGATTAGTCTCCGTGAGATAAGCATAGGAAAACATCCGGGAGCGAGAGTTCGTTTCGTTCGCAGGATTTTTTCCTTCCTGGTAATATTTCGAATCCAGCACCGCAAGTGTCTCGTCCCTGTCAATAAGGAGGTGATCCGGGAAATAGCTTGGCTCGTTATTACCTGCGAACGGGTATAGCGGCGGTTCAGATCTACATTCTATCTCAGAGAGTTGATCTAGATGGTCGATTTCACCGAACGATCGGAGTGTCCGCTCCAGAACCTTTTGCGAATAATCCTCGAAGAGGGCATTCATACTGAGGGCGTAGTCAACAAGCAATTCTTCGGGACCGTTTCCAGTCTGCGCCAGTAGCGTGGAGGCAAGGACAGAGTGGGCCGTGTGAAGCGCACGCTGGTAGTAATGGCGTTGTCGTGGGAGGGCGTTCAGAGAGAATCGTCTGTACTCGCCTAGCCGTTGCTGTCGGCTGCTGATTCCAAGGTCTTCCATCTGTTCGACCTCCCGATGGACCATGGAGACAAGCGCACCGTGACCAGGATGTTGTTCCTCCTCTGAGTCCCGGTGAAGTAGGCGCAGCAGGAGTTTCCCTGCCATATGAATCGCTTCGTTTACGACGTTGCTGTAGTCCACCTGCGTCTCGATCCACGCCGGTTCCGGATTCCCGGACGCTTGATTCAACAGCGTTTGGGACATGTCGATTGAGCCGAGCCCCTCGAAACCGTTTCGACGCTGGATGTTGAGATCGCGGATGAACCCCTTCCGCTTGATCGTCCGAACGCCGTGAACGTAATTTATTGCTAAGATGGCGATGATTCGAGAGGCTTCAATCCCACCAGAGGTTATGTCTTCCCACGGAATTCCGTACGGAGTCTGTGTCCGATCGATATCATAGACCGTCAAAAGCATCCGAACAACGTCGTCCCACTCAATTTTCGGTTCGATCTGGACGCTCATCCCGGGCACAAGTCCGACGATACCGACGACGTCCGTTGGCTCAATATGAAGCGTGTCTTCCGCCACCCGAACTGAAAGTACCTGTAGCGAATCGCTTTCTTCGTTCTGAACGTCTGAGCGCAATCTAGCCCGCCGCTTGACGAAACGAGTCTCGTCTCGTTGGAAATTCGCTGCCCTCAATTCGTCACGGATCGTGTCCGGGTCACAGCCTTCTACGACTAGCTTCTGGTTCTCCTGAACCGTACAGAGAGATGTTCCGTGTTTCTCCCGGACAGCGTCACTCATAAGCGCTGACGCCCATCTCACGCTCCTCGGCCTCGGCCTGTCGCCGAGCGAGATCCTCGGGGGCACTCAAATCGAAGGAGAACTGATCATCAAGCGATTCGTAATGACTCGCCAGCCGGTTGATCTGCGGGAGTGACGCTGTGTTCAATAGTCGCGGGGCAACGTATGTCGCAAACGCCTGTCCGACAGCGATACTAGCTTCTCCTGAGTATGGGCCGCTTGGCTTACAGGCGTGTTTCAAGAATTTCGTCACGTCGGTATAATGCATCGGCCCGAATTCCATGATTCCCTCCTCACTGTTCGTGGTGGTCCCTTCGTTGATCCCCCGATGGTGGCGCTCGAACAGGTCCTGGAGCTCATCGAGATTGAGATTCAGATCCGAACTAGCCTCTAGCTCATCGATCCAGTCTTCGAACAACGCCGCCCGGTCCTCGTCGTCGTAACGGCTCAGCTCAATCATTGCGAACCGACGAGTAATAGCGTTGTCAAGTTCGTTGACGGTTCTATCGGACATATTCATCGTACAAATAAGCTTCAAATCATCGGTCAGAGTGAGCCCCTCTCCCTCGTCGTTACGGAAGATCACCTGTTTATCGTCCTCAATGGCGGTGTACAGCGGTCCAAAGACCTGCGAGATATCGGCACGGGTAATCTCGTCGATGATGACTGCGTAGTTGTCGCCGTATTTCTCAGCTTCCTCAATACCCTGTGAGACACAGCCCGCACGACGGTGATACGTGATCTCTCCGTCTTCTGTTTCAGGTTGGATGCTCCCTGTGATATCCGCTGGCGTCCACGTCGGAGTCGCCGTATGAACCTCGTAGTCAATACAAGTCTCTAATGCGAGTTGTTTGGCGAAGTAGGTCTTGCCAGTCCCTGTCGGCCCATAGAACACAATCGGTTTACCGACCTCAAGCGCAGTGCGAGCATTCCGCTCAACGGTTTCAGGCACGACAATATCACCGAGATCGGCGTTCCGTTGCGCGACGGTTTGCTTCACATCGAGTGGTGCGGTATCCGACGTGAGGATCGCTTCCCGGATCTGAGTGCCCGCGCCAGGCACGTCAACGTCGATCGTATGTCTCTCAACCAGGTATCGAATCGCCTCGGGGTCGGTTGTCCGCTTGATGAAATCCTCTGCAGTCGGCGCGTTTGTCAACAGGAACCCGCTGTATTCCTCAGCCTCGTCACGGTCGTATTCTTGAAAGCGCGGCTTCCCACTGCTCATTTGCTCATCAATGATATCCGTCACTAATAAAAACCCACCTAAGACGCCGGTGAGACGGTCACAACCTCTATGCTGTTCGACACGGTGCAACTACGACATGGACGAACAGGACCTCGTCGATATCGAGGTCAAGCACGATCCTCCGGATGATATTGTGGATGCGTATTCTTCTGGAGTTAGTGATTTTTCCTTCCATCAACAGACCGTTGTTGCAAACCGTCTCCTCGCGGGTCAACCTGATACCGAACTCAGGTCACTTTCGAGTGTTGATGAGGAGCAAGTCAAGCTTCTCGAACATCAAGTGGACGCAGCTTATCGAGCCCTCTTTGAGATGGACGGGAAAGCACTCCTCGCCGACGAAGTCGGCCTCGGAAAGACAATCGAAGTGGGCATGATTCTGAAGGAAATGCACTACCGCGAGACCGACGACTCAGTCTTGATTCTCACCCCTGCACAGCTGGCAAAACAATGGCAGGCCGAAATGCAGGAAAAGTTTGGTCTTGAGTTCGTCTGCAACTATGACAGCGAATTCGAAGGTTTCGATGCTCACGATCACATTATCGCCAGTATCGATACGGCCAAGAGCGACAGATACAGGCACACTGTTCTCTCCCGGGAGTGGGACGTTCTTGTGCTCGACGAAGCCCACTACGTCAAAAACGAAGAGACCGACCGCTACGATCTCATCAACAAACTGACTTACGATTACGCATTCTTTCTCACCGCGACGCCAATCCAGAACGAACTTACTGATCTCTACAATATCGTTTCTCTTCTCCGTCCCGGACTGTTTGGGAGTCGGGATACATTCCACCACTATTTCGTGAACCGGAACCAGGAGACGCTGGTCAACCGGGACGAGCTTCAGAATCGGTTGGGGCAGGTGATGATCCGCAACAGGCGCGAGGATGCAGACATCGACTTCACCGACCGTATTATCGACACACGGACGTTCGAACCCTCGGCTGCCGAGATGGACCTGTACAATTCGGTCTCTGACTATGTTCGGGAGGCCTACAGCCAGGATCAAGGTCAGAAGTTGGTGTTGATGCTGCTTCAGAAGGAGGTCGTAAGCAGTCCTGCTGCATTAGAGCAGACAATCAGAATGCAACTGGAGGAGCGCAACGAACTCACCCACCGGAATGAACTCCGGACCATCCTCAATAAAATCGAAGCAATCGAGACCGTCACGAAACAGGAGAGGTTGTTCGACATCGTAGAAGAGGCCCGAGAGCACGTGGATATGGGGCGGGTGATCGTCTTCACACAGTTCCGGCCGACCCAACGGGAAGTCATCAAGGCATTAGATAAGCAGGGATACACGACTCACGCCTTCCATGGTGGTCATTCAAGTCAAGAGAAAGAGGACATCGTTGAGCGCTTCGAAGAGAAGGGGGGTGTACTCGTATCCACTGATGCGATGAGCGAAGGCCGAAATCTTCAATTCTGCAATATTATGGTGAACTATGATCTGCCGTGGAATCCGATGCGAGTCGAACAACGGATCGGTCGTATCCACCGCATCGGGCAAAAACGAGAGGTCTACATCTTCAATATGGGACTGAAAAACACTATTGAGGAGTACGTGCTCGACAGGCTTTACCACAAGATCGATCTGTTCCAACAGACAGTGGGAGAACTAAGTACGATACTGAGCAGACTCGAAGATTCCGGCAGAAGCTTCGAAGATGAAATCTTCGAACGATTGGTAAATGCGGATTCCGAAGTCGATTTGGAGAATGATTTTGACGCGATGGCGATCGATCTTGAAGAGCAGAAGGAGCTGGCACAGAAGGTTCAGAACTTCAATAGTGGCGTCTTCGAGGGATTTGACCTAGGGACAGACGATGACTGACGCATCGCATCCAGTGACACAACGAGCCATAGAGGGATTCACGAAGTCCTATTTACGAACGATCGGTGCCTCGATTCGAGACGAAGGGCACAGATGGCATGTTCAACTCCCCTCACATATAGAACTCGATTTCCTCGAAGAGAAGGAATTTGACCTGCTGATCGAAGTTGATGAGACCGAGGCTGCTGAGGGTGAGTGGCCCCTCTCACCGGATAGCCGATTTGCGCAACAGCTCCTATCTGAGGTGGCCGAGCAGTTCCCTGTCGGAACGATAACCGTCACTACTGAACAGGTTCAGGGAGACTATTCATATCCTGACTGGATACTACAAAGTGACGCGCAGGTTGAGTCAGCGGACTTCGTTCCATACTACGATAGAACGGCACTCTTTGTGCTGGTCGAGATCGGAGTAGAAACCGTCAGTGAATATCAGAGAGATTTCCTTGAAGCGGTCACCATCGATACGAACTCGTTAGAAGTTCTGCCAGACCTGACTACTACCGTGTCGGACATCATGTTTGATCCTATCAAAGACCCACTTGAGCCGGCACCCGAGGATGGTAGTTCGGAAGTCTCGATTAAGTCGTTGGAGAAGTCACTCAAGGACGCGCAGGAAGTCGCATTAGAGGCTGTCGATGAATCACTACAACAAACCCAAGAGGAGGCAACACGAGCTGCTGAAGTAGAATTCGAAGAATATCGTCAGCTCCAAGAGCAACAACTCGACGACGTCCAAGACGAGATCTCCTCACTCACAGATCGGGTCCAGGATTTGGCCAAAGAAATCAACAAGGTAACTGAACAGCAAGAACGGGTCGAACTACTCCAGCAGCGCAATGAACTCCAGTCCGAAAAAGAGTCTCTTGAATCAGACCGGGAGCAACTCCTCGAAGAAAAGCAGGATGGGTATCGTGAGAAACGAAACAAGATTTTTCGACGTCATTCTCTGGAAGTGAGTACTGTTCCCGTTGCGACGACTATAGTAACCTACGAACGTGGTGAATTAGATCTCAGTCTCCAGAAAAGAAAACACTCAAAGTCAATTCGTGTGCCGTATGCTGTCGGCGAAGGAGTCACAGGGTCGGTCTCCTGTGAGAACTGTGGGGAACAATTGAATCGGATGAATCCAATTCGGCTTACTCCTGAAGATCTCGGATGCGACTCCTGCCAGTAGAGGAGATGGGTCAGATGCTCTATTTAATTATTTCACTGATCGAATAGATAATATTGATTACTACCTTCAGTAGATGGCAAAGTAGAGATCTCTTTGCGGGTTTAGCTAGCTTTCAGCTTTTCTCAGATATATACTCAATCAAGTGGATGGACTTTTCCGAATATGTGGGAGTTTTTAGATGTCGAGGCCCGGTGGAATGATGCTCTGTTTTCTGAGAATTTTATTTTCTGGTGAGAAGAATATCAGCGCAACCTCGATCCACCGCTTAACAAGTCCGTCGTCAGCTTCTATCCACAGCTCATATTGAGCTATATCGTTAAGCACGTCTGCATACTGGTTTGCAACGCTCACGACTTCGAGGATCTGTCTTGTACTTCCTTCACATTCAACGATGTATTCTCCACGAGGATTTGCAACTCCAAGGATCCCATCTATGCTGAGATCCTCTTGGTGTATCTGAAGGTGAAATTCCTGGTCTGTCTGAAGACGAAATGTCACCTCAACCGTGGATGGCATTATTCGTGCTAATGAGTTTTCACTGAGGTGCTCATGACACTCTGAACTGCTTCCATTGAAGGAGATCTTCAATACTGGTCTGTGTGGTAAGCGGGAATTGTTGATCCAATCGGTATTGGCTGTGCTAAGCGTCCACTTGTTTTCGTACATGTTTGTATGGATGAATTTAGTCTTACAGGGAACCTGCTATCAGGTCGTTACGAGTCGGTCAGATCGAAGTCGGCGTCTGAGTCATTGATTAACTGTGCGACATCTTGGATGAGTGATTCGGCGTATTCTACGACGGGATGTCGAGTTCGAGGTTGGGAGTCAGCGTCATATGCCATCATTGCTACGGAGTAGCAGTCAAGGTGAATTAGCTGGTCTTCCGTGTGGATCTCGTGTCGAATATCGTGCCGTCGATACGGCCCCATCGTGATCACGACCGTCCAAGCAGGGATGTGGTTCGCTACGAATTTCGCCAAGGCGTGTTCCCCACGATTCCATACATCACCTTCTGATCGGTAGAAGACGCGGTCATGGCTTGTGGCTATCCACTCTTCAGTATCCTCATCGGATATCATTCTGGATCACTCCTTATTGAGGTGATCCGCGATAACGCGTCTCCTTGTGTTCCGGCGTTCCTCTTCGTCACGTCCATCGTAGTGCTGCTTGATCACCGTCGGACTGACGTCAAACCTTGATGATATGACGTTGATTGGGATCTCGTTCCGGAGAAGATGGGTGATGGTACCTCGTCTTATTGGGTGTGCTGAAACGTTGTTCCGGCAACTCCATGCATCCGATGTTGTCATCTCTTCCTCATGCTCGCACTCGTTGCCGATCGCGGTGGGACAACTCCACTTATACACGATCTTACGAATCGTTGACGCGCCAATCCGACCATTCCTCGTGGTCAGGAGGGGACGACGATCATATTCGTCAATGACCTCGACTCGCTGTTTTTCGATAAAGGCCTGAATAGCCTCTACTGATTTGTCACTGAGCAAGGCAACGGAGCGTTCGCTCGCATCTCCGTTCTTGAGTCGAGTTCCCTTATTAGGGCGATTACGGAGTTGCAGAGCCTTCTCATCAGGGAGGAAGTCTTCGATGTCAAGGCTCCGTAGACCCCCTATCCGGGGCCCGAATTCAGCGAGAAGAAGCCAGATTATGTGACTTCGGGACGCGAAGTGATATGTTTCGAGGTACTCAAGCACCTCTTCAACACGATCCCTCTCTAGGATTTCTTCGCAGACTTCCTCGTCATTTGAGATCCGAAACGATGGGATGCGCTCATGAAGACCTGCAGGGACTGCATCAATGGCCACACAGATCTCAATGAACTTCCGGGTGATATCGATCTGAGTCTTCTCACTTTTCGCTGCTAATTCATCTACAGAGGTGGGAGCTTCCTCAGTTCGCCAGTCGAGGTATTCTTGAATCTTCCGGCCATTGAGGGCGTTCAGATTATCGATTTCTTCGAGTTCGCACCAGCGTATGAAGTGATTCAGGCTCGACCGATGTGTTGCCATCGACGATTCAGCCAATTCGTTCGACCGCCGCCTGAGATACCGATTCACGGCTTCCTCGGGCGTGATCGGGAGGAGGTTCTGCTCGCTCGATCGACCTTCAGAAAGGTGCTCGTCTATGAGTTCACGAAGTTCTCGGTTGTCGATCGACGGATCGTCGATGATGTCATCGATCTCATCGTCGGTACCGGTGCTCATCGATCGTCACCTCCCTGACTGCACCGTTCCTGAGTCAAAGAGTGAGCTGCCACCATAGCGTGGCTGATGAATTCAGAATCTACATGGCTGTGATTTTTCGCTGTGATGCTTCTACTGTCCAATTTTGAGTTCTTCTGCATGTGAGGATGTCCCTCGGATGAAATACCCGGGACACGCACGGCGGAAGGCCGAAATGCTGACCCGCTGTTGCCGATGAAGCTATCCGCTCGAAAACTGTGATTGTCTGCTGCGATGCCTCTACTGTCCGATTTTATGCCGTTCTGCATGTGAGGTTGCCCTCCACCCGGGTTACTGGAGGGCACCTGCGGCTGCGGATGCGGAGCTGCAGGAGGGCAAGGAACTTCCTCTGTTCAGAGGATGTGAATTCATCCAATTCAATGTATGATGCCCGATTCGCTATTCCTGAATTAGCTTTCTCAGCCGATTCTATGCGGAATACGGATGCTCAGATGGCGAGAAGCCCCTCTAAATCAGAAATATGAATTCATTTAATTCAATAAGCGAGCCTCATAATCGCTGACTCAGAAATCGGATTCTCTATCGGATTGTCTGCCTTCCTCTTATAATCAATAGACTAGTTGGTCTTATCGATGTTAATTAGGCAAATCTACACTGTCTCGAAAGTGTTAGCACGGTAGTGAATGACACTCGGCCTTGGTAATCCGAATACTCGATCAAGACTGCCAATTCTCACCAAAGGAGAGTGCATATACTTGGTCTCCAGTGAAAAGAAAATACTCATCATTTCCACTTTGGATTATCTGACCGTCTCCATCCCACCTGTAGATGTCAGCACCGTTTTCCCCTGTGTCTTCCCGGACGTCGACGTGATCAGTGGAACTCAATCTCTCAAGTGCGTTTCTCGTCCCTTTCTTGGTAATATCTGGAAATACCTGGTCTTCATCGATTTTTTCGTAGAGTGTCGACACGGTCTCGAAAGCCAGTGGAGGCCGATCAGCGGATTCACTTACTTCGAACAATTTAGCGATTACCGCACTCTCTTTCGTTTTCGCTCGGATTTCAACTTCGGTATCTATCTCAAACCACTCAGGCAAAGCCTCTGTACTGACATACACAGTCGCCCCTTCGTTGTCGTAGACAGTCTCATCGCGCCCAAATCTCAATACAGCTTGTACGACTTGGTGATGAGCGAAGTGCCGGTAGATTTTGTCACCGAATTCACCGAATGACCTCTTGCCATCGTCTTCTTCACTCACCTCAACGGTTTGGCCGCAGAGCCCACCCCATATCTTAATAAGGCTATCACTAGGGAATGGCATCCCGGCAACGACTCCCGATGATTCCTTTTCGAATTCATTCGAACTCTTGATCATGCCGTAGTTGAGCGCCTGATATTCCTCAAACAATCTGCTACTATCCTCATCGTGATCTTCGGTATTTTTAGCACGTCTAACAAACCGGTCCAGCCATCCCCTTTCCTTGTACCGTTCTAACGCCTTCTTTGTAGAGATGAGAGCAAAGTGGTCGCTTGCAAGTGCCTGAACCATAGCAAACCGTTCCTCATCCAGTTCGCTCACTCGACCACCGGCATAGGGATGCATTCCGCCCCCCATCTGGACTAACGACATGTTCATCGAAGATTCGAGATATGATACGAAATCATCACGGCTGATGACTTGCTGATGATCAAACCCCGTTTCCGGTGCGAACAGGAGATTCCATAGTTCGATGGTAGGAGTCCCGTCAAGGCCGATAACCTGTGCTGCTTCAGTGAGATCCGGTGGCTGAAGACTATACATGGTTCCCGTGTTCCGATCTCGAAGGCATTTTGTAGCCTTGTTGAGGTTGGCCTCTTCCCAAAGTTTGTCATACCTACCACCGGGCGGTGGGGCTACTTCGATACCCGGGCCAATCTTCTTCATGCAGAGCAAGCTGAAAGTCAAGAAAGGAGCATAGGCATGGGTTTTGTCGTACTCCTCAGCGGATGGTTCCAGAAAATCGAATCGCTGCGCATCATATCGACTTGCCCCGTTATCTCGGAACCAGTTGATTGCAGATAGCCAATCAAAAGAACGGTGTCTGTCTTGGAGAATATCCGTTACATCTTGATATTCCGCGGTCGGGAACTCCTTATTGTGATCTCCTACAGCCTTTAGAAATTGTGGGATGATTTCACCGGGGCGGTCTATAGCGTCTGAAGCTTCGTCCGGGAATGGAGTGAGAAACGGTTCTGCGTTGAATTCATCAATAATGACGACACGATTGCGGATGTATTGATGACGGTTACAGTGGGTGTGATGGCCAATGAGAAAATCAATCGAGTCGATTTCGTTGTCGATTCGGTCTAACTTCTCGTAGTAGTCACAGGACGTCCCACACGGAGCTTGTTCAGGGAACCGTCGGTGGATTTCACGGCCCGAATATCCCTTAGCATACAAACGTTTGACTGCCGAGGCCGACCCATCGTTCTCGTCTTGGAATGTAGGGCAGTCACGTTGAGGAGCAGGAATACGCTCGTAGCTAATATTTTCCTGCTCTTTGCACCATTCTTCTGCCTGTTCGTAGAGATCAATTCGACTCGCTAGGTATGTTATCGGTCTCTCTTCTTCGAGAGCTAATTTTATCGCATTAGTTGTTTTGCCGCTGCCAGGGGGGGCTTCTATCAGTACTGGCTCTTCCTTTTTCGCGGCATCTTGAATCAACTCGGCCGTGTGATTTCGTACGGCCTCAAAATCACGGGCGTTAGTAGAATCAAGCATGTGAGGCTGAATTACCCCTATAGATACTCTTCCCGCAAGTAAGCTTTCGTACTGATACTGGAGGAGTCAAAGCTCAAACATCCTGTGGTGTATTATCGTTGGTGTGTTTCACAGTAGGATACGCACTTGAAGAAGAGATAGAGCTTCAGGCGTCACATTAGAGACAGCATGCAGAAAGAGGATATCGGAGGGGACGAAGAAAGTACGTCACACAGCTGAGTTCAATGACTTCCGGTTCTCTGGACTGCATTCAGATACGTCGGGTGTAGTAATCCCATAAAGGATCGAAGTCAAAGTCGACAAACATCGCTTCACGGAGATTCTCGTCTAGATCCAGCATCAACTTCGTAAACTCATCGTCTTCATAGTGAGTGGGTCTCTGAATATTCGGAGATTTGTTCTCCGTCAGCCTGCTAAACCGGAGAGATTCCCCGTTTTTCAGCCGAAGCTCTGGATAATGCTTGTTCCGGTCCTTGATCTCAGCAACCACCTTTTGATGACTTCCTTTGAAATCATCTTGTCCCTCGGATGGTCCGTAACCTCCGTTTTTAGCCCATTCAATAAGCGGATCCAGAGTGGGCTTGATGATATCTTCCCCGTTTTCAACTCCAACGAACGTTTTCCGGCGCTTGGCCTTGTCAATCTGCTCAAACAGACTTTTGAAGTCTTCTACCGAGAACCAGGCGGAGTAGTACAGGGCGAAATCATCATCTGCCGAATCACGTTGCCAGGAAAGGAAACGGATTGTGTACGGCTCACCTTCTAGGCTTGGCTCGTACCCGATAAGGATCTGATTCACCTGCGTAATGTTGCCATCGCTATCCGTGTGCTCTGACTCGGCAACAACCCCTTCCATCTCTTCATTCAACAGGAACTCAGCGTACTGGTCGATGAGAAATTCATTCACTTGGTCCTCAACTTCGAGACCTGCGAAAATCCCGTGGATGTCAGACCATTCAGCGGTAGAAATACTTGAGGCCACGAACTCCTCTTTGTACCGATTCAATTGCTCAGAGCTAAGAGTGTCTGACCCCGTCTTTGCCTCTATAATTATCGTAAAAACTTGGTCGCCGCTCTGGTTGACGCCAGTGATTTGGCCGTCTGCTCTGGCGTCCTTTTCATCTTTTTCAACGTCTTCTATCTGTGTCCGGTAGTTTGAAAGACCGAGGACGTGGGCCTCCTCGTAATCAGGATCATCAGGCGGAGAGACTTCGATGTCGTAATTGTAGGAGGAAATTTCATCGCTATTCACTGGCCAATCGTCAGAAATCAGGTTCTCAAAAAGGACTCCCGTAACAGAGTCATCAGCTGTTTTTAGTACAGTGATGAGGTGCTTGACGACGTTCTGTTCGTATTGGGCATTGCTTTCGTACCGAGGTTGGAAGTAGATATTCTGAGTCCGTGATTCCATAGTGGTTCCTGTTTCAACGGATGTATAATCTTTATGAATATTACATTAGTGGTGATGATGCTGACACGCGTAGAATCAAGCATTTTGAAGCGGGTTACTCCTAAAGATGCTCTTCCACTAGGTGAGCTATCGAACTGATCTATCAGAGCCAATTCCGCGTCTATTCTATTAGTTGGCTTTCATCATCACTTTCAGCAATCTCATTCACCAAGTCAGGAAGATCAACATCGTTGATCTCGAATTCATCAATCTCATAAATCACATTATCGAGATCATCCTCATACTCTATTCGGAGCTCGGCATAGTGCTGAGCAGTCTCCTCTAGTTCCTTCGTCGCTCCTGCCTTCGGTGCAAACATTCGGTACATATGAGCTGCAAACGAATACCAAGCTGCGACAAAGAATGGGTTATCAGCCTTCTCCAGACTATTCCCACAATCATGAATAAACTCAAGTAGTCGATCGGATTCAGACATCATCGCAGTGAATGCCGAATTGGCCAACTCCATCATTTCACCATAAAGATCCGACTGCATCCGGATGAGTGTATTCCGGGTCACGTCATCTTGGTCAAACTGATCGAAGTATTCCTCCATCTGCCCTTCCACCATTTCTTCGGCCTGCTCACCTGCCTCATACTCTTCAACCAACTCATGGCAATTGTTGAGAAATCCTTCTACTGCGACACGGTTCAATCCATACTTCTCCAACACATCGTATGCTGCAATACGATGTCTTTCTTCGTTCTCACTGTCCTCAGCATCCTGATGAGCAGCGACGTGAGCACACAAGCGGAGCAGGTCGGGAATGATCTGAGCAGCATCCTGTTCATCCTCATCGAAGAATGCCACAAAATCCACCTCGTTGATTCGCTGTATCGTGGACTCATAAATCTCCAAGCCCGATTGCTCAAACTCGACCTCAGCATTCGACCGTTGGGTAGCTCGGAGAAGATCCATCATTACACCGTAAATCTCGATCTGCAATTCTTCCTCCTCATCCTCATGCTCTAGACCACGAAGCCACGAAGTATACTCATCTAATTCCAGTGCAAGTAACTTGGGAGAGCGCTCGTCTGGTACCGGCGCGTACGGGCCGTACCCAAATATGAACTGGAGACGTTCTTGAGGGTCCAGTTCCAATCGATCCACCTCCGCCCGGAGCTGCTGAACTTCAGGTTCCCCGCCGTAGATCGCGTTGAGGTGTGCATTCCCCATCAAACCAAAGACAAACCCTTCAAGCGGTGGTGTTTCACTCTCTTCAACAGCATCGTAGAGCTTCCTCGCGTAGTATTGGAAAGCTTCACGATGGAGTTCATCAGGGTTGCTGAGCTGCTGGTAGAGAAATTCCTGAAAGAGATCGTGGACTTTGAAAACTCGATTTCCAGTATCCTCTGACCTACCAAGCTCCGTGACGACTGCTTTGCTACTGAGGGAGGTGAGCAGACGACGAGCTTGTGTACGACTTATGTCGTCCAATACTGCTGAACAGATCTCTTCGTCCAGCTCAGCAAGCCCCGAAGTCTTCCGGATGAATTCCTCCTCTTCCTCGGACATCGAATCCAAATACGCTCTCTCAATGAAATCACGCGCTTCTTCTTCCGGAATCTCAAAGGTAGTGTCTGAGTCGGCCGCTTCGGTAAGCAGACCAAGATAGTAGGGATGACCGTCCAACTTCTCATGTACATCATTGATGGTCTCGGACTTGACGTCCGGATATGTTTGTCGTAGATATTCTGCTGTTTCCTCGTGTGTGAAGGTTTTTAGAGAGATATTGAGGTCAGCATCTTCGTATGTCAGCCTACCTGCTGTGATCAGGTAGACGTTCTCCCCAAGGTTGGAGCTTAGTTCACGGAGATATCCTCGCGTGATAGCCGGGTCGTCAAGCTTGTGAACATCATCTATAAATAATATGAGTGGATTCTCCGATTTCACCGATTCTGAGACATCCGCCAACTTCTGGAGGTGCCTAGCCCGATCGTCAGTAGAAACTCCCCCGCTAACAGGCGAAAGACCGACTGAAGCACCAGTTGCTTTGTTTAGCAGAGCACGAATTGGTCCCACTGCATCGCGGACTTCATGGAGAAGATCCTGAGTGAGCGTTGTCGGTGAGTTCCCTTCCCGAACGTAGAGTATACGTGTCTTGTATGAAACTGAGAGTTCGTCAACCAGACTCTCAAGAAACGTACTCTTCCCGACACCCGGTTGTCCCGAGATATGAATCGTTCGAATACCGTCGTCTATAGCCTCAAGCGTAGAGTCTAATTCGTCCTGGCGTTTCCAAGACATTCCTTAGAAATTTATTTGAGTCTGGTAAGAATGAGTCTTTGGACTTTTTCACAGTGTTGCTTGTCCGGTTAACGACTCTAACTAGGGGAGCTGTCGTACTGTCTTGTAGGAGATATTGTGGATAGCAGCCCCTCATTCCAGCACCCTTGTATTGATTACCGCCCGTATATAAAAGGTGGGAAAATAGTACTACGGTATAGCTAAGTTTTAAGTGTATAGGACCTTAATGTGAGAATGTCATGAGCGGTTCCGGCGAACAGACTAAGCGCGGGGAAAAAAGAGAAAAGGAACCAGTTGATAGCTTCTCGAAAGAGCTGTCCCCGAGTGGCAACAGTGACGGTGTGGCACTGCATTTCGATGCGGCATTTGCATCGGAGTATGGCCTTGATCCTGATACAGAGGTTGAGGTCAAGGTTGTCGAAAAGGACGGGGACATCGCCTTTGAGATCGAAAACATCCCTGCCGGATTCACCAGTGACGAACTCCGTGAGTTCGCCGAGCGACAGGGTTGGGAGAAGACTGACGAATACATCAACCCCGATGCCGATGAGTGGTATCTCACGTACCGAAACAGCGAAGGAGATGTCCGGATCGAGATTGACTCCGAGTCTCGAATCAACGGCAATGTCGTGAACAATGTGATCATCGAAGGCAATCCCATCGATGTCACGGGTGACTACGACAAGTTCGCACGACTTTGTGCTGCTGCACAGCGCAAAGAGGCTCGTGTCAGAGTTGACGACAGTGAAGGCAATTGGGAGCGCCTCAAAGCTTCAGTAACTCGTGACACCGATGACATCCCCGACGAAGAGACGTTTGAGCAACTGTCGGAGGTCACCGATACCGTAGTTGCTCAGCTTGTCTGCCAGAAAACGTCTCTGAATACCAGTCTGAAGGATCTCAAAGAGGTCGTTGACGCGATTGAAGAAGCGTATGAAAGCGTAGAAGACTAACTCCCTTCTTATTCTGAATCAATATCTTGGCTGCAAACCCTCAGAAGATCTGTCGAAATCTGTCGTATCATTCGTCGTGACGTATCGTCAAATGCTGTTTGCTGCTCTTCCTCGAAATCCTCTCGTTCGATACTACGGATGATTCCCTCGCGTGTTTCTCGTTCCTCCCACCCCGCATCAAGATCTTCCTCTAGTATTGAAGTGAGCTCAGCGAAAACCTGCATGCCATTCGACTCCGCAACTTCTCTCCAATCCTCAATTTGCTCTCGGTCTTCATGATTTGCGAGAATAATGATTGCATCAGCAGGTTCAATGACTATCCGCAGTTGTGGAGTAATGCACCCTGGCGCGTCAGCAATAACGAGTTGCTCATCTCGCGCTTCGAAAACTGCGCTTCGCTCTTCAGCTCGCTCATCAGTCCAGTCAACATCACGTTTCTGGTCAATATCTTCGTCTGGATTGAGAAGTACTGCGATAGAATTGTCTGTCACATCTAACGGCTGCCACGAGAATGAAAGTTGGTAGGGCCGGTTTCGTTGTCTCTCTCTAATAGCCTGAATAAGTGATGCAGTGAAAGTGCTCTTCCCGGATTGAGGGGGCCCACCGATAACAATCTTCATTATCTGAGGGTTCTATCTGTTGCCGCAAATAAATAATGGTCAGCAACTTTGGATTGCTTGGATTGACCCACCTATTCGGGGACTGTACTCGCTTACGAGAGGTCAGGGTGCTGAGAACGTTCTAAGTATCGACGGGCCGGTTCCGCGGTTCCACGCTGGATCCCCTCTCTAAGTTCCTTTGCCTCTTTGATGTGAACCATCCGGCGAGGCTTTCCAAACTCGATTCTGAACTGGTTCGCATTACCAAATTTTCCCTTGTAGGTGCTGGCCGAGCTGTTGTAAGTCGGCGGAGAATTAGGAACTCCTGCGATGTCATGTACCTGTCCCTGGTTCCGGCTGAGGACACGGTCAAGTTGCTCAGCATTAACGTCGCGGGCCGCCCCATAGACTGGAAGCGTTCCGTACTTTGCCCTTTCATCAATGCCACCGCCACGCCGGTTGTATGTGAGGTTCCCGTTCAGGAGGTTAGAGAAGCTATGGACCCCGTGATCAGTCAGGTGCATACCGAAGTATCCCGACCGCGGCATGATGACTGGAAGGTGTTTTTCACGGGCGAGACTAGTTATATCTGTTATGAAACGTTCGAGGGCCTTCTCGTTACCCTTACTCCAGATGTTTTCGATGTTGGAGATCGTGATAGCGAGACCAGCGTAGGTCGAGTTTTCAATCTCTGACTTGACCGCCTGCTTTACGCGGATGTCATTGTTGTTGTTGTTCGGTTCGAATATTCCCTGGTCTACATAGAAATGAAGATAAGCAGTCACATTACCACACGACGGATCATCCCACTTTGAGCGAGCGAGTTTCCGCATGTAGCTGTTGAACCCGAGAGTTCGACTGATCACGTCCTTACCCGTAGATTTCATGACCGGTGGGACAGGTGGAATGAGGGCAGCGTTAGGAGCGTTGCCTGCGTCATCCGCAAGTCGCTCGAAGTAGTTGGTGAATCCCGAGTCAGCACGGCTGTCACGCCATGCCTCGTGAACTTTTCCACTACTCTGTGACTGGTACTTCATCGGGACGGTCAGGTCCTTGCTCTTCAGTAGCCCTTTCATTTGCTTCTCCACGAACGGCTGGAAGAAGGAGGGGAGCTTGCCGATAGCCTTCTGGTATTCTTTGTCACGGAGGAGATCGTAAAAGTCCCGAGACCGTCCCTGATCTCCTTGGAATGCATAGGTCACGAGATTCTGTGGTCGAGTATAGCGGAACAACTCGACCGGTTCATAATAGTAGAACGGGTGGTCGGTAACCAGAGAACGGATTTCATCACGAACCTGCTTGAATCGTGGTTTAGATCGAATATCCTGCCAGCGATAACCAGGAACCATGATTGGATTCTGTTTCTCTAGGGCATCTTTTGCAGACAGGAGTGCCTGAAGCCCTTCGGGGCCGCTCACCTCAGGGGTGTAGTACGGCGCTTCGATACCTTTGATATCAGAGACTCGAACCTCATCGAGGCCCTGTGAGTTTTTCTCGACGAATTTGAGTTCTTGCATTATTTATCGACCTCGTCCGCGAATTCCTGCAGCTTCTGGAAGACTTCATCCAGAGAGGACATGGGGAAAATAACTGCTCCCTCCGTGGTCTCACCCTCCATTAACGAGAACCGCTTCTCGGTCAAATGGAAGTAGAGATCGTCGTTCTTACCCTGAGCAAGCTGGATGTCCAGGATAGTGTCGCCATCCTCAATCCGTTTTTTCCCGAATGAATGGAGTGGCTTCCCATTAGGATAGTAGAAGTACGTCTGTTTATTCCGTTTCTGGCGGTATACTTCCCGAAGTTGACGGAGGCGAGTGAGGTGCTTATCGACGGTGTTCCGGGCGAGACCAGTTACTTCTATAATCTCGCTCACGGTGATTCCATCCTCACCGTATTTTCGAACTGCTCGTCGAATCTTATCTTGCGCAAGCGTATCACTCTCTTCGTCTCCAAATCCGTCAACTGAGGGAGTACCATCAGAGAGGTCATCAAGTGGGTCTTCAAGATCAGAACCAAGTTCGAGAGCAGATATTTCGGACTCGTCGTCTTCCTGGTGGTCGTCTTGGTCAGACATTTGTGGCCACCATATCAGACGGTTTGGGGTATGTTAATGTTAAAGGTTTCGGCCATATAGACCGCATTCGAAAAATCTCTCGTGGACAAAACGGGGTGAAAGCTCAGTTACCAGGTCTATTCGCAGGGAGTCAGATTGGAACTGATTCTATGAACTTCTTGAAAATGCTGAAGGAAATATAGGAAAGTCTATATTACAGGGTAGAATCCAGAGAACACACTACAGATTATCCAAGTATTCTCTCCGCTGTTCCATCTTTTCGCGCTTCGTTCTCCGGTCGTAATGTTGTTCCAGCACCGCCTGTGAGACATTCGCTCTGTCCGACGTCGCGTTTTCTGGTACATCGCTGTTTAGAGAGTGTGTAATACTCCCTCGACGAATCGCGTGGGGACTCACACTCGATGGGCAGTCGAACGCAGCGTCTCGATGGGTTGCTTCGCACTCGTTGGGGTCACGGTCATGTGGACACTCTTCACCGTATGAGCATGGTCGAGTAGCCCGATAGCAGTATCCCCGGAGAGTAGTCCGGTGAGCTCGACCCTGTCTTGAGGCAAGTAGCGGTTCTCGTCCATGGTCGTCAGTAACATCTGGTCGTCTGTTTGCGATCCAGTCATCAAGAAGCTCACAGACTTGCTCGGAAAGCGCGACAAGGCGTTCTCCTTCCTCTTTGTTTTTGATCGGCGTCCCACGTTCGGGACGATGGCGAACTTCGAGATACTGTTCGTCCGAATAGTAGTCATCAACGTCCAAGGCATGTGCAGCTCCGACGCGCATCATCGTGTGCCAGAGGAGGGCGACTGTGACATGTCCAAAGGTCGCATACTCGTACTTTTCGAGGTAGGCGAGTACCTTCGTCGCTCGTTCTGAATCCAGCATCACATGCCGGGTATTTTGCTCCGGGGTGAGCGACGGCGACCGAACCTTCATGCTAAGGTCTTGTTCGACTCCGTCTACCTGTTCGAGCCAGCGGATGAATACCCGGAGTGTATCCATCTGCGTCTTCTCCGAGGCGATCGAGAGGTCGCCTTCGTCACGTCGCCACAGTCGGTATCGATGGAGTTGGCGTCCAGTGAGGTCGTTGAGGTTTTCGATACTTTGTTCGTCGCACCAGCGAACGAAGTGACCGAGCCGGGACTTGTGGGAATACAGCGTCGCTTCGGTCAGTTCGTTCTCTCGGTCTGCGAGGTACAGTTCCAGTGCAGTGTCGGGTTCGATTGGTTCGAGACTCATGGTTGCCAGTCGAGTAGCGAACCGCTCACCGAGGATCGACTGGCCTGAGATGGGAGAACGAACGCAATCGCCGCGCTGTCTGTTGAAAGTGAATCGTTCGGGAATAGGACGAGATTCTTTGAAACTCGTTTGTTCGCCAGGCGAACCGATGCCTGCAGCGCCCATAAGCCCACAGCCCGATTCTATTACAATACTGTTCGACGGGTAGCGGCGTTCTTCTCTGAATTTCACACCGATTCGGGAAATTCACGAGGGGCACCTGAAACTGATATCAATTCGGGACGTAACGCGGCCCGACGCCGTCTGGCGGTCAGTCAATACAATCGGTCAGTAGGTGACAGGGGTGAAGCACTGTGAGCCGGGCCGTCACCGACGGGTTCGACGTTCCCGAAACAGGTGTTCGGAACCGTTCACAGTATGCTGACACACTGCACCGGCAGGACCCCGACGCCGACGAGCCGAGCCCGGCCTGTCCGGAGGCAGACTATCGCGAAGACGCCGAGTTCACGGACGTTCCCGTAGCGGCGTATCCGACCTACGACCTGTGCGGTAACCCCGAGTGTTTCGGGAGGGAGTGGCGATGAGCGACCGGGTTCACAAGGAGGTTTTCGGCGGTGTCGACTGTCCCGACTGCGGGACGACCTGGCGGACGCCGTTGGCTGCACTGCGCTGTTGCGGGAGGGGTCCAGAGTGACCTATCAGTCTTCGCTGTTCGAGTATGAGACGGACCTGTCGCCTCTGTCGGACGCCGAGCGCGAGGTGTACGAGGCGGTCGAGCAGGACGGCTACGGGAATCGCGAGTACGCTCGGAAGACCGGACGCTCTGCGGGGACAATCGGGAATCTCCTGCGGCGAGCGCGCGAAAAATTAGGGGGTGAAGCCGCGTGACCGAGTTCGTCCGTGCCTCCCGCCTGTACGACGTAGACGCGGGCGAGCGCGTCGCGTGGGACTGGTCGAAGATGCAGCCGCTCGTGCAGAGTCAGACGACAGTCGAGCGGGCCGTTCCCGAGGGTGCCGGCGATGCGGGCGATTGACCCCTCCTGGCACGAGTACGCGGCGAACCTCCTGTTTGTGGAGGATGGGCTGGCACCGTACTTCGCCGTGGACTCGCAGGTCAAAGCCGGTGGTGGGAGTCAGCGCGCCCGCTTCGAGGTGGCCGGCGAGTCATGGGTCGTGAAGCTCTACTATCAAGATTCGGGTATCGTCCACCCTGGCCCATCAACGCCCACGGGAACCGAGTTCCGCTTAGACGAGATTCGCGAGTTCCGTTTTCACGTCTCGCGAGCCTCGGACGAGGACCCGGTGGGAGAGCAGTCGTTCAACGCCCACCTGGCCCCGCGCTGGCAGGGGATGAAAGTCGAGAAAGACGACGGCACGCGCTTCGAGATGAGTGTTCCCGACGAATTAGAAGAGGGCGTGAATGTCCGGATTCAGGGAAGCAACATCAACGCGTTCCGGTACTCAAAACTGCTGAAACGAGCGGCCGAGGCGGTCGGGATCTCGATGGGATACTTCGAGAACCCGCTGGAGTTCAGCAACACTCAGGACGCCGAGCGGTACGTCCGGTTGCACACCAACGCGAGCGGTCCCGTGCATGGGCGAGATGGGCCGCTCGCAAAGATGGGTCATCTCCTCGAAGACGACCGGAGTGGTTACCGCAAAGTCGTGCAGAACGACGAGGATGAACACGGCCGGCAGTTGCCCGGCTACTACCACACGGTCACACTCGGACCTGAGCGCGTTCAGGAAGCCTTTCCGAGCCACGAGCTACCGGTGGAGGTGAAGCACTACTACGCTCGCGAGGCGTACGAGCGCGACGAAGACGACCCGCTCGCACACCCGAAGGTCGGTGTCTCCTATCAGGTTAGCCGGTGGGACGACACCCTCGGCGCCGACCAGGAAGCGCTCGCCCAGTTGGAACGCGAGTTAGACCGGGTACTCCACGCCGTGCTGATAGATGCAGATCTAGACGTCGCGCCCGAGCATGGGCATGGGCCGTTCGTCGAAGACGCGTATTTCGACGCCGAACCGGCCGACGGCTTCGAGGAACCACCGACGCTGAACCTCTCGCACATCCACCACGAGCAAGAGTCGGTGGTCATCAAGCACCTGAAAGACGGACTCTCACCCGTGCAGTGGGAGTCCCTGGAGACGCTCGTTACCGACGGGGGCGAGGTGTCACCGGCCGATATCGCCGAGGAACACGACCGTCACGCCGATAGCGTCCGGTCGGCACTCCGGCGGATGGATGACCTCGTAGAACGGGAGTACGGGAGCGTGTCGCTTCGGTCGACGTACGTGGCGGAACTCGTTCACGACGCCGTACAGCAGGCACGCGAGGCGGTCAGGGACGCCACTGCCGCCGGGGCAAAGGCCCTCGAAGCCGCCGAGCGGGGCCTGGACGAACGCACGAGCGCGTTCCTGGCCTTCTGCGGGAAGTACGACATAGACGTACAGGACCGCCGTGACGCGCGCCTGCGGTTGCGCTTCGGCGAGTTAGACCCGGATGCCGACCCGGCACCGGCGTTCCTCGCGAAGACCGCCTTCAGGATGTGGACTGATGCGAAGCAGGACGCCGCGCGGTTCCGAACGGCGACTGTCGAGTGGCGCCGGCCTGACGGCGGTCGTCGCGCGGTGGACGCCTGGCGACTGCTCGCGTAGTGGTCGCCCGCCCGCGGGTCGGGTGTGTCCCGACTCGCGGGTAGTGGCGACACTCTCCCACGTACCGGTAACCGGTACGTTCTGCCGTGATTCACGCCTTCGAGAGCGAGGTGGCGGGGGAAACTGGCGCCCTCGAGCCGGCGAGCGATGGGCATGGGCGCCGAGATCTCGGACTCGCCCGAGCGGAAATCCGGCCCGGGGGGCCGGTTCCCGCTTAGGGGTGTGGCTAAGGCCACATCATCAAAATACACCGCCCGACGTAGGGAAAGCATTCAAATCATCTCGCAGGATGAACAATAATCAATGGATTCCTTCGAACCACAATCGATTATTGACAGGTTCTCCACCATATGGGACAAGATTAAAAGATGGTTCAATGAGGTTCTGTCCGAGAAGAAAGAGTACTTAGAAGATGGTTGGAAAACATGGGAATTTGGACTGATATTTCTCACAACAGTCATCCTATTTGGAAGTATTTTCATTTTCCCAGGGTTATTTACTGCAAAAGATACAACACCAGACTCCGATCCTTACAGGGCCACTATTACTTATGAGCATAATTCGACACACACAACATATATTCAATTTGACTGTACTCCAACGCAGTTCATCACTGCTCAAGAGGTTGCGTATAGGTGTGATTTCAGATTTGAACAATCTGACGGGTCGCTATACACCTATAACCGATCTTTTGTTGAGCAACATAGTTGGAAAAATGCATTCTATAAAAATTGGGAGGTGAGAACAAGCCCTGATACAAAAGTTCGACAAGGGGCAGTATTATCGCTAAGCAATGAATTCGTTCATCCATCCGCCAACAATGGGTTCGGGATTTATGGGACGTTCGCAGTTATAGCTCCAGAGGATTCAGATATCTACTCCTTTTCAATTCAAATGGGAAACTCCTTTGGAGGGATGTCGGGACATTCTCAACGTGTAACTGTGTTCTCACCATCTGAAGCATCAACACTGGAAACACGAGAGACGTTGATGCCATTCCAGAGACTTGTATTAGTTGGGATCTTACTATCTGTTCTGAAATTATGGATAGATTTATTCGATAGAATTGGGGAAAAGATACAGGAATAGTATCCGTCAAATTCCACCCTATCACTGATTATACTTAGCTTTGGATTCAGCGCACCCCCATATCTCACACCTCAACAAAGAAATCTAAAGGAATATGGACACAGTTGCTTCCGAACCATATTCCATCTCTCGGTGTCGTGTTATCCGAAGATTTCCACGATCCCGATTTTAGCTTGTCGACTGTCTCGATGCTCACCGCCCCCGTGCCAGTGCAGTCGGGGGAGCCGTGACGAGTGACGCATCTCCCATTTCAGCACCTCTACCCCTTTCCCTCGGACTCGATAGGGGGCGAATACGTAGAATCCGCCAGCCTCCCGAAGCCGGCGATGATACTGCTCATAGACTTTGAAATTGCCGGGTTGGCCGTCCCTGTGGACCCGCTTCGCCGCTTTAATCTCGACGGGCGTCCCGTCCGGACGGCGAGCATCGTGCCACGAGGAACGGTCGAGATCTAGGCGATACCGCTCGGCGGCCTGGCGCTCGACGAGGCCGAGTGCGACCTCCGGGTCCGCCGGACCCAGAGCGGATCGACCGAGTACGTCGTCACCGCCGAGGGGGTCGACGCCGACGGGCCCTGGTACCTCCGGCGGACGTTCCTCCGGGAGCGCGAGCGGTCGTTCCCCGAGTGGGCCGACTG